>ERZ1292629.2707-Hain-H43-01um-R1-2707-length-14506-cov-4_pt1 | contig 14506 bp, 11 predicted proteins | sample MGYA00564399_ERZ1292629 | MGnify/ENA primary metagenome ERZ1292629 (study PRJEB36523, sample SAMEA6512636) | groundwater metagenome | collected 2019-01-08 | study: AquaDiva: Metagenomics assemblies of 32 groundwater samples
TTCGCAGAATCGGGGATGTCGATGCAGTAGACCCCGGTTTCAGGCCTTGTCACCGCAGCGATACCGGAGTTGGCGGACATCGAGCCGTCCGCCGCCACACGCGCGTAGACGGTGAAGCCACCCGGTGCCCCTTGCGGCCCCGTCGCCCCGGTGTCACCCTGCGGACCCGTGTTCTTCCGGTACTTTGCGATCCGGTCCACCTGATACGCCAACAACTGCTCCGCTGGCGTAGCCCCCGGGGGCAACCGTATCCCGGCGCTCATTGGTCGTAAAGTGACACCTCGGGCTCGATGGCGTTGATGACCGGACGTTCCGCCGTCCGGCGGTTAAGTAACCGAATCGAGAAGCACCGGCACTCGCCCTTCTTCCCGTCATACGGGTTCGCCTCGATGTGTGCCAAGGCGTGATTCTCCCCGGTCTTCAACGTAACGGTCTTCGTCATGTCGGCGGTGGTCCCGTTGTCCAGCGTCCGCTCGATCTCCAGTTCCGTATCGGCCGCGGGCGGATCGTGGTGGATCGCCATTGGGTGAAGTTGCTTCCGGTCCATCGGCATTTCGCCGTCAATAAACTTGGTCTGGATGTCGAGTACGATTGTAGCGATCTCGTACTCGTCCCCAGCGGCGACCGCCGCGGTCAGGGTATCCTCGAAGGTCAACGCGGTTCCCGTGTTCGACGCGATGATCGCTTCCTCCCATGTCCCGTTGACGTGCTTGATTGCGACGGGGACCCCTTTGAGGGCGGCACCATCCGTCTTGAATGTGGCGGTCGTGTCCGTTAGGCCGGACGTGCTCCCGGAGGTAGCCGTCCCCGTAAGGGTCCCCGTCGAAACCTTGTCGTAATCCGTCTTGAGGATCTTATAGATCACCCCGTAGGGGTCCAGTTCGAGGACCGGATTGATCTCGTCGGTCCCCGTCAGTTCCGATGTCGCCAGGGCGTCCGTGTTCATCGGATGCCAGCACTTGTAGGACAGGTCGTAGCAGTAGGCGATCTTCGTGGCCTTCGCGTAGAAGGCGAGCCAGTTCTTCCGCTTGATGTAGACGACGTGCATCTCCCGCAGTTCCGCCTTGGTGAACGCCTGCCAGATCGGCTCGATCTCCTCCGAGATGTAGGTGCAGTTGAACCCGTCCGTGACGTAGGCCCCCTTCTCCGAGGGGAACGCCAGAACGTCCCGACCGTCCACGTTCGCCGGACAGATCGCCGAGGCGTGGCGGCTGATGCACCCCACCCGTGCGTCCACCACGTCGTTCCGGTCGTAGTCTATGATGTCGTCCGAGGACGGGGTGATGCGGAAGTGGGTGTCCTGCATGAACACGATGAGCGTGTCCTTGATGGCCCCCATCTGCCGTATCTCCTGGTTCCGGTCCGGCCCGAGGTTGAACGTCCTGGAGGCGTGGAAGTAGGGAGTCCCCAAGGACGAGTACCCGACCCTGTTGGGGTCCGATACCCGCCCGGCATACCAGAGGCGATGATCCCAGTAGAATATCCGCTTGGCGTCCGTCGGCATCCTGCCGTGATCGTCCGAGTGCTCGTAGTTGATGTCCTCCTCGTCCGCTTCGAGGAGCGCGGTGTCGGCGATGTCGTCGGAGTAGGTGGCTGTCGTGTGCGCGATGGTGGCAACGCGGAGGGGCATGGACCCGCCCGCGGCGGTCCGGTAGAGGACGATCTTGTCCGTTCCGGTAAGCACGGCGTTGGGGTCCGCAACGAGGTTCGACCACTCGATTTTGGTATTGGTGACGGTGATCGTGGCGGAGGCGGACATGTCCCCGACGAAGCCCGTGAGGCTGTTCTTGTAGGCGTACCAGCACTCATAGGCCCCGTTGGGGTTCCCCGCCGCCCCTACGGCCACGGTAGGGGCCGATGCCGGGGCGATAGGGAGGGAGTCCCATACCCGGTGCGTGGCGAAGTGGTATAGGACGAGTTTCGTGGACCACGACTTCAAGAACTCCCCGACGTTATCCATGACGGCCCGCTCGATGCGGGTATCGGCGGGCGTCAGGGCGTCGTAGAGAAGCGTGAAGGCGCTCATGAAATTGTCGAGAGTACCAGTTTGGGCTTCACCGCGGCAGAGGCACCGGACCAGTGGAAGTGGACGTGCGCGTTCTTGTCCCCGCCTACCGAAGAATGGTCGAGGTCGTAATAGTATGCCACGCTGGAACTGTGATAATGCCCGGGCCGGACCCAAATGTCAGTCAGTCCGCCCTTGTTGAAGGTCAGAAGCCGGTTGACCTTGTTCACGTCGAGGGGGATAACAACGGCATCCGTCCCTGTCCCGAGGGCAACGAGTTGCGTCCTGGTAAATCTTGTCGAAGCGATCCTCACCGCCCGATCCTCCGTGCCGTTATGAATCGCGGACGAGGAGTTGTATTTCGTGAGGTCCCAAATGGTGTTCGTTATGGGATTCGCCCACAACGTCTGCCGGTTCCATCCGACATCAATGAATAGGTCCTCCCCGGAAATCCAGTTTGAGGAGCCGAGGTCGGAGAGGGTGAGTTTGAGACTCGCCGCGACGACGATCTTGTTGATCGCGGAAACGTCGAACGAAAGACCCCCCTGCTTCTTCTGCCAGGTGTCTCCCGTTCCAGCCGGGCCGGTCGCTCCAATTTCCGCCGTCGCCGGGTCCGCGGCATAGCCCGATGGCCCCGTGGATATGATCTCGTTGCCTTCTTCGTGGTACGCCGACGCGCTCCACGACAACGCGCCCGGGGTCGCCGGGGTCTGGCCCGTTATCGTCCCATCGCTCACTGCCCACTCGCTCGGACCGTTGCCCGCTCCCACCGTCAAAAGGTGCCCATCGGCGTCAAGAATCTCGTTCAGGGCGTCGCCCACCCCGGTCGGGGTCCTCGGCATCTGTTCGTCTATCAGCCGGACCTTGCCCAATCGCTTTTCAAGGACGCCCCGGCTCAGGTCGAGGTTGCGGCAGAGGCGGAACTGGACGGCCTGGATGAGATTCGGATGCCGCTTGGCATCCATCCCCAGGAAGAACCTGCGGATCAGGCTCTTGGAGTTTTTGCTCATACGGAATTGGGGTTCGCAACATCGCCCGATGGGATATTGACCCGGCTGAACACGCCGCCCGCACTCTCGCCCGCGCTACCGTACTGGTCCCTCTGGTCCCATCCGTACCGCTCGTCGGCCTCCGTGATCTTGGCGATCTTGAGCATCGCCAGATCGTACTGCCGCTCCATCTCCTTCATCCTGTCCAGATCGCTCTTTTCGAGGAACAGATGGTACAGGACGAGGTACGCGAGCGGTATGTGATAGCGCGGCGCCACGGGAAGGAACTCGCCAAGACCGCCCACGGACGGCGTGTTCGGGTGGTACATGTACTCCGTCCAGTAGGCGGAGTTGGGCGCGACGTTGAACCGGATGCGCGGCCGGACGGTGTGAATCTCGCAAGCCGTCCCGGCGGACACAACGGCCCGGATGGGCTCGACCAGCGTGACCTTGTTTTTGGATGCAATGACATAGGTCTTTCCGGACCCCGTTACTCCCGCGTAAACACTACTTAACGTAAGGACTTGCGTCCCCACGTTGATGTCCGAAATCGTGTACGATACCGCGTCGGCCCCAACGGTGATCGTCCTGCCCTTGACTGCCGCGGTAAGCGATCCCCCGGACACCGTTGCGGTGTTCAGACCGTTGGTGACGGCGATGGTGCCCGTAGCGAGGTTGGCAACGGCATCGGCGGACTTGATCTGGTACCCCTCGTTCCCGATGAGGAGGTAGTCGCCCACCATGACCTTCGCCGTCTTCTCCGGCCACTTCTCCGTCCAGTCGTTCGTCCCCGACTCCACGCTGGTATCCCCTACCACAAGGGCATCCTTCACGGTGTCGCTGGTGAACGCGGTCCCTTCGTAGTCGTCAATTCGGACGAAAGACTCGGGGATGGCGGACACTATGACGTAGGGCCACTTGCGAAGGAACGCCCGCAGTTTGTCCTTCCTCTTAAGCGGGTTGTCTTGGACAGGCTCGTTGTCTATCCAGATCAACTGCCGGAGGTCGCCCGCAAGCCGGAACCGATCCAGGAGGATCTGGTAGGAAAGCCCGCTGGCGGTCGAGCCCGTGTAGTCCCTCTCCAGCGTGAGGACCTGGGTTCCCACGTTGATCCCTGTGATCTCGTAGGAAACCCTCTCGGTGCCGACGCACAACTGGCTTCCGACGACGGCGGAGGTGAGCGATCCCGACGTTACGGTGGCGGTGCTTAAGCCGTTGGTTACGGCGATGGTGCCCGCCGTGATAGGGGCGCGGGTGAGGAACCGGGACCGCTTGATCTTCCCCTGCTGGTACACATCGTTCCCGAAGAATGTCAACGCGATGCGGGTGAACTCCTTGACCCTCTCAAGATCGGCAAGGTCAAGGTCTCCGGTAATGGAGGCGACGAAGTTGATGAACCTGTTGAATGTGATTCGCATGGCGTTGAAAGATGGGGGGCGGGTTCCACCGCCCCCCGGGGTTGACTAATTCTGTCAGGACGACGGTGTGACCGTCCCCAACTTGGAAACCACCACCCAGAAACCCGACTTGTCGCTCCGAAGAACGACCGCCGAATACTGGCCCGTGATGATGAGCGTGGTATCGCCGCCGTTCGTCCCACCGGTGCAGAGGAACTTGTCGCTCCCCGCTCGGGAGAGAACGACGTTGTTCGCGGTCCCGATGTGGACGAGGGTGAGTTCTCCGTCCTTGGACCCGAGGGCGGCTGGCATGGTGTATGCCACATGCCCGCTCGTCGGGTTCACCTTCAAAACACCCGCCAGATGGTCGTAAAGACCCTGGACAGGGGTATCGGCGTAGGCGTAAGAATACACGCCGTCGCCCGGAGCAGACGTTCTTGGGGTTCCCATACTTTCGCTCCCGTTTGAATGGGGGGCGGGTTCCCCCGCCCCCCGGGTTGATGGTTCGGAACCTAACCTAACCTAACCTAACTCACGTCCCGCTCGTCATGCCGGTCAGAAGACCCTGGTGCTGGCGAGAAGTGCAGACCAGCGACCAGTCGTGGACAACAACCCACGTCTTCCCCAGCAGACTCGCGGGAAGCATGTCGGCCGACACAACGGCCATGTCGGAAGCGGACTGGACCAGCAGGAACAGTTCCGCGAGGTCCAGGAAGAATGCGTACCCAGCAACCCCCTGGTCGCTGTTGATGAAAGACTCCCCGATGAGGGGGACCCCCTGGTACAGGTAGTGCGCGAAGCCTCCATGAAGGGTCTTGGGAGCGGCATTCGTCACCGCGGCGGTGAGTTGCTCCTGGCCCTCATAGATCGTCGCATACTTCACCAGCCCGTCGTAGTCGCAGAAGCCCACATCAGGCAATTTGTTGTTTGCCTTGAGGTGCTTCGTCATCAGTTCGCGGAGTTTCGACTTCCCGTCCCCCGTAGAAACCGTCCCGAACGTGGAGGACGTGACACGCTGTGCGGCCCAGTGGGTCGCGTGCGTAGTGGGGTTGATCTGACCCGACGTGCCGCTGTCGAGGTCAATCTGGAGGAGCCCTTCGTGCAGGATGTTCTCCGGCTGGGCGGGATCGGCCGCTTCGCCAGCGATGAGTTTGATCGCATGGTCTTCCGCCATGTCGGCCATCACCTGCTCCTGCATCCGAGCGGCGAGACTGACCGCCGCCATGTCGCCCGAGTTCTTCGTGATGATGTCGCGGGGCAGGAAGAAGTTGCCCGCGCTCTGGCGGAACGGGTAGTACCCGTCCGTCATGGCCTTGGGAGTGGTGATGTCGAGTTTCTGCCCACCCTGAATCCGCTTCACGGTGCCGCCCTTCCCGATGTAGATGCGGAACCTATTGAGGTTCCCACCCGTCTCGATCCGCTTGGCGCCGTGCTGGTTCAGGTAGTTGACGATGTTGCTGGTCTTCCAGGGGCCGGACAGTTTGCCCCGGTTGGACGTGACGTAACGATCCAACGTCGTGGTGACGAGGTCGTTGATCGTCCTGGTTTCGGAACGATAGGCTGGAGCGGCCATAAATTACTCCGTGTATCCGAGCCTCAGCCAAGCATGTCCCGGAACTGGAACGGTTTTTCGTTCCCGTCCGAAGACCGCTTGGTAGGGATAACAGTAGACGTGCCTCGCGGGGTTGCCGCGGCGGCCCGCTCCTGCGTCGGCCCGGTGGATTTTCGGCGATGAGTTTCCCGGAGAATGGCCTCTGCCTCGTCGAAGTGTTCCGCAAGGTACCGGCCGTAAAGGTCACGGAGGTCCGCGCACCTCTCCCGTCCTTCGGCAATAATCTGGGTCTTGTACTTGTCCCAAATCGCCTTCTTGACGGGACTCGTTGAAAGGCTGGCCTCGAACCTTCCGATCATCGTTTCCTCGCGGGTCTGCCCGAACGCCTGTTTCAGCCGGACGACCTCGTCTCGCAAAGCCCTGTTCGGCCGAGAGAGGGCCTTCATGGCGGCAAGAACCGCCTTCCGGTCCTCCGGCTCGGGGAACCTTTGCGAGAGCACTTGGTCGGCCTCGACTTCATCGGGATCGGGTTCTTCGGCTCTGACTTCGGCCTTCGATTGCGGGATCGCGCCAATGGCACGGGTGGCAAGATCGCGGGCAGACTGTTCCCGCTCCTTCGCTTCCCGTTCCGATTCGCGTACCCTCCGCATCCGACGGGAGTGTTCGTCCAGCACCTTCTGTTTGGCTTCCGGACTCAAGCCTTCGAGAAGTTCCGATAGGCCGGGCTCTTCATCCGCGGAATCCGCGGGCTTGGAACCGGGCGCTTCGGGGGGCGTGGCGGACTCTTCTCCCTCAACGGGCGGCTCATCGGTTTCGGTTTCGGCGCCAGCGTCTCCCTCGGGGGGCGGGACCACGTCGTTGGCGGGGTCCTCCTCCACGGGATCGGTGACGGCGTCCTGCTCCGGAGCCTTATTGGGATCGGGCATAGTAATCCGACGGGGTGAGGCGCGTGATTGCGGCTCAGCCGTCGGTTCCTTGTTTTTGCTCTAAGAACTCGCGGTCTCCCACGATCCGTTTACCGTAATGGTCTTTCTTTCGATCGTTGTCCCGGCGCTCGTCCGCGATGGACACCTTGGACGCCGGTTTCGGGTACGAGCTGCCGTTCCGACCTTCCATCCTCTCCCCGGTCTCCAGCACACGGACCCCTGCGGCGCGGTGAACGGCGTTCCGCATGGCCCGGCTGGTGATCTCCACGGGGGGACCGGGGAGAGTCTCGCTGATGTAGGTCTCGAAAATGGACACGACGGGCATCCCGCGGTCGCACGGACGGAGCGGTGCGGTAACGATCTCGCATCCGTCGGCGTCGGTCGCCTTGCTCTGTCCTGTTTTGGGAAAAACGACCGAGACGGGATACCGGGGCGGGTCGCACGGCTGGCCGTCCTGATCTATCCATCGGCCGCTGTGCCGGTATCCCACTTCGGTCTTTACCCTCATAACGTCCTCCTTCCGAAAAACGTTGAATTGTTCTATCACGTCCGAAGATTTTATCACGTCCTTCATCGAAGTCAAGAACAAGTGTCCCCGAAAAGGGACAGTCCTGTATGTTCTTCCTCCCGTAAAGTCTCAAAAAGGGGACAATTACGTCCGGTTCGCGCCCGTGGCCGTGGGACCTGACATCGCGCCCTCGCGCATGAGATCGCCGGAGCCCTTCGGACCTTCCATCGGTATCTCCGACTCGCCATCCGGAAGTCTCGTCTGCTGGATAATGCCCTGGACCGCCTTGACGATCTCCGGAATGATGTCCGGGGGAGCCTTGAACGCCTGGAGAATCTGCGGAAGTGTCTCAAGGATGCGCGGACCGACCTCCTGGGCCTCCGCCTCGGCCTTCTTCATGGCCTCCATACGCCGGGCCTGACCTTCGATGTCGGACATGATGATCGAGATGTCCTCCTCAGCCTCCCCGCTCCGCTCCATGAGGATTTTGAGGAACCGGGCGGTGGCCTTTGGACCAAGAGTCGGTGCGACGGCCGTGAAAATCTGCATGAGGGTCGTCACCCTCGTCTCCTGCGGGATCGTCACGGCGGGCACGATCTTCACGGAATAGGTGTCCTCGTCCAGGATGTCGTCCGTCGTGGCGTCCATGACCTCCGAGTCGCCGTACACGTTGGTCTGCCGGACCTCGCCCTGGGTGTTGTCTCCTACATCCCGGACGATCTGCATGAGGTTCCGGATCGTCCTGGCGTAGTCCTCCGAGAAATTCTGCTCCGCGTCCGCCGCCCGGGTCTCGATACTCTTCTGGATCGCACTTACCGCCGTCGCCGTCTGCGGATCGAGTGTCCGAGGCCGGAGCGAAGCCGTCACCATCTCGATCCCGTTGGAGACGTATTCGATCAGGGGTCCGATCTGCGGAACATTCCCCTCCATGTTGATCGGGAAAACGGAATTCGGAGAGTTGAGCGCAATGATAAGTCCCGGATTGGAACTCTCCAGTTTCGCTCGCTCTACCTCGGGATCGCCCTGGAAAGCGTTGGGCAACACCCCGATCTTGGGGATCAGTCTCGAAGTGATGTCCGTCCATTGGGACGTGAGCCGGGACACCTCCCGCTGGAGCGGGTACACGGATTCGAGAATGTTCAGTCCAATCACGCCCCCGTTCGGGTGATGGGCGATGGTGCCCGGCGTGAGAGGGAAGTGGTCGGACTGCCACGGCAACTCTTCCGGCTTGGACAGGAACCCGTCCGCGCCCTCCGATACCACGGTCCACATGTATAGGGGGTTTCGCTTTGAATCGGGGTCCTTGAAGTAGACGTAGTGGACCGAAGAGAACTCACCGTCCTCTGTGGCGGCACCCTCTTTCGGTGTCTGGATCATCGGAGGCCCCGAGAACTCGTAGTCGTCGGACTGGTTCGAGAGCCCGCTGATCTTGTTGTTCTTGAACTTCTCCCGGGCCTCCTCGGTGAGCATGATGACTTCGAGGCTGATCCAGCGGAGGTTCTCGTACTGGTCCGCAAAGAGGTCGAAGAGGACGCGGTAATTCGAGGGCGCGTCCAGGAAGATATGACCCTTCCGCTTCCGGATGTCGGAGTCCGTTGCGGCAACGCCTCGCCCCTTGTCCGTGGTGAAACCTTCCTGCCACCAGCCGGTTCCCATGAGGAGCGATGTCCGGAGCACCCTCTTGTTGATGCTACCGAGGTTCATTATTTCCCGAAGGTTCCAGTCAAGGATGCTGGCGTGGCGCTTGATCCGGAGAATTTCCGCATACGCCTGATCGTCGGTGAACGCCCCATACACCTTCTGTTTCAGGTTGACCTCGATGGCAGGGGGGCGCCCGTACAACTGTCCGATCCGATTCTCAATTACGGGATAGACGAAATTGACGGGAACCGCGAACTCCAAGGAATCGAATCCTCGCATATAGATGTTCGCGTTCTTCCTCCACCAGGGGTAGTGGGTGTCCCGCATGTACTGTCGGGACTGCGACAACTCATTCTTCCACCAATTCGCGTCGTTGTAGTCGCGCTTTGGCATTAGACTTCTCCCGGATTATACCCCCCGACGCGGATTCCCGCGTTGGAGAGTTTTGATTCCCGACGTTTGCCTTGTACCATACCCCGTATGATGTTGTCAATAGTGTCCTGTCTTTTTTTTTCGTGATCCTCTTCCTCCTCCTCCGGGGTAAGGGGGCGCGAGGGCGCCTTCACCTTGGTTTGTTCCTGGCCCCGGCCCGCGCCCATGAGCATTGACTTGAGGGCGTCCCAAGCGTGTTTGTCCGGCCCGGCCAGCACGATCTTGTCGGCGTTGGACTTCTTGTCGTCCCGCCGCAGGAGCCCCAGGCAACTCAGGAGGTGGGTACAGGATGCGTGAATCTTAAGGCGCCCCTCGGCCAGCAGGGACTTCACGATCTCGTACCCCACCCCGTCCACGTTGGTGTGCTTCGGCGCGTTCTGGAGTATGACGCCCTGGAGTCGGAACGTCTCCTTCCAGGTGGAGATGCCCCCGTCCAGTCCGGGGATGCTCCGGGTGTCCATCGCGCAATCCGCCCAGATGTTCCCGTTCGACACCCCGAAAAGGCCGTTGGTCCGGACCTCGTTGCAGAACTCGAGGTACTGCCGACACGGTTTGTAGATTTCCGAGAACACCCACCACGTCCTCGTCCCGATCTCGTACCCGCCATAGAGGAGGCAGGACGGGCGGATGGTTCCGAAGTCGAACCCGCCATAGAAGGCGCACCTCTGGGGCGTGTTTATCAGATCCCGGGAATCGGTGAACACCACGTCCTTGTGGTTGAAGATGCTCGGGGGGAACACGGTCATTCCGGCGAACCGCTCGACCGTGAAGTCTATCATCATCTCCTGGCGGAACAGGGGAGAACTCTCGTCCCCGCCGTAGCGTTCCTTGATGAGCCAGGTGTACCATTCCTTGCCTTTTTCCGTCTCGGGGTCGTGGTTGGGGTCGCAATGGAAGAACATCTCCACGGCCTGGAACCCGTTTTTCAGTCTCCGTTCCCGCCACCCGCGCATCGTGGTCGGGTTCTTCCACTCTTCATCGGACGGGCCAAGGAAGAAGTCGGCGAACACGCCCTTGCAGGCGGACGAGCCGCCGATGATCTTCCGGTGCCGGGGCCCCGCGGCGAGGACCGTCATCAACTCTCCCTCGACATCCTTGTGGTCGCGCATCTCGTCGAGTAACACGTCGCATATCGTCCGACCGCGCCCGATCTGGTCCGGGTCGTTGGGGTACGCCTGTATAATTGACCTGTTTGGAAACTCTATCGTCTCGGATGAAATCTTGGGCAACACAAGTTTCTCGTCCTCTCGCTCGTCCCAAAAAAAGTGGGGCAAGTTCTTCGCGATGAAACTCATTTTGGCTATGATGTTTCTCTCGGCTTCGGGCTTGGTCTGTGATACCACGGGAACGAACCAACCGGGAAATCGAAGGCATCGGTAGACGAGGTACGCGGACACGGCCCAGGTGAATTTCATCTGCCTGGACTTCGCAAACACGGATTTCGTGTTCTCCTCTATTACGCGGAGTATCTGCTGGAGGTATTCCAGGTCCCACGGGAGGACACGAATATAGTCCTCACCCTCCGGCGTTTCCTGGTCCAACGTCTTGCAGTATAGGCTCAAGAACACCAAGGGATGCGACAGGGCCTTTGCCCGCATCGCTAATCTTTCTTGGGTTCCCAGGCCCTCGGGCGAAATTGGGATCGTTGGTTCCATATTTCTTGAGTGTCTCCTCCATCTTCTGCATCTCTTGATCCGCGTACAACTTCGCCTCCGCCGTCGTATTCGGATCGTGTTTCTTGCCCTTCTCCGACTGGACATACCTCATCGCCTGAAGAAGGTGTGACGGCGTGAACGGATTAACAAGTTGCGTGAGGATGACCCTGGCACCGTCGGCGCCGTAGCGGTCAACCAGTTCCACGTTCTTGGGGTCCTGCTCGACGATCTTCTTCCAGTTTTCAGCCATCCACGGGAGTAGGTGTTGCCTGTAGAAGTTGCGCCAAAACCACAACGATCCCTGGGCGGTGGCAACATTTATGGGGTGTAGCTGGGGCGCAGAGAGCATCCAAGGTACCCTCTTCTTGACCTTCGTTCCCGGCGTAACCAGTTGCCCTATCTCGATTTCACGCACGTCGTCAAGGCAGATGAGGGCGGACGAACGGTTCGCACCTCCCGTACGCGCCCTAACCAACACGGGATGTTGGATGTTCTCGGCCGGGATGAGGACGCCTCCGGATTCTGGCATGACGGGGCATTATACCACAAATCTTTTACTTGACAAGTCTTTTTTTTGTGATATAATACCCCCGTGAAAAAGGCAAGGAAGGTCCCCCGCCATCATTCCCTCCCCCGCTCCCGGAAAGAGATATCCGTAAGGACTCTCCCGCTACTTGCCGGCGGCACACTTCCGGGGGTTGGGGAGGGCGTGGGGTGAGATCGTGAACCATCGCTCAACGGATGTCGGGTCCCTACTCTCGAAACTCTCCGGCGTAGAGGGCACCAGTCCGGAGTGGAAGGCCCTCTGCCCACTCCACGACGACAAGGACACCAAGTCCTTGCACATCACCCTTACCGACAACGGGAAGGTACTCCTCTTCTGTCATGGCGGTTGCTCCGCCAAAATGGGCAACGAAGCATTCGCCCGGGCCATCTTCACCCGCACCAACCCCTTCCCCACTCGGGACCGCATCTCGTCCGCCAAGAAGAAGGGCATCTTCGACTGCTCCTACGACTACCTCGACGCCAAGGGCAACCTCGTCTTCCAGGTCCTACGGTTCAAGGACCCCAAGGGGTTCTCCCAGCGTCGTCCGGACCCCAGGAGTCCCGACGACTGGATCAACATGCTCGGACAACCCAAGGACCGGCCTGATGTAGAGCCCATTACGGAGAAGCCCATCTACCGTCTCCCTGCGATCCTCGCGCTCCCTACGACCGAGCCCGTCTTCGTCGTCGAGGGCGAGAAGGACGCGGACACTCTGTGGTCGCTGGACATCCCGGCGACGACCTCATCCGGCGGGGCGGAGAAGTGGAAGCCCAACAACACCCAGGAACTCGCCGGGCGTCCGGTCGTCATCATCCCCGACAACAACGACGTGGGCCACTCCCATGCCTCGATGGTGGCCTCCTCGCTTCGTGAAGTCTGTCCGACCGTTGAAATCTGTTTGTTACCCCGTGTCTACATAGACGTTACGGATTACCTGAACGACGAGAGCGGGACTGGCAAGGCGAACACATCTACCGATTTGCTGGCACTACCCAGGGTCAACTCCCTCTCGTTCATTGGGCACGAAGGGGGGGTGCCCACCATCCTTATCCGGCCGAAGGTGGCGGAGATCGCGGACGAGGCGGAAGCGGCGATGCTCAAACTGCCGGACCATGGGGGTCTCTACCAGCGGTCGAACGAGATCGTCCGGCTCGTCCGGGCGAAGGGGGACGAGAAGAACCTTAAGTACGAGAAGGGGACGCCGTTCATCCAGGTCGTGCCGGACGCATCGATTCGCGAGATCCTTTCCATCGCGGCGGACTTCACGAAGGAGAATGCGCGTGGGATCAGGGAGGACCTGCCTCCGGACTGGCTCGTTGCGACCATCAGGGACCGGGGATCGCACCCGTTCCGTGAGGTAGACGGGTTCTCGGAGGTGCCAGTAATCAGGGACGACGGGACGGTGCTGGACGCACCCGGGTACGATCCCATCCTGCGGATGATCTACGAGCCCATAGGGGGTGCCATAGTCCTACCGGAGCGGCCCACCCTGGAGGACGCGCAGGAGGCGCTCTCGGTGTTGTGGGACCCCTTCTGCGACTTCCCGTTCGGATCACCGGAGGCCCGGTCCGCGGCCATCGCAAGCCTGTTCACCATGCTCCGGAGGCACACGATCACGGGCCCGGTTCCGATGTTCGCCGTCCGGGCGTCGGCGCCCGGGGTAGGGAAGGGGAAGTTGGTGCGTTCGATGTCTCTCATCGCGACGGGCCGGGAGCCTGCGACATGCAGGTACTGCGACGACGACGACGAGATGGCGAAGCAGATCACCACCATCGTCATGCAGGGGTCCCGGTCGGTTCTCCTCGACGAGGTCAAGGGCATGGTCGAGTCCACCAGTCTCCAGACTCTTGCAACGACCCCTACCTGGATGGGTCGCATCCTCGGCCTCTCGAAGATGGTCAATCTCAGGGTCTCCTCCACGTTCTTTCTCTGCGGCAACAACATCGGCTTCTCTGGCGACATGCCCCGGCGAGTCATCCCTGTGGATCTCGAAAGCAACGTGGAGTTCCCGGAGGACCGCCAGGGATTCAAGTATCCCGACCTTGAGGACCATGTGCGGAAGCACCGGACGGAACTTCTTGCCGCGGCCCTAACGATTGTTAGGGCCTTCTGCCTCGCGGGCTCGCCCAAGCACCAACTGCCCCGCCCGGGCTCCTTCGAGGCGTGGGACGATCAGGTACGCGCACTCGTCCTCTGGCTCGGCCAGCCAGACCCCGACCTCGTCAGGCGCCACCTCCGCGAAGAATCTGATACGGACAGCGACGCCTCCAAGGAATTTTTCGCCCAACTCCTCAAAACATTCTCCGACCTAACCTTCACCCCCAAAGAAATTGCACAAAAATGCGAATCCAATCCAGACCTCCTAGACGCCTGCGTCGCCGCCGCACCGCGAATGTCCCAACATGCTAAGTGCTCACTAAGTGGTATACATTCCGTGGACGTGATCTCCGCTACAAAATCACTCAAATACGCGCTCCGAAAATTCAAAGGCCGTATCTCCGGTTCCCTAAAATTGGTCCAAGAATCAGTCGTAAATGGCGTCCGCCAATGGCAGATACGCTCAATAGAGAACGCCCCCTGCGGCCCCTAATTTAGGGTTGCGATGGGTTGCGATCGGGTTGCGATGCTTTTTCGCATCGTTTGGATGCAAACCTCGAAATGTCCTCGTGTTATGGCTACGAAAACGATGGGTTGCGATAAACTCTAACCTATCAATCTCACAGAAACACAAGTATGGATGGAAGTGGTATATAAAAGAGCCAAAGTGTATTCCCCGGTAGTGTGGGTTGGACATAGGGTTTATAGCCACCATCGCAACCCGATTCCGTCCCCTTTTTGAGATTTCATGACCCCT
>ERZ1292629.2708-Hain-H43-01um-R1-2708-length-14501-cov-6_pt1 | contig 14501 bp, 9 predicted proteins | sample MGYA00564399_ERZ1292629 | MGnify/ENA primary metagenome ERZ1292629 (study PRJEB36523, sample SAMEA6512636) | groundwater metagenome | collected 2019-01-08 | study: AquaDiva: Metagenomics assemblies of 32 groundwater samples
TAAAGAAAGAATTATTATTAACAGAAAGTGTTCGGATTGAGGGGTGCGTGTAGGGTACAGATTCAGCTTGCATTATACACCCAAAAGGCTATTTTGTCAATATCAAAAATACCGTTGTTTTGCAACGGTATTTTTGGTGAATTGTGTTGTTTTTTGATTGTTGTTATTCCCCTTTCTCTGCGGCCGATTTGATTACTTTAACAAGCTCTTGAGTAAGTTTTTTATCTTCTTTCAATTTTGCGCGAGCGGCGTCGTATCCGCGGCCAAGTGATATGTCGCCGTATGAATATGATGCGCCTGATTTTTTGATAACACCATGTTTTTCTCCAAGTCCCAAAATATCTCCTTCGTAAGAAATTCCTTCATTATATAAAATATCAAACTCTGCTACCTTAAATGGAGGCGCTACTTTATTTTTTGCCACTTTTGCTTTCACACGATTTCCAATAATCTCCTCACCTTTTTTAATTTGTGCGGCACGGCGCACTTCTATCCGCACAGAAGAATAAAATTTTAGGGCGTTGCCTCCTGTTGTAGTTTCTGGATTGCCAAACACCACACCAATTTTCATGCGAATCTGATTTATAAAAATAACAATTGTGTTTGATTTAGAAACTATCGCTGTCAACTTGCGAAGAGCCTGGGACATAAGTCTGGCTTGAAGACCCATATGTTGTTGACCCATATCTCCTTCAATCTCCGCCTTTGGGGTAAGAGCCGCGACAGAGTCCACTACGACTACATCTACTTTTCCGGAACGAACCAATGATTCTACAATTTCCAAAGCTTGCTCGCCCGTGTCAGGTTGTGAGATTAATAGGTCTTCTACTTTTACTCCGAGTCTCTTTGCATATTCAGGATCAAGCGCGTGCTCCGCGTCAATAAAAGCGCAAATGCCTCCTTTTTTCTGCGCCTCCGAAACAATATGCAAGGTTAACGTTGTTTTGCCGGATGATTCAGGACCATAAATTTCAATAATGCGCCCTCTTGGCACGCCACCTACTCCAAGCGCGATATCCAAACTCAAAGAACCAGTCGGTATCACATCAATATCCACTTTGGGCGCGTCTCCCAATTTCATTAAAATCCCCTCTCCAAATCGCGACTGCAAATCTTTTACTGCCGCGTCCACATCTCGCCATTTCGCCTCTTTCTTCTCCTCCGCCGTTTGTACTGATTTATCCTGTTTTGTTTGTTTTGTCATTGTTGTATGTTACAAAATCTTAAAAAATTTGTAAAGACTCGGCAAACTCTACAAGATAAGTGCCCACAAGAACCGCGTCTGCGCCGTCTTGTATATCTTTTGTAGTCCTAATGTTGCTAGATTGGCAAAGCCAGCCTTTGAAAATCGCGCGAGCTTGTTGAAATGTTTCTGATTTTAATTCTCCGCTTGATAAATCTCGACTATTCCAAACAACTTTTATGTTCTGCGGAATTGTTTTTAGTTCTTCTAGAGAAAGTGGCTCAATCAGGCATTTCTCAACATGAATTTTTGATATTCTTCCAACTACTAAAACATAATTAGCGCCTCGCGTGATAGCTTCTTCAATAGACGCATCTGTATTATGAATGCCTTTGGCAAGAATCGGCTTTTTAGTGAGAGCCCTTGCCTTTGAAAGCAAATCAAAAGATCCACACCAGCGAGAATCAGTATGAATCGAAATAATATCTCCTATTTTATTCGCCACCTTAAAAAGTTCTTCCCAACTTTTTTCTGACCTCCAGCCAAACGGAGATTGTGTTTTAACTTCCGCAATAATTTGAATATTTTTGTACATAAGCACGTGAGATAAACAATATTAAACAAAATCCAAAAAAATATGTGAACACCTAGGGCAAGTTATAGAATAACTTCTTTACCGTTAAAAGCGGATTTAATATGAACATTGCCATTGCCGCGCACGATTTCTCCGATTACATCTGCGCCTTTCAATAACCGAAGAACGCTGGCGGCTTCTTTTTTTGATACTGACAAAACATACCCTATCCCGCAATTAAAAGCAGTATACATCGTTTCATTTGATATTCCCTTTTTGTAGATCTCCATAAATATTGCGTGAGGCACAAGTTTTTTTGAGTGATAGATGTGTGCATCCGCATTGCCTAGAATATCTTTAAGCTTTGTAAATGCTCCGCCAGTAATATGCATCATGCCATGTATTTCATATCTACTCGTAATGTCCAGTATATCGTCTAAATAAATTTTTGTCGGAATGGTAAAGTCAGTTCGGTTATGTGCACCAAACAGTCTACGCACAAGAGTTATGCCGTTTGAATGCAGTCCGGAACTTTTGAGCCCAATCAACACGTCGCCTATTTGAAACCTGTTGAGCACAGCCTTTTTTACAAATCCCGAAACTGTCATACTAATATCCATGCCGTCCATGTTGTTGTGAAAAGAATTTTCACCTCCCACAATAGCTATTTTGCGATTGATACATTGTCTCACCATCTCTTGAATTATTTTAAAAACACGCGCGTCTTCAACAGGGAGTGTTATGTGATTTGAAAGCTTGTAAGGAATTGCGCGTACTATCGCCAAGTCATTTAAATTCATCGCTAAAGCATCAATAATCGCCGCTTTAAAAGTACTTTGTTTCCAATGATAAAATCCTTTCGTACCTATGCCGTCGGTATGATCAACCTCCAAATAAGAAAATTTTCTTCTAAAAATTGGGTATGTATTGAATGTTACTGTAACATAGGGAGTGTTCCATGTTTTTTTGATTTCATCTATAATTTTTTGTTTGTATGGTTTCGAGGGCGTGTACATATAATTGTGAAAAATTGGCTATTTAAGTATCGTTAGTGAGTAGATTCTTTTTTAGGTATAATAACACTTCTTAGTCCATCAACCCCAGAGCCTTTTTCTTCCCACTGATCAAGCATTGATGCAAATTGCGGAGACTCCACCAACTTTGGGTATTGTGCAACTAAATCGCTCCATTTCTCTGAAACCAAAGACTCTGCCTGATGAATTGTTCGCGTCACACCGATAAGACTTCCGACTTCCCGGAATATCTTAGCAAAGTCTGCAATAAACTTTTTCTGTCCGACTCCCAACACAGCTCCGGTGCGTACTGATTCTTCCCATGATGTTTTTAACTTATCGCACGTGTAAAAACCTTGCAAATAAGCGAGCAATCGCTTGCTCGATGCAACATCCGCAGTATGACTACCAACAAGCTCCCAGTGTTTTCCATGTCCACTAGCAGAATACACATTTTCTGATGCATTGAACCAGTTTTCCTTTTTCTGAAGATATGATGAGTGTAATTCATCCAAGTAAGCAAGCTGTTTTTGAACGCTTTCAAGTTCGCTTTTACTCGCGAATTTTCTACCTAAAAGTACTGAAAATTGTTCCTGATCGTGCAAATATGCTTGATTAGTTTGAATGCGGGAGCGATCCGATCCATACAACGCCGGTTTTCTTCCGCCGCGATTTGACTGCAAACCCAGATTGGCATCTCTGGTAATTAAATAATCAGAAACTGCCAATGTATGATGTTGCAGTTCGTGAATTGCCGACACAGTCGGAGAAACAGTATCTTGTTTTCGTTTTTCTGGGTTTATATCAATCAGCGCCATTCCTAAATATCTACCAGTGCTATCGTCGTTTGCGCCATGATATTCGCCGCGTGGGTCGCCCTCTTCTCCCTGCAATGTGAATGGGTTTTGTTTTCGTGAATCAAATGTTGCCACGATAGCGCCAAGAATAATACTAACATCACATACCCCGGGCGTCTTGCGAAGATTCTCCGCTTTCTTTTCCATATCTTCTGTAAACTGTTTAATGATATCAGTAAAATTTTCTTGGTATTGTTTTGCTTGTAGATTTTCAATTGGCGCGAAATCTGTTCGATTGTATTTGATTGTTCCTGTCTCTGGATCTATAACAATAAATTCTGCGTAGTAATCAAGTCTTTCTAAATATACAGCGGCTATCTTGATTTTTTCATTTAACTCCCTAAATTCCGCACTCTCCATCATCCTGCTTTCCGCAAAAGGTTTAGTTGATTCATTCTTCGGCGCAATAATAGCATCTTTGACAGTCTTAGTGTACACTTTTTCTTCCATATTAAAACCTGTAGATTCTATATTCATTTATCCAAAATTATTGTACTATTACTTTCACCACTTTTCTCGTCTCATGGCCCAGTCGGTCGCGAGCTAAAAATCCAATTTCATTGTATCCAGGGTCTAGTGTCAGCATCCCATCAAATTCTCCGTCTTTCTTGAGTGAAAACTCTTTTCCATTTACCAACATTCTTGCGCCAGCATCTGTTTTTCCTGCGATATGAATACGCGTAGTTTGAAATGTGTCGCCATTTTTCGGTTCAAATATATATAAAGATGGAGCAAAAAATACCCCTTGCGCCTCAAAAACAAAATAACCCAACACGAAAATAACAATCAACAAAAAAATAAAATGCCGCGCGTGTATATTTTTTTTATAGTTCTTCATCAAAGTTAGTATATGGAACATCGGATTCTTTTATAGAATTTTCTTGAGATTCATATGATGAGTTGTCGCCATTTCGGTTTTTCTTGATTAACACATCTCTTGGCTTAGCCCCTTCTCCGGGACCCACCACTCCACGATTCTCCAAAATATCAATCATACGTGCCGCACGCGCATATCCAATACGAAGCCTACGCTGAAGATATGATGTAGAAGCCCTTCCGGCCTCAATAACAATCTTTTTTGCTTCTTCATATAGCTCGTCGTCATCTGCTCCGCCATTATCGCCAAATCCATTATCTACATATTCTCCGTTAAACGAAGGAGCAACTTCCAATTGAATTGTAGTATCTGGCATCCATTCAGATGTTTTTGCTATATATTCCACGACTCGCTTTACTTCTTTCTCGGAAATAAATGCGCCTTGAATGCGGCGTGGTTTTGAAGTATCCCCAGCCAAATAAAGCATATCTCCATTTCCCAATAATTTTTCTGCGCCAGAAATATCCAAAATTGTGCGCGAGTCCACTCCTGATGCCACCTGCAAAGCTATGCGCGCGGTAATATTTGCTTTGATAAGCCCAGTAATAACTTCTACCGAAGGACGTTGTGTAGAAACAATCAAATGAATGCCAACGGCGCGAGACATCTGCGCTAATCTCACAATTGAAGCTTCTATTTCGCGCGGATATGTGCCCATTAAATCAGCCAATTCATCTACAATGATCACAATAAACGGCAATATTTCAGTATGATTGCCATCTTTAAGTATTGTCGAATTAAATGAATTTATGTCTCTGGCACCGATTTCAGAAATAATTTCGTATCTTCGTTCCATTTCCCGCACAGCCCACCGTAAAGACATAACTGCTTTTTTTGCTTCAATAATAACAGGAGTCAATAAGTGAGGAATTTTATTATAAATGGTAAGCTCAACGCGTTTTGGATCAATCATAATAAATCGCAATATTTCAGGAGAATTTTTATACAAAAAACTCATAATAATAGTATGTATTGCGATTGATTTGCCGGATCCAGTCGCTCCCGCTACCAGCATGTGTGGCATCTTTGCGACATCAGCAAAAACAGCATGCCCAGTAACATCGCGCCCGATAGAAACAGTAAGAGATGATCCTTTTTGATATTCCTCAATTTCCAAGATGCTACGAAGCCCGACAAGCGCGATAGAACGATTGGGCACTTCTATCCCTACTAATGATTTACCTGGAATTGGCGCTTCAATACGAAGCGGGTGCGCGGCAAGCGCCAACGCAAGATCATTATGCAAAGCGGTAATTCGTGAAAGTTTTATTCCCTCTGCGGGCTTTAAAGTATATTGAGTGACCGATGGTCCAACATGAACCTCCGACATTTCAACATCAATGCCAAAATTTGCCAAAGTTCTTTTGATAATATTCGCGTTTGCTTTTATGTCTCCGCTTGAAGGAGTACCCTTGTTGTCTTCCAAATAATCAAGCGGTGGAGGAGTATATAAAATTGCGGCAGATGATTGTATCGGTTTTGGGTGGTTTGCTTTTTTACCAAACAGTGTCGTACGAAAACTTTTTTCTTCGATTAGATCTTCGTCGTCTACGTCTTCGCCTTCATCTTCATCTTCGTCTTCTTGTTCTTCCTCGTCTTTGTTTGGGACTTTTTGTTTTGAAGATACTTTGCCAGACACCGGCTGTGTCACCACCAAATCAGCAATATCTTTGCTGGTCTCTTCTTTCTCGCCAATAAATCTTTTAAATCGCAGTGGAATATTTAACATTATCAAAAGAGATGCCAAAAGCACGGCGCTTAAAATTACCACGCTCGGCCAATAATCAAATGCTTTAAGAAGTGGATACGCAACTATAAATCCAGCATATCCTCCCGCGTACCGCTCAATTAATACATCAAAAAGTCCAAGAGTGCCAATTAAAAATAAAATGCCCCCTATCAAGGTACTCCTAACCACTCTTTTAGCCGTTGCGCGAAGAAACGAGATGCCTGCTACAAAAAATACGATTTGAATTGCAAAAAACGCCTTACCAAACAATATCACCAAAAAACGCTGTACTGCTCCGCCAACAGCTCCAGCCTTGCCAAAGTACGCAAGAGTTAAAATAGCCACCATAACAAAAGAAAAAATAGCCCACAACGAATGTTTAGTCTCCTCATGCAACGCGTGATGCCACGTCAGCTTATTATTTGCTTCGTTTTTATGCTTCTTCTTTTTCTTCGACATTAAACTCATTTTAGCACAAATTTTGAATTTGGAAAATTTTGACGTATTAGTATTGGCGTGCTAAGATTCAGTTAAACGAAAATTGTGTAGGAATTGCAATGAATAATGTATTTGGAAGCATTGAGCACCAAAAAGATCTTTTTACGAGATTCTGGTATGATTATTCCAAATGGGACAAAGATGACCCAAAAGAAGTGCACAAACTTGCCAACTTAGCTCTTGGCGCGCTTCTTAATGGGGTGGACGCAAATGGCATGGCTCTATCTTCAGATGATATGAAATTACTGTCTTCAATTACAAAGATAGGTTAATTGCTTAGTTAAAAAACTGATTATCATCTCTAAAACCTACGGTTTCTATGCTGTAGGTTGTTTCATAAAAAATGGAATTACTTGCTTAAAAACTCAAAATGGACGTCCGACGTCCATTTTGAGTTTTGCTTGTCTATTCAATTTAGTCGGCCGCCTCTTCTTCTTGTGGAACTCTTTCCTCTGCAAATTTTTTGAGATATTCTTTGCGGTAGCCAGTACCTGCGGGAATGAGGCGCCCAATAATGACATTTTCTTTTAGCCCACGCAATTTATCTTCCTTGCCTTCAATTGCCGCGCTAGTAAGTACTCGCATTGTTTGCATAAATGATGCCGCAGATAAAATGCTGTCTGTAGTAAGAGCGACATTACTAATACCCATAACTAAAGGTATGGCTTTCGCTGGCGCCCTTCCATCATTTTTGATTTTTGTATTTTCCTCGCGAAATGTTCCTTTATCTACAATTTCGCCAACCGTCCATCGACTTGATCCTGGCTCTTTAATGCGAACGCGCGAAAACATTTGTCTTACAATAACTTCAATGTGCTTTTCGTTGATTGCCGCGCCTTGAAATGTATAAACCTGCTGAACCTCATCAACAATATATTTTTGAGTAACCTCTATGCCGGCTACAGACATAAGCTCTTTAATATCTACGGACCCTTCGGTAATTCTAGTACCTGGCACAACATTTTCTCTTTCGGATACCAAGATTGTCTTGCCAGCTAAAACAACATATTCAACCGTATCGCCTTTTACTTTTCCTGCTCTTTCGGCATCACGATCAACTAAAATTTTTATTAGTTTTTCTCTTCCGAGTTCCGTTCTTGTTTCTTTAATTTCAAGCACGGAACCATAAACATTTGAAATATCCGCAGGAACTTTTGGCGCCCGCATTTCAAAGATTTCTTCAATACGAGGAAGGCCCATAGTAATATCGGCTGCTCCAGCGATGCCTCCGACGTGAAATGTACGCATAGTTAATTGAGTACCCGGCTCGCCGATAGCCTGTGCAGCAACAATACCTACTGCTTCTCCAAGCTTAATAGGACTATTAGAGCCAAGATCGTATCCATAACACATCTGACATATTCCACGTGCCAATTTGCATGAAATTGGTGAACGCAAAATTACAGTTGAAATATTTTTTGCTACAATATACTCTGCATCTGCATATGAAAGCAGGCTTCCTTTTTTATATAGAATTTTGCCGGATTTCTCATCTACAATGTTTTCTGCGATTACGCGTCCGAAAATACGAGAGGCGAAATTTTTGCCAAGCTTTTCAGAGTCTTCTCTTTTGACGGTTAATCCTTTTTCGCTTTTGCAATCAGGCTCAGTGACAATTACATCTTGCGCCACATCAACCAAACGGCGAGTTAAATATCCGGCAACCGCTGTTTTAAGTGCTGTATCGGCAATGCCTTTTCGAGAAGCATGCGTAGAAATAAAATATTCCAAAACATTTAATCCTTCTTTGTAACTAGAAATGATTGGAAGCTCAATAACCTTACCTGATGGGTTAACCACAAGCCCCTTCATGCTAGCAATCTGGTTAATTTGATTCCAATTACCACGAGCTCCAGAACCTACCATATATTGAATAGGACCATATGGGTCAAGGGTCGCTGGCGTGAGTTCATCAACTTTTTTCTTTGTATTGCTCCACACTTCAATAATTTTTGCATACCGCTCGCGATCAGTTAAAAGTCCAGAGTTAAACTGGTTTTCTATTTCATTAGTAGATGTTTGTGCTGATTCAATTATCGTTTGCTTTTCTTTTGGAATTTTAATATCATCCATACCCCAACTAATACCAGATACTGTTGCGTATTTGTATCCTAAAGATTTAATACGATCCAAAACTGGCGGAGTGTTATCAATGCCAAGATGCTGTATAAGACTTGAAACTAATTGATCAAGATTTTTTTTCCTCATTTCTGTATTTATATAAGGATAGTCGTGAGGAATCACGCTATTGAAAATGAGTCTTCCAACTGATGTTTCTATAATTTCCATGCCCAAGGATTCATATTTTGGCGTTTTTGTGACTTTTACATGGATTTTTGCTTGTATATTTACAATATTATAGTCATACGCCAAAATTGCTTCGTTGGGACTTGAAAAATATTTTCCTTCTCCAGCCACGCCTTCTCGAATGCGCGTCAAATACGCTATACCCAAAATTATATCCTTGGAAGGAGAAACTACCGGCTCTCCGTTTCCCGGTTTTAATAAATTTTTATTTGATGCCATGATATCGCGCGCCTCTTGTTGGGCTTCTTCTGTAAGTGGAACATGCACTGCCATTTGGTCACCATCAAAATCAGCATTAAAAGCAGAACAAACCATCGGATGTAGTTGAATAGCATTTCCTTCAATTAAAATTGGTTGAAACGCCTGAATACCAAGCCTATGTAAGGTAGGAGCGCGATTCAAAAGAACATATTTTCCTTGAATCGATTGTTCTAAGCTCTCCCATACTTCTTCCGCCAAATCATCAATTAGATGCCCCGCTCCGCGAATAGTATGAGCAAGCCCACGCTCAATCAAATCATGGATTACAAATGGCCGAAATAACTCAAGAGCCATATGTTTTGGCAAGCCGCATTGATGCATTTTAAGATCTGGACCAACAACAATGACGGAGCGTCCTGAATAATCAACGCGTTTCCCTAGAAGATTTTGTCGAAAACGCCCTTGTTTGCCCTTCAACATATCAGCAAGCGATCGAAGCGGACGTTTTTGAGCTTGAGAAGTGGCCGCGGGCCCCTGATTTCGTTTTATTGAATTATCAATAAGCGCGTCCACGGCTTCTTGCAACATTCTTTTTTCATTGCGTACAATAACTTCCGGAGCCTTTAGTTCTATAAGTTTTTTAAGCCTATTGTTGCGATTAATAACACGGCGATAAAGATCATTTATATCAGATGTAGCATGCCTACCACCCTCAAGCTCTACCATTGGACGCAAATCTGGCGGAATAACTGGTATTACCGTTAAAAACATTCCATCAGGACGCACACCGGAACTTAAAAAATGCCTAACAAGGCGCAAACGTTTTAAAATCTTCTTGTGTTGTATTGTGGATGCCTCTTTGATGTCATGCTCCAATTTTGTAGCCAATAATTCTAAATTTATGTTTGAACAAATAGTACGGAGGGCCTCTGCGCCAATGCCAGCTTCGAATGCCCCAGCATATTTTAAACTTAGATTATAATATTCAGATTCGTTTATAACTGCATATGACCGAAGACCGTTTAATTCAGATGATGTTTTGTCGTATACTTCTTTCAATATATCCTTATTTGTTTTTTCACCTATAGATTTTAGTTTTGATTTATATTCTCGCTCAAGAGATTGAATCATTTCCATGCGCTTTTTTTCATCCACTGATGTGATAATATATCCTCCAAAATAAATTACTTTTTCCAAATCTGGTACCGAAATATCTAAAAGCATTCCTACGCGCGAGGGCACGCCTCTTAAAAACCAAATATGAGAAACTGGCGAAGCCAATTTAATGTGTCCCATTCTTTCTCTCCTGACAATCGCTCTGGTAACTTCAACTCCACACTTATCACACACGATGCCCTTATAGCGAATACGCTTGTATTTTCCGCAATAACATTCAAAATCTTTTGTAGGTCCAAAAATGCGCTCATCAAATAAACCATCTTTTTCTGGTCGCTGTGTGCGATAATTTATAGTTTCCGGCTTGGTAACTTCGCCGTGAGACCACGACACAATTTTATCTGGAGACGCAAGCCGTATAAAAAACGAACTAAAGTCTGTAATACGATTTTCCATATATTTAATTAATTAATTTTTTATTGCCTTGCGTTTACGACGGCCTGACGCGCTCTTAATTTCGTGATCTTCTTCCATAAATTCGTCGTAACCTTCGCGGCCTTTTAACGATACAACATTTTCTTCTGGTTGTTGTTCAACGTCGCGCAACTCCACATCCAACGACAATCCTTTTAATTCGTTTATCAATACATGAAATGACGCTGGAATATTTGGGGCTCTAAATTGTTCTCCTCTAACAATTGCGTCGTATGCCGCGGCGCGTCCCAATACATCGTCTGATTTAATAGTAAGCATTTCTTGAAGAGTATGCGCCGCTCCATATCCTTCTAGCGCCCATACTTCCATTTCACCAAATCTTTGTCCGCCTCCTTGTGCTTTTCCGCCAAGCGGCTGTTGAGTAATTAAAGAATATGATCCTACAGAGCGCATATGTATTTTATCTTCAACCATATGATTTAATTTCAGTATGTATGTTTGCCCAACCGTTACTTTTTGATCGAACGCTTCTCCAGATCTTCCATCAAATAAACGAACTTTCCCGTCCTCTGGCAGACTTGCTTTTCGTAACTCTTCTTTCACTTCGAATTCAGTTACACCCAAAAGAGCTGGTGTTATCGCATGATATCCAAGTTTCTTGGCAGCCCAACCAAGATGTGTTTCCAAAATTTGACCAATATTCATACGGGAAGCGACACCTAAAGGATTTAAAATAATATCAACAGGCGTGCCATCTTCAAGATAAGGCATGTCTGCTTCTGGCAATATTCTTGAGACAACACCTTTATTTCCGTGTCGCCCAGCAAGCTTATCACCTACTGAAATTTTTCTTATTTCTGCAATTTCAATACGTATTTGTTTAATAACCCCTGTTTCCAGTTTGTCTCCTTTCTCGCGAGTAAAAATTTTAATTCCTACAATGCGCCCGCGCTTACCATGCGGTAATCGAAGTGACGTGTCTTTTACATCTCGCGCTTTCTCTCCAAAAATTGCCCGAAGAAGCCTCTCTTCTGGCGTAAGATCAGATTCGCCTTTTGGCGAAATTTTACCTACTAAAATATCACCAGAGCGCGCTTCTGCTCCAATACGCACAATCCCGTCTTCATCGAGATTTTTTAGTTTTTCTTCGCCGACATTTGGAATATCAGGAGTTGTGAGTTCTGGCCCAAGCTTTGTATCTCTTACATCTACAGTAAAATCCTCAATATGAATTGAGGAAAATACATCATCGCGCACTAAGCGTTCAGAAATAATAATAGCATCTTCGTAATTAACGCCACCCCAAGAAATAAATGCAACCAATAAGTTTTGGCCCAGCGCCAAGTTTCCATGATCCGTTAAAGAAGTATCAGCAAGAATATCTCCTTTTTTAACTTTATCTCCTATATTAATAATCGGACGCTGATGAATTACAGTTGATTGATTTGAACGAGTATAACAAATTAAATCATACAAATATTCTTTTTTTGCTCCCTGTATAACAATACTGCGCGCGTCCACCTTTTTCACTATGCCATCCGCTTCAGCAATAATAAGACGCCCTGAATCACGCGCAGCACGCTCCTCTATGCCAGTACCAACCAATGGAGCCTGAGGCACAATACAAGGAACGGCTTGGCGTTGCATATTTGAACCCATCATTGCGCGAGTCGCGTCATCATGTTCAAGAAACGGAATAAGAGATGTTGCGATTGAAAGCGCCTGTTGAGGAGAAACATCAATATAATCAATCTCATCGCGTTTAATAAGGCCTGGCTGTCCTTTAACGCGCCCCTCTACTTGCTCTTCGAGAATATTTCCTTTTGAATCAATGGAAATACCAGCATGAGCAATTTTAAATCTCGCCTCTTCAAATGCGGTTAAATATTTAATATCTTTTATTAATTTGCCATCTTTTACTTTTTGATATGGAGTTTCAATAATACCAAAATCATTTACTTTGGCGTATCCTGCCAAGTGATTAATTAATCCTATATTCGGCCCTTCTGGTGTCATAATAGGGCAAAGTCTTCCATAATATGAAGTGTGAACATCACGAACTTCAAATCCGGCGCGTTCTCTTGTAAGACCTCCTGGACCCAACGCTGAAACACGACGCTTGTGTTCTAATTCTCCTAAAATATTTACTTGATCCATAAATTGAGAAAGCTGGTTCGTCATGAAAAATTCATTGAGAACGGCAGCAAATGGGCGAGCATTTACTAATTGAGCTGGAGTGATGGTCATAGGATCCAATGTTGACATACGATCTTTAACTGTACGAACAACGCGCGAAAGCCCAATTCTTAAGCGTTGTTGCAACATTTCACCAACCGCTCGAATCCTGCGATTACCTAGATGGTCAATGTCGTCTTGGATAGACATAGAATTATTATTAAGCGCAATGATTTCAGAAATAATTGCTACCAAATCTTCTTGATCAAGCACGCGATCATTTTTCTTTTTTTTATCAGCAAGAGTGGAAAGCCGCTGAGAAAGCTTATATCTTCCAACCGCCGATATATCATACCGCTCTGGGTTAAAAAGCGAACTTACTAATTCGCGAGCATTTTCCGGAGTAGCAAGCTCTCCTTGACGAATTCTTTTAAAAATTTCTATGTATGCTTCGTCGGCGCTTGAGGAGGGATCTTTCGCAAGAGTTTTTTGTATAAAAGCGGTATCTCCTGTGTCAGAAGTCTTGAACACTTTAATAATTTCATCGTTTTGTTCTAAGCCAAAGATGCGCAAAAGGGCTGTTGCCGCAATTTTACGTTTGCGATCAATACGAACATAGAGTGTTCCATCAGCCTCTGTCTCAAATTCTAGCCAAGCTCCACGAGAAGGAATAATTTTGGCGCCAAATAATTTTTTACCACGAGAAATATTAGCGGTAAAATATGCCCCAAATGATCTTGCTAGCTGGGAAACTACTATTCGCTCGACTCCGTTTATAATAAATGTGCCGCGCGGAGTCATTAATGGAAAATCCGCCATAAAAATTTCCTGCTCTTTTTTTTCGCCAGTGGTTTTATTGGTGAGGCGCACTCGAACACGTAATGGCGTTTCAAAAGACAAATTGTTAATTCTCGCGTAATTTTCATCAAAACGAGGTTCATCAAAAATATAATCTAAAAATTCGAGAGAAAATTCTTTTTCTGTATAATCAAGCACGGGAGAAAATTCATCAAACGTTTCTCGCAAGCCTTTATCGATAAGCCATTGGAACGATTGTGTTTGTGCTTCTGCCAATTCAGGCAGTGCGATTGACGGCTCCCGGTAACGGGAGAAATATTTTTTTTGTATCATCATAAGCGCAGATGATGAAAATTAGTTAATAATAATTATGCCTAAAAAATAAGATAAAATAAAACTAAAACAGCTCCTCCATTATTCTTTCCGAAAGGAACATGAAAAGATTTCTATTGAGTACTGCTTTGTAGATAAATATTCAAAGCTAACAAGCTAAGCCTAGCACTCCCATTAAATATTGCAAACTTGGGCTGTGTATAACCTGTTGGAAAGCCCGAATTTCATGGTTTTGCCATTCTAGCAAATCCTCATGAATAAGTCAACCTTTTTGAACAAACAAGAATTTACACATATCGGACATTGACTAATTCAATCTGGTACGCTACAATGTCCGCAGAATTTTGAAACCTACACGCACCCCTCAATCCGAACACTTTCTGTTAATAATAATTCTTTCTTTAA
>ERZ1292629.2709-Hain-H43-01um-R1-2709-length-14497-cov-4_pt1 | contig 14497 bp, 15 predicted proteins | sample MGYA00564399_ERZ1292629 | MGnify/ENA primary metagenome ERZ1292629 (study PRJEB36523, sample SAMEA6512636) | groundwater metagenome | collected 2019-01-08 | study: AquaDiva: Metagenomics assemblies of 32 groundwater samples
AGGATCGGCGCGCCGGGCGATATCGGCCAGGATGATGCGCCCGCCCTGCTATCCGGGCTGCCAGCAGGCGATGGTCCATGGCATGACCGACCTGATCGACATTGCCGGGCAGTTCTCGGTCCAGCATGGCGGCCCGGTGGTGCGCGTCAGCCATTGGCAGATGGGCGATGACGGCTGTTTCAGTCGCAGCCATGACACGCATGAAGGATTGGGCGGCACGCCCGACATCTGGCTGGTCCCCGGCCGCCTGACCGGCGTGCCCGAGGCGGAGGAAGCCGCGCCCTATGCCCGCTGGCTGCTCGATCGCCATGCCGCCGGGGCGACGCTCGCCTCCAATTGCGGCGGCGCCTTCCTGCTGGCGGCGACCGGCCTGCTCGACGGCCGCCCTGCCACCACCCACTGGTGGTTCGCCGACGCCTTCCGCACCCGCTTCCCGGCCGTGAAGCTCGATTGCGACCGCATCGTCATCGACGATGGCGATATCATCACCGCCGGCGGGCTGATGGCCTGGACCGACCTTGGCATGCGGCTGGTCGACCGGCTGCTCGGCCCGACGGTGATGCTCGACACCGCCAAATTCCTGCTGATCGACACGGCCGGGCGCGAGCAGAAGCATTTCGCCCGCTTCCTGCCGCGCCTGACCCACGGCGACGAGCCGATCCTGAAGGTGCAGCACTGGCTCGCCGCGCGGGAGGCGAAGGCAGTCAGCGTCACCGAGATGGCGGCGCAGGCCGCGCTGGAGGAGCGCACCTTCCAGCGCCGCTTCAAGGCGGCGACCGCCATGACCCCGATCGAATATGTCCAGCATCTGCGCGTGGCGCGGGCGCGCGAGCATCTGGAATTTACCCGGCGCACGATCGACCAGATCGCCTGGAGCGTCGGCTATGAGGATGCCGCCGCCTTCCGCAAGCTGTTCCACCGCCTGGTCGGCCTGTCGCCGGGCGACTATCGCGCCCGCTTCGCTGCGCCCAACGCACAGGCGGCATGACGGCACGCATGAGGAAGGTTCTTGCGACCTTCGACGTGGCCCGCTAAGTTCCTGTTTCGTTCCAAAAAAGGATAGTTATGGACAGCCTCGCCGCCCTTCTCATTCCCGTCGCGCTGCTGATCGGCCTGGCCGTCGGCTGGCTGCTCAAGGGCAAGGCGCTGGCGCCGCTGACCGCCGAAAAGGCCGATCTGACCGGCAAGCTCGACATCGCCACCGCCCAGCGCAACGGCGCGATCGCCGAACTGGCGGTGGAGAAGGAACGGGTCGCGCAGGGCATGACCCAGCTCGCCCGGCTCGAATCCGCGCAGGCCGCGTCCGAGCAGCGGATCGAGGCGCTGCAGGCCGCCGCCAGCCAGCGCATCGAGGCGATCCAGACCGAGCGCGAGGCCGCGCTGCGCGAGTTGGCCGCGCTCCAGTCCGACATCCATGCCCGCACCCAGGCGTTCGAGCAGCAGATCGCCGCGCTCAAGGACGCGAAGGAACAGCTTTCCGCCCAGTTCAGCGAAATCGGCGGCAAATTGCTCGAATCCGCCCAGACCCAGTTCCTGACCCGCGCCGACCAACGCTTCGCCCAGGCGAGCGAAAAGAGCGAGGCGCAGTTGAAGACGCTGCTCAACCCGGTCGAAACCACGCTCAAGCGCTATGAGGAAGGCCTTGCCCGCGTCGAGAAGGATCGGGTCGGCAGCTATGCCGAACTGCGCGAAGCGGTGCAGCAGGTTCATCTGGGCCAGGGCCAGGTGCGCGAGGAAACGGCCAAGCTGGTCAACGCCCTGCGCGCCGCGCCCAAGACGCGCGGCCGCTGGGGCGAGCAGCAGTTCAAGAATCTCATCGAAACCGCCGGCCTTTCCCCCTTCGTGGACTTCAAGGAGGAAGTATCGGTCGCAGTCGAGGACGGCCGCCTGCGCCCGGACTTCGTCATCAACCTGCCCGGCGACCAGCAGATGGTGGTCGACGTCAAATGCTCGCTGGTCGCCTATCTGAACGCGGTCGATCAGGTCGATCCGGCGCTGCGCGACGCCCATATGCTCGACCATGCCCGCGCGATGCGCACCCATGCCGACGCGCTGGGGCGCAAGGCCTATTGGGAACAGTTCGACAAGGCCCCCGACTTCGTCATCATGTATGTGCCGGGCGACAATTTCGTCACCGCCGCGCTGGAGGCGGACATGGAGCTTTGGGAACGCGCCGCCAAGAATCGCGTCATCATCTGCGGCCCCGCCACCTTCCTGCCACTCGCCCGCACGCTGGCGGGCCATTGGCGCCAGGCCAAGATGCAGGAACAGGCGCAGCAGGTCGGCCAGCTCGGCAAGGAGCTGTACGAACGCCTGTCCGTCGCCGCGACCCATTTGCGCAAGCTGGGCTCCGGCCTCAACAGCGCAGTCTCCAACTATAACAGCTTCATCGGCAGCTTCGAAACCCGCGTCCTCTCCACCGGCCGCAAGTTCCGCGATCTCGACATCGAGACCGGCGGCAAGGAGATCGAGGCGATGGAACCGCTCGACGTCCTCGCCCGCGACGCCCAGGCCGACGAGACGCGCGCGCTGCCAGCGGCGGAATGAGCGCGGCGCGCCGGCCATTGCCGCCGGCGCCCAGCGCTGGCATGGCTGCCCCCATGAAAAAGATCGGCCTGCTTGGCGGCTCCTTCAATCCGGCGCATGGCGGGCATCGCGCCATTTCGCTGTTCGCCAGGGACGCCCTGGGTCTCGACGAAATCTGGTGGCTGGTATCGCCCGGCAATCCATTGAAGCCCGCCAAGGGCATGGCGCCGCTGCCCGTCCGCCTTGCCCATGCGCAGAAGATCGCCCGCCGCGCGCCGATTCGCGCCACCGCGATCGAGCGGCAATTGGGCACCCGCTACACCGTCGACACGCTGCGCGCGCTTCGCCAGCGCTACCCCCGCAACCGCTTCGTCTGGCTGATGGGCGCCGACAATCTGGCGCAATTTGGCCAATGGCGCGACTGGCGCGGCATTGCGCGACAGATGCCCATTGCCGTTATCGCCCGTCCGGGCTATGATGACGCTGCCCGTGGCTCTACGGCCATGAGCTGGCTGCGGCGCTTCGTCCGGTCCGCGCGCCAGAGTGCAGACTGGACGAATTGGAGACCACCGGCGCTCGTGCTATTGCGCTTTCGCCCTGATCCAAGATCGGCAACCCTGCTACGGCAGGCGGACCCCCTCTGGCATCGCGAATATGAAGCAACGTGTGTGCGCGATCCGCTCACGCGCCGGATGATCGTCTAGATTGGAGTTTAATTGACTAACCTCGCCCCTGCCAACGATACGGCGCCTGCCGCCGATAGCGTGGCCGCCCTGCACGCCCTTGTCATGCAGTCGCTCGACGACGACCAGGCGCAGGAAACCATCTCCATCCCCCTCGAAGGCAAGAGCAGCATCGCCGATCATATGGTGATCGCGAGCGGCCGTTCGTCGCGTCAGGTCGCGGCGATCGCCCAGCATCTGGCCGAACGGATCAAGAAGGCCACCGGCCGCTCCGCACGGGTCGAAGGCCTGCCGGTCGCCGACTGGGTGCTGATCGATGCCGGCGACGTGATCGTCCATCTGTTCAAGCCGGAAGTGCGCAGCTTCTACAATCTGGAACGGATGTGGGGCTTCGTCGACGCACCGGTCGCGGGCAACGCCTGATCCTTGCCGTCGCGCCCTTCGACATGGGCGCGATGACAGGCTAGGGAGGAGCCATGCTCCTCCATATCATCGCGCGCGGCAAGATCGGGCGCTCGCCCGAAGCCGATCTAGTCGACCGCTATGTCAAGCGGCTGACCATGCCGCACAAGATCACGGAGATGCCCGACCGGGGCGGCAAGCTGCCGCCCGTCGGTCCCGGCACGGTGACGGTCATGCTCGACGAGAAGGGCAAGCAGCTCTCCTCGATGGACTTTGCCCGGCGGATCGAGGGCTGGCGCGACACCGGCACGCGCGAGATCCGCTTCCTGATCGGCGCCGCCGACGGCTTCGACGATGCCGAACGGACCAATGCCGACCTGCTGATCGCCTTTGGCGCCATGACCTGGCCGCACATGATCGCCCGCGCCATGCTCGCCGAACAGCTGTGGCGCGCCTGCTCGATCCTCGCCAACCACCCCTATCATCGCGAAGGCTGAGGCTCGACATGCCCGCGGCTTGCGCCTAGTCAAAGCCCTATCGGGCGGGACAAGCGGTTGAAGCGCAGCATCATCAGCAACAGCATCACGGGCATCGCACTGGCGGGCATCGTGGCCCTTGTCGCCACGCGCCTGCCCGCCGCGAACGATGCCGCGATCATCCTGCCCGGCACCGCCGGCACCACGCTGGCACAGGAACAGAAGGCGCTGCGCGACGCCCGCCGCCAGTCGGTCGAGGCCGCCGACCGATCGGTCCGGCTGGCGCGCCAGGCCGGCATGGCCCGTGACGAGGCCGAACAGGCCGGCCGCCGCGCCGCCGCCATGGCCGCCCGCATCCAGCAGGCCGAGGCCGATGTGCAGGCCGCCCAGGCCCGCATCGCCATCATCGCCCGCATGCAGCGCGCCCAGGCCGCGCGCCTCGCCGCCAGGCAGGAACCGGTGGTGCGCCTGACCGCTGCGCTGCAGATGATGAGCCGCCGCCCGCTCGCCCTTGCCCTCGTCCAGCCCGGATCGATCAGCGACGCCGTCCATATGCGCGCGGTGCTGGGACAGGTACTGCCGGTGATCGAGCAGCGCACCGCGGGCCTCCGCGCCGAGCTGGACCGCAGCCGCGCGATCCGCGCCACCGCGCAGCAGGCCGCCGACGCCCTGACCAAAAGCCGCCGCGCCCTCACCGATCGCCAGGCCGCACTGCGCCAGCTCGAAACGCAAAAGCGCGTCGCCGCCCGCGACTATCGCGCCAATGCCGGGCTGGAGAGCGAACGCGCGCTGGCGCTGGGCGAAAAGGCGCGCGACATTGTCGACCTGATGGACCAGCTGGAGGTGGCGAGCGACCTGCGCGATCGCCTGGCGCAACTGTCCGGTCCGGTGCTGCGTCCCGCCCGCCCCGACCGGGCCGGCGCCCCCGCCCCCGACCGCGAGGCGCTGGACAGCGGCCCGCCGCCCTATCGCCTGCCGGTCGTCGGCCAACTCGTCACCGGCATGGGCGAGGTGAATGACGGCGGCGTGCGATCGCGCGGCCTGACCCTGGTGACCCAGGCCGGCGCCCAGGCAGTCGCGCCGACCGCCGGCCGCATCGCCTTTGCCGGCCCCTATCGCGGCTATGGCCAGATCCTCATCATCGACCATGGCCAGGGCTGGACCACCCTCATCACCGGCCTGCACCGCGTCACCGCCCAGGTCGGCGAGAGTGTGCGCCAGGGCGACCCGGTCGGCCTCACCGCCGCCCAGGGCCGCCCCACCGTCACCATCGAACTGCGCCGCAACGGCCGCCCGGTGGACATCGTGCCGCTGGTGGGGTTAAGTTGAAGCATGCCGTGACAAAGGGATGAGGCGATGTTCAAGCGCTTGCTAAATCTCGGTTTCGCAAAACAAACTGAATCCCACATTTCCAAGCCTGAAGGCGAGTATGCCGGATGCTATTTTGTCAACGGTCGCCTGATTATCCACACGGTCTCAAAAACGACCGCAGGAATAGCGCTGGCTGAAAATCCTACAATTGCGCCGATTGGCGACAGGCAAGCGATCGGCAGCGCCGTCCTTCAGGCGCTCTCGGTATCAGGAACGAATACTACCGACGCGATTGGTGGCATCTCTCAATTTGCCCCGTTTCTGAAGGCCGCAGGCGTCCGCAGCTACAAGGCGTTCATGACAGATGCCATTTGCCTCGACATTGAGAAGCGAGACAATAATTTCACCATAAGCCGCTGGGAGAATGAGGGCGCGCGGAATGGTTTTGCGCCTTCGTCGGAGCGACCTTGCGAACTGACTGATCCGACAATTGACTTGTTGGGGGCCTATATTCTCTACGCCCTCGGCTTGACCAATTGTGAAGCGGTCCTGGCCGCAATGGGCGGGATTGATCCGACCGCGACGCTTCCACCACGTAATCGTTCCGACATATCCTGAACCCCATTAACCCCACGCTCATCGACGCCAGGCAACATTGGTCGAAGCGCGCTTTTGCGTTGGATAGCGAATCGACGTATATCGATCCCTTGATGCGGACTCCAAGGACAGCCATGAAATCCACCTTCCTGCAGGGCGCGGTCGCGCTCGGCGCGCTTGCGCTCATCCCCGCCACCACCGCGGCACTCGCCGATGGCGAGGCATCGAGCTACAAGGCGCTCGACGAATTCATGGACGTCTTCCAGAAGGTCCGCAGCGACTATGTCGAGAAGGTCGACGACGAGAAGCTGATCAAGGGCGCGATCGACGGCATGCTTGCCAGCCTCGATCCGCACAGCAGCTTCCTCGATGCGCGCGATTTCCAGAATCTGCGCACCCAGACCGAGGGCAGCTATGGCGGCCTTGGCCTGTCGGTCACGCAGGAGGATGGCGCGGTCAAGGTGATTGCGCCCACCCAGGACACGCCGGCCTGGCGCGCCGGGATCAAGGCGGGCGACTATATCACCCACATCGACGGCCAGCTCATCTATGGCGGCACGCTGGACGAGGCGGTGGACAAGATGCGCGGCGCACCGGGCACCAGCATCAAGCTGACCATCGTGCGCACCGGTCGCGACAAGCCGATCGACCTCACCCTCACCCGCGAGATCATCGAGATCAAGCCGGTGAAGTGGGAAGTGAAGAACAATATCGGCGTCATCAACATCGTCAGCTTCTCGGCCAATACGGGCGCCGATGTCCGCTCGGCGATCCGCAGCATCGACAAGAGCCTGGGCCACAAGCCGACCGGCTATATCCTCGACCTGCGTTCCAACCCCGGCGGCCTGCTGGACGAAGCGGTGTCGACGAGCGACGTCTTCCTGGAACGCGGCGAGATCGTGTCGCAGCGCGGCCGCAACAAGGGCGATGTCGAACGCTATTATGCCAAGCCCGGCGATGACGCGAAGGGCCTGCCAGTAATCGTGCTGGTCGATGCGGGCTCCGCCTCGGCCTCCGAAATCGTCGCCGGCGCGCTGCAGGACCAGCATCGCGCGCTCATCATGGGCGAACGCAGTTTCGGCAAGGGTTCCGTCCAGACCATGCTGCCGCTGTCGAACACCACCGCGCTCAAGCTCACCACCGCGCGCTACTTCACCCCGTCGGGCCGCAGCGTGCAGGAAGGCGGCATCCAGCCGGACATCAAGGTGCCGCAGCTCAGCGACCCGGATTACAAGGATCGCCCCAAGTTCCGCGAAAGCGACCTGCGCCGCCACCTGATCAACGAGATCAAGACCGACGATGCCGCGCTGGAAGAGGACAGCAAGGAAGATCCGCGCTTCGCCCAGACGGCCGAGGAGCTGAAGAAGAAGGGGATCGAGGACTTCCAGCTCGATTATGCGCTCAAGACCATTTCCCGCCTCGCCGGCACGCCGGGCGCCACCATCGCCCAGACCCAGCAGGCCGCTGCGCGCAAGCCCGGCGCGAAATGAATCGTGCCCGTTCGGATGACCGGACGGGCAAGTTCAGCATGACGAAAGGCGGACAAGGGTTTAAGCGGGCGATATGAACAGCTTGTCCCCCGCCCTGGGCCGCGCCCGCCTGCTTGCCCTGCTCGTGCCCGTGATCGCGCTGGGCACGGCCTATGCCTCCCAATATCTGGGCGGGCTGCATCCGTGCGAAATGTGCTGGTGGCAGCGTTATCCCCATATGGCGGCGATCCCGCTGGCGCTGGTCGCCTATGCGCTGCGCGGCCGCGCCTGCATGAGCGGCCTGTTCGCCGGTTTCGCCGGCATCGCCATCGGCATCAGCGGCGCCATCGGCCTGTTCCATGCCGGGGTCGAATATGGCTGGTGGGAAGGACTGACCGCCTGCTCGACCACGCCGACCGGCGGCAGCAGCACCGATATTTTGAGCCAGATCATGGCAACGCCGATCACCCGCTGCGATGTTGCGCCCTGGAGCCTCTTCGGCATTTCGCTGGCAGGCTATAACGGCCTCTTGTCGGGCGCGGCCGCGCTCGCCATCTTGGCCCTGCTGCTGAAAGCGAGGAAGGCATGAGCGCCACCAAGGATTTCCCGCGTCCCGGACGTCGCACCAACGTAACCGATCGCGCCTCCATGGTGCGCGTCGACCAGGCGGGCGAATTCGGCGCGGTGCGCATCTATGCCGGCCAGCTTGCGGTGATGGGCGATCGCCATCCCTATGGCCGGCTGATCGCCGGCATGGCCGCGCAGGAGGAACGCCATCGCGCCGCTTTCGACGCGCTGATCGCCGAACGCGGCGTGCGGCCGACCGCGATCCACCCGATCTGGAACGTCGCCGGCTTCGCCCTGGGCGCCGTGACCGCCGCGATGGGACCAAAGGCCGCCATGGCCTGCACCGCCGCGATCGAGACCGAGATCGACCTGCATTATGAAGAACAGTTGCAGCAACTGGGCGAGGATGATCCGGAACTCTCTGCCCTGATCAAGGATTTCCAGGCGGAGGAGGTCGAGCATCGCGACGCCGCCATCGCCCATGGCGCGGAACAGGCCCCGGCCTATCCGCTGCTGTCCGGCGCGATCCGCCTGGGTTGCCGCGCCGCCATCGCGCTGTCGAAGCGCATCTGAACAAGGGACGGACCGATGATGAAGACCCCGTTGATCGCTCTGGCCGCCGGCCTGATGCTGGGCACCGCCGCCCCCGCGCTCGCGCAGCAGGACAGCGCCCCCACGGCCGCCACCAGCACCGGCTCCGAAAAGGTCAATCTGGTCATCGTCTATGGCGATGATGCCTGTCCCCAGAGCCAGGGCGACGGCATCGTCGTGTGCGCGCGCAAGGGCGAGGAGGAACGCTACCGCATTCCCGAGCCGCTGCGCGGCGATCCGAACAAGCCCAGCAACCAGGCCTGGGGCGAGCGGGTGAAATCGATGGAATATGTCGGTCGCGACGGCACCGAAAGCTGCTCGCCGGTCGGCGGCGGCGGCGCCACCGGTTGCTTCGCCAAGCTGTCGCGCCTCGCCAAGGCGGAACGGCAGCAGGCCGACAATGCCAGCTGGAAGGATCTGGTCGAAGCCGAGCGCGCCAGGCGCCTGTCGACTATCGACGCCGACAGCGAAGCAATCGAAAAGCGCGTTCTGGCCGAGGAAAAGGCCGACGCCGATGCCAAGAAGGCGCAGGAACAGGAAGTCCCGCCCCGGCCGTGACGGCATGGGGCGTCCTGTGGCGTCTGTTCATATCGATCCCGCGCCAGTGCAGCGCGGGACGAACGGGGTGCAACCGGGGCGAATGAAGGAATTGATGATGCGTCTCCCCCGCCCCCTGCTGATCGCCGGCCTGGCCGCGCTGGCCCTGCCCACCGCGCCGGCCGTCGCCCAGGATGATCCGCCGCAGAAGATCTTCAACCTCATCGTCTATGGCGATGATCCCTGCCCGACCGGCCAGGGCGAGGAAATCGTGGTCTGCGCCCGCAAGCCCGAATCCGAACGCTATCGCATCCCCAAGAAGCTGCGCGAAAAGCCCGAAGAGGTGGGTGGCCCCGGCTGGGGCAGCCAGGTCGCGACGATGGAACAGACCCAGCGCCAGATCCTGCCCAACAGTTGCTCGGCCATCGGCAGCAACGGCTTCACCGGCTGCACCGCCCAGATGCTGCAACAATGGTTCGCCGAACGGCGGATGCAGCAGAGCAGCAGCAGCACGCCCTGAGCCGCTTCAGGCGAGCGGGCCTGAATGGCTAGAGCTTCGCCATTCTTTCTGGCGTCATGCTGAACTTGTTTCCGCATCCATCAGGCCCCAGGAGCGGTGGACCTGTTGGGAAGGATAGACCCTGAAACAAGTTCAGGGTGACGGTGATGAGTGACGCGGGCGATGACCACCAACAGGGCCTAATGTATCAACATACGCCCTAGCGCGGATACAGCCCGTCCATATGCGCCAGGCTCTGCACGATCAGCGCCTCCAGCGCCCCCATGTCGATATCGGCCAGCCGCTTGACATAGAGGCAGCCCTTGCCGCGCCGATGTTTGCCTAATGCCATGAAATCGGCGTCGTCGAGACCGGCGAGATAGAAGACCAGTTCCGTCTTGCGCGGCGCAAAGCCGATCCGGCACATGTCGCCCTCGCGCCCGCTGTCATAGCGATAATGATAGCGGCCAAAGCCGATGATACTCGGCCCCCACATGCGCGCGGGCTCACCCGACAGCCGCTCCATCAGCGCCGCGACGACCCGGCCATCCGCCTGTCGCTCGGCCGGTTCGACCCTGTCGAGATAGGCGGCGACATCCGCCGCCGTCTCCATGGTCTTGTTCTCGCCCGTCGCCATCGGCTTGCCTTTCGCGGCCTGTCCGACTACAGGCTAGCGCGTCATCTGGGGAGTAGCCAGCCGTTCCGCTGACGGGACGGGCCATATGTCAACATATTTGGCCGAGAGGCCATGGCATATGGGATGCGGTATCAGCCGCATCGGGCGAGACCAATGGCATCGGCTTCCCAGTCCGGCCGGGCGGGGAAGACGGTGGCATTGTGTCTTTTGTCAGAGCCCGGCCCGGACGTTCTTCATGGAAGCCTTCCTCACCTCCACCGCGCTCGTCGCGCTCGCCGAAATGGGCGACAAGACGCAGTTGCTGGCCATGCTGCTCGCCACCCGCTTTCGCAAGCCGGTGCCGATCATCCTGGGCATCTTCGTCGCCACCATCGCCAATCATTTCCTCGCCGCGCTGGTCGGCCATTCGATCGCCGGGGTGCTGACCCAGCCCTGGTTCCGCTACGCCGTGGCAGGCAGCTTCATCGCCATGGCGCTCTGGACGCTGGTGCCCGACAAGATCGATGAGGATGCGCCGCTGAAGGCCCCGTCGAAGGCCGGCGTGTTCGTTACCACGCTGGTCGCCTTCTTCCTGGTCGAGATGGGCGACAAGACGCAGGTCGCGACCGTGGCGCTGGGCGCGCAGTTCGACAATCTGCTTGCCGTCACCGCCGGCACCACCTGCGGCATGATGCTGGCCAATGTCCCGGCCGTGCTGTTCGGCGAAGCGCTGGCGAAGCGCGTGCCGATGCGCGCGCTGCAGATCGGCGCGGCGCTGCTCTTCCTGCTGCTGGGCCTGTGGATGATCGCCGGGCTGCAGGGCTGGATCGGCTGATTGGCTGGTCGCGTTTTCCGAGTCATCGGGTGATATCACCCGATTAGAAAACGCTCCAGAAATCGGAACACCGCCGCCGGCGGGCGGTTGTCAGCGGGCGGCGGAAGTTGCAAGGGAAACGGCACGAACTTTCCCCTTTTCGAACAGCATGGGACGCGCGTGATGAAGGACAATCTGGTAACCATCTTCGGCGGCGGCGGCTTTCTCGGGCGCCAGGTCGCCCAGGCGCTGATGGCACGCGGCGCGCGCGTCCGCATCGCCCAGCGCGACCTCGCCAATTCGGTCAAGGTGAAGGCGCTCGGCAATCTGGGCCAGACCCAGTTCGTCGCGGCCAATATCCGCAAGCCCGACACCGTCGCCCGCGCCCTCCACGGCAGCGACATCGTCATCAACCTGGTCGGCATCCTCAGCGGCGATTTCGACGCCGTCCAGCATGAGGGCGCCGCCAATGTCGCCAAGGCGGCGGCCGCCGCCGGCGTCACCGCGCTGGTCCATGTCTCGGCGATCGGCGCCGACGCCAACAGCCCCTCGGCCTATGGCCGGTCCAAGGCTGCGGGCGAAGCCGCCGTGCTGGCCGCCTTCCCGACCGCGACCATCGTGCGCCCGTCGATCATCTTCGGCCAGGAGGACCAGTTCCTCAACCGCTTCGCCGGCGTCGCCAGCAGCGGCCCGGTCGTGCCGGTGATCGGCGCCGCCACGAAGTTCCAGCCCGTCTATGTCGGCGACGTTGCCGAGGCGATCGCCAATGCGGCGCAGCAGCCCGGCGTCTTTGGCGGCAAGACCTTCGAACTCGCCGGCCCGCAGGTCATGAGCATGAAGGAAATCAACGCCTGGGTCGCCAAGGCGATCGGCCGGGGCGACAAGCCGCTGGTCGACGTGCCCGGCGCCTTCGCCTCGCTGCTGGCGATGCTGCCCGGCGGCCCGATAACCCGCGACCAGCTCGCCATGTTGGGCCAGGACAATGTCGCCGCGCCCGGCGCGCCGGGCCTTGAGGCGTTGGGCGTCGCCCTCACGCCGATGGCCGCCGTCGCCGAACGCTGGATGGTCCCCTATCGCAAGCATGGCCGTTTCGCCGGCCGCGTGAAGGCCTGATCCGTTCCCGCCATCGGCTCGACGGGCCGATGATCGGCCACGACCGGCCGTGGCCATGCCGCTTTGCCTTTTCGCTGCACTGCGGCATGGTGCATCCCTGACATATAGGCATTGCCCGGCCCTCTCCCTTCACGGGGGGAGGGCTTGGCTTATGCGCCCCCTGCTTGAGGATCCGACATCCCCATGGACATGCATTATCTGACGGTCATCCTGCTCGGCATCGTGGAGGGATTGACCGAATTTCTCCCCGTGTCCTCGACCGGCCATCTCATCCTGGCGAGCGAGCTGCTCGGCTATGATGCGTCGGCCTGGGCGATGTTCAACGTCATGATCCAGCTTGGTGCAATCCTCGCCGTCGTCGTCCTCTACTGGCGCACCTTCTGGGCGGTAGCCATGGGCCTGCTCCGCCTCGACCCGGTCAGCATCCGCTTCGTGCGCAACCTGCTGGTCGCCTTCATCCCCGCCGTCGTCATCGGCCTTGCCCTGCACGACTATATCGACACGCTGCTCGGCTCGCCCCGCGTGGTCGCGGTCGCGCTGGTGGTCGGCGGCGTCGCCATTCTAGTGATCGAACGCCTGATCAAGGAACAGCGCTTCCACGGCATCGCCGACATTCCGCTGGTCCGCGTCATCGGCATCGGCTTCATCCAGTGCCTCGCCATGGTACCGGGCGTCAGCCGCTCGGGCGCGACCATCATGGGCGCACTGACCCTGGGCGTCGAACGCCGCACCGCCGCCGAATTCAGCTTCTTCCTCGCCATCCCGACCATGCTCGGCGCCTCGACGCTAGAACTGCTCAAGAAGGGCGACCAGCTCACCAGCGCCCAGGTCGGCTGGGACAGCATCGCACTCGGCTTCGTCGTCTCCTTCATTGTCGCGCTGCTGGTGATCAAATGGTTCGTCGGCCTGGTGTCGCGCCATGGTTTCGCCCCCTTTGCCTGGTATCGAATCATTGCCGGCATCGGCGCCCTGGTCTGGCTCAGCCTGAGATAAGGCCGATACGGACCTAATATTTGAAAGATAATTACAGCGCCGCGACAGTCTTTTCCGAAACCGCCAGATAATAGGTCAGCTTAGCTGTCTTAAATGCCAGAATCCGCGTGACTCCGCGGGTTTTCCTGCTATGCGCACTGCAAACAATCGTTGCAGGGAAATGCCATGGCTGAAAATCCGATGCTGAAGTTCGTGGGCAAGGAACAGGCCTATCCGGAAAAGCGCGGCGCTGATGCGCGCGCCGAGGACTTTCTGGAAATCAGCAAGTCCTTCATTCTGGACAAGGCCGAGGAACAGGCGTCGCGCTGCTCGCAATGCGGCGTGCCCTATTGCTCGACCCATTGCCCGCTGCACAATCATATCCCCGACTGGCTGCGCCTGACCGCCGAAGGGCGCCTGCGTGAAGCCTATGAGCTGAGCAACCTGACCAGCACCATGCCGGAGATTTGCGGCCGCATCTGCCCGCAGGACCGTCTGTGCGAAGGCAATTGCGTGATCGAATTTTCCGGCCACGGATCGGTCACCATCGGCTCGGTGGAAAAGTTCATCACCGACACCGCCTGGAAGGAAGGCTGGGTCGAACCGCTCGTCCCCGGCGCCGCGCGCGGCCAGTCGGTCGGCGTCATCGGCGCCGGCCCTGCCGGCCTCACCACCGCCGAATATCTGCGCGTCGCGGGCTATGAAGTGCATGTCTATGACCGGCACGACCGCGCCGGCGGCCTGCTGACCTATGGCATCCCCGGCTTCAAGCTGGAAAAGGACGTCGTCATGCGCCGCGTCCAGCGGCTCAAGGATGGCGGCATCATCTTCCACGAAGGGTTCGAGGTCGGCCGCGACGCCAGCATGGAACAGCTGCGCGCCAAGCATGACGCGATCCTGATCGCCACCGGCGTCTACAAGGCCCGCGACATCAAGGCGCCGGGCGTCGGCGCACCGGGCGTGGTCAAGGCGCTCGACTATCTCACCGCCTCCAACAAGGCGGGCTTTGGCGATGCCGTGCCCGGCCATGAGGATGGCACCCTGCTCGCCACCGGCAAGAATGTCGTCGTGATCGGCGGCGGCGACACCGCGATGGACTGCGTCCGCACCGCCATCCGCCAGGGCGCCAAGTCGGTGAAGTGCCTCTATCGCCGCGACCGCGACAATATGCCCGGCTCGCAGCGCGAAGTCGCCAATGCCGAGGAGGAAGGCGTCGAGTTCGTCTGGCTGACCGCGCCGATCGCCTTCGAGGGCACGGAGCATGTCACCGGCGTCAAGGTGACGAAGATGCGCCTGGGTTCACCCGACGCGTCGGGTCGCCGCG
>ERZ1292629.2712-Hain-H43-01um-R1-2712-length-14487-cov-6_pt1 | contig 14487 bp, 14 predicted proteins | sample MGYA00564399_ERZ1292629 | MGnify/ENA primary metagenome ERZ1292629 (study PRJEB36523, sample SAMEA6512636) | groundwater metagenome | collected 2019-01-08 | study: AquaDiva: Metagenomics assemblies of 32 groundwater samples
TGTTGATTTCGGTGATGGTCGGAGCAAAATTATGGGGTTTTATGGGAGCGCTTTTAGCCATTCCCGTTGCCGGAATTTTATTTGAATTTTTCAAGGATTTTTTGAAAAAACGGCGGGAAGAAAAGGAACAGCCGACAGTATTGTGAGATTCACGATTATCAATAAATATGGGCATTCTTTATATTATAGCTACCCCCATCGGGAACCTGGAAGACATTTCAAAACGCGCCCTCCGAATATTATCGGAGGTCGATTTAATTTTATGCGAAGACACGAGAGTAACTCAAAAATTGCTTGACCGCTATGAGATTAAGACCAGGACCATGAGTTACCATCAGCACACTAAGATTAAGAAAATCGAAGAAATCGGCCAGCTTCTCGAAAATGGAAAAAATATTGCTTTGGTGTCGGATGCGGGCACTCCCGGAATATCCGACCCGGGCAACAAGCTTATCGCCGAGTTGATTGAGGTGGGACCTCAATCAATAAAAGTAGTGCCGATTCCCGGACCGTCTGCCTTAACCGCCGCTGCGTCCATTTCCGGATTCCCGATGGATAAATTTGTGTTTTTGGGCTTTCTGCCGGTCAAGAAGAAAAGGAAAAAGTTTTTTGACGAGGCAATCAATTCAAGATACCCGGCGGTATTCTATGAATCGCCCTACCGTATTCTAAAAACCCTCAAGGAAATTGATTTATTGACCGAGAGAAAAATTGTAGTTTGCCGCGAATTGACCAAAAAATTCGAAACTGTTTATCGGGGCTCGGTTAAGGATGTTTTGGCCGAACTGGCGAAGGACGAGATAAGAGGAGAATTTGTCGTTACCGTAGGAAATAAATAGCGATAATGATTATAATAACCTGGCTGACAATCCCCAAGACGCCGGGGATTTTTTTGTTTTCGCAAACGGCGTTGATTGCTATATGTATTTTCATATGCTTTTTCAGCAATCTGTTTGTCGGAAAAATACAGTGAAGCAGGGTAAGAATGTCGGGAAAGAGTGCCATAGCTGCAGCCGCCAGGATCAGCGGGGAGAGGCCCGTCATAAAGAAAACAACCGTCAGGCCAAAGAGTATGTCTAAAAATATTTTTAAAAAATCTGGCAAGGACCTCGACCATTGCCCGGTTCGGATGGTTTTAATGGTGTATTCCGTCTGCGGGAAAAGGTCTAAAAAATAATGGCTTAATAAAATAAAAATAAGTCCTAAAATTGGATTTTGGACTAAAATTATGATGGCTACGCCGGTTAAAATATGGGGGGTTAAAAGCATGGGTTAAATATGATAAGATAAAATCAGTTAAATCATATCATGAAAGGCAAATTTTACATAACCAGTGCTATTGTTTATACTAACGCACCTCCACATATAGGCTTTTCATTGGAAATTATTCAGGCTGACGTTTTAGCCCGTTATCACCGTTTTTTGGGTGATGATGTTTTTTTTCTGACCGGCACCGATGAGCACGGTGCAAAAATAGTGAGAGCGGCCGAGAAGGCCGGGCGAACTCCTTTGGAATTCACCGATGAAATATCCAAAAAGTACCAAGAGCTGACCAAATCCCTTAATTTGTCAAACGACGATTTTATCAGGACTACAGACCAAAAAAGACATTGGCCCGGCGTCCGAAAGGCCTGGCTTGTAATAAAAGAAAAGGGCGATATTTATAAAAAGAAATATCAGGGATTGTACTGCATAGGGTGCGAAGCGTTTGTTAAAGAAAAAGACTTAGTGGACGGTAAGTGTCCTATCCATAAACAGAAACCGGAAATTATCGAGGAAGAAAACTATTTTTTCAAACTTTCTAAATATGCCGATATTGTGAAAGAAAAAATAGTGAGCGGCGAAATTAAAATTGTTCCTGATGTCAGAAAAAATGAAATTATAAGTTTTATCAACCAAGGAGTGGAAGATGTCAGCTGTTCCAGGTCGCGGGCGAATTTACAATGGGGAATACCGGTTCCCGACGATGATTCCCAGATAATTTATGTCTGGTTTGAGGCTTTAATAAATTATCTTTTTCCTAAAAAATACTGGCCGGCCGACGTCCATTGCATTGGCAAAGATATTTTTCGCTTCCATGCTTTATTATGGCCGGCTATGCTCTTATCATTGAAACTTGATTTACCCAAAATCATTTTTGTTCACGGCCACATTACTTCTGGCGGGCAAAAGATGTCAAAGAGCCTGGGTAATGTAGTTGATCCGTTTGAATTGGTAAAGAAATACGGCGCCGATGCCGTAAGATACTTTCTTTTACGGGAAATACCTTCCAGTGAAGACGGCGACTTTTCCGAAGAGAAATTTAAAGAAAGATACAATGGCGATTTGGCCAGCGGGCTGGGTAACTTAGTTGCCCGAGTGACGAAATTAGCGCAAGTTTCAAAAATAAAGAAGACGGGCAACGAAAGGGGTTTAATTGCTGGATATAAAATTGCCCTGAAGGCCTCGAAAGAAAAATATAAAGAATCGCTGGAGAGGTTCGAATTTTCTGCCGTTTTGGCGGCGGTTTGGACACTGATTAAATTTTGCGACCGAGAAGTCGAAAGAAATAAATTATGGGAGAAAAGCGATAATCAAAAAGAGATAATCGACAACCTGTTATTCTTGATTGGCGAAATAGCTAAGCTTTTGGAGCCGTTTCTGCCCGAAACATCCCAAAAAATATTAAAAAAGGAAACAGGGGGATCGCTTTTCCCAAGAATTTAATGCTTATCGACACTCACGCACATTTAAACTTTAACGCTTATAAGGAAGACAGTTTAAAAGTCCTTCAGCGCTCTTTGGATAACGGCATTTGGATGATTAATGTTGGCTCGCAGTATTCAACGGGCAGAAGAGCGGTGGCGATGGCCGAGAAATATCGCGAGGGCGTTTACGCAGCCGCGGGACTCCATCCGATTTACATTCACGAAGAGGAATTCGATTACGAAAAATACAAAAAACTGGCCCAATCAAAGAAAATGGTAGCCATCGGCGAAGTCGGTTTAGATTACAAGCCCGAATATGCTTCGTTTAAAATAAAACAAGAGGCCGTCTTGCGCCAGCAAATGGATTTAGCTCAAGAATTAAATCTGCCGGTTATTTTTCACTGCCGCATGGCTCACGACGATTTAATAAAGATACTGTCCGAGAACAGTTCTCGGACCGGCGGGGTTATTCATTGTTTTACCGGCGATTGGGTTCAGGCCAAAAAATATTTAGAGATGGGTTTTTATCTCGGTTTTAACGGCATCATCTTTAAATTGGATTTAGATGAGATAATCGAAAAAGCGCCGCTGGATCGAATTTTACTTGAGACAGATTGCCCTTATTTAACTCCGATCCCGGTGACCGGCCGCAATGAGCCGATTTACGTTAAATACGTAGCCGAAAAAATTGCCAAAATAAAAGAGTTAAGCTTTGAAGAAGTAGCTGAAACCACCACTCAAAATGCCCGAAAATTATTCCAAATTTAAATCGAAAATCGCCATCATCGGCGGAAGCGGGCTAGAGGATCCCAAGTTTTTTAGAAAGATTAAGGAGGTTAATATTAAGACTCCTTTCGGTTATCCGTCCTCTCCGATTACCGTCGCCGATTTTCACGGCAAGCGCGTTGCTTTCTTGTCCCGCCACGGGAAGAAACATCAGTTTCCGCCGCACCGCGTTTCTCAAAGAGCGAATATCTGGACCCTGAAAGAGATGGGGGTCAAAATAATCATCGGCATTTCAGCCGTCGGTTCCCTTCAAGAAAATTTTAAGCCCGGAGATATTGTCATCTCCGATCAGTTTATCGACTTTACTAAAAAGAGAGATTATACCTTTTACGACCGAGAAGCCTGTCATGTATCGTTAGCCGATCCTTTTTGTCCGGAGTTAAGAGGCCTGTTTAATAAAGAGGCCGAGAGGTTAAAAATTCCATCGCACCCGACAGGAACTTATTGGTGTATTGAGGGGCCGAGGTTTTCCACCCGAGCCGAATCAAGGTTTTTCAGAAATTTTGCTGATGTTATTGGAATGACCCTTTGCCCCGAAGCGACTTTAGCCAGGGAATTGGAAATTTGTTATTTGAATCTGTCTATGGTGACCGATTATGATGTTTGGCAGCCCTATCCGGTTAATCTGGAAGAGGTTTTTAAAACAATGAAAGACAATACGGAGAAGATCAAAAATCTTTTGATCGCCGCCATTCCTAAAATAAAAGAGCAGGAAAAATGTTCTTGCCAAGAATCTCTGAAAGGCGCTAAACTTTAAAGAGATGGAAATAAAAATGACCCCCTATAATCCTCAAGAAATCGAGAAAAAGTGGCAGCAATATTGGGAGGAAAATAAACTTTATCAAGCGGAGGATTCTTCCAAGAAACCGAAGAAATATATTTTAATCGAGTTCCCTTATCCATCAGGAGAGGGTCTTCATGTTGGGCATTGTCGGAGCTATTCCGCCTTGGATGCGATAGCTCGGCAGAAAAGAATGGCGGGCGCTAACGTTTTGTTCTCGATCGGCTGGGACGCTTTCGGGCTTCCCACGGAAAATTATGCGATTAAGCACGGCCTTCATCCCGGTATCGCTACTGAGAAAAACATCGCCAACTTCAAGCGCCAACTAAAAAACATGGGTCTGTCTTTTGATTGGTCGCGGGAAATCAATACAACCGACCCTAAATATTACAAATGGACTCAATGGATTTTTCTCAAACTTTTCGAAAAGGGTTTGGCCTATCAGGCCGAAATGCCCATTAACTGGTGTCCTTCGTGCAAAATCGGGTTGGCTAACGAAGAGGTTGTATCGGGCAACTGCGAACGTTGCGGAGCGGCGGTGGTCAAAAAAATCCAGAAGCAATGGATGTTGAAAATCACCGCTTATGCCGATCGACTGATTGATGATTTGGAGAAACTGGATTTTCCCGAGCGAGTCAAGTCCCAGCAAATCAACTGGATCGGTAAAAGTTTTGGCTCAGAAATTGATTTCAAGATCGAAAATTCCCAAGATTCAATCAAAGTTTTTACCACCAGGGCAGACACTTTATTCGGAGTGACGGCTGTCGTTATTTCTCCAGAATATCCTTTGGTCGAAAAATTAGTCATTGATGAAAATCACGAAAAAGTCACGAAATACATTGAGGAATCAAAAAAGAAAAGCGATTTTGAAAGGGAGAAGTTAGAAAAAACGGGCTTTTTTACTGGTAGTTTTTGCAAACATCCGTTGACGGACGAAAAAATACCTATTTGGATCGGCGACTATGTTGTTTCCACCTACGGCGGGGGAGCTGTTATGATGGTGCCGGCTCACGACAAGAGAGATTTTGAGTTCGCCAAGAAATACGGGTTGAATATCAAAGAGGTTGTTTCTGGCGGTATTTTGATAAATTCGGGCAAATTCGATGGTTTAAAATCCGAAACTGCTATTGAAAAAATTACCAAGGAACTGGAAAAAAAGAAATTGGGCAAAGAAACAATTCAATACAAGTTGCGCGATTGGGTTTTTTCGCGCCAGCATTATTGGGGCGAACCAATGCCGATTATTCATTGCCAAAAGTGCGGTATTGTTCCTGTGCTTGAAAAAGATTTGCCGGTGGAGTTGCCCTACATTGAAAAATACCAGCCGACCGGCACGGGCGAATCGCCCTTGTCGGCAATTTCCGATTGGGTTAGTGTATCCTGCCCTGAGTGCGGCGGAGCCGCACGAAGGGAAACAGATACCATGCCCAATTGGGCGGGTTCCAACTGGTATTTCATGCGCTATTGCGATCCGAATAACGATAAAACGCTCGCCGACCCCAAGAAATTAAAATATTGGATGCCCGTGGACTGGTATAACGGAGGAATGGAACACACGACTTTACACCTCCTGTATTCCCGTTTTATTTATAAGTTTCTTTTTGATATTGGCGCGGCTCCAACGTCTGAACCGTATCAACGCCGCACTTCTCATGGCATGGTTTTGGCTGAAGACGGCCGAAAAATGTCGAAGTCCTTCGGCAACGTAGTTAACCCCGATGACATTGTTCAAAAATACGGGGCTGACACCCTAAGGGTTTATGAAATGTTTATGGGGCCTTTCGATCAGGCAATCGCCTGGAGCGAGCGGGGCGTTAAGGGAGCGGCCCGTTTTTTGGATAAGGTTTGGAAACTGTCTTTAGAATGCGCCGAAAACAGAAAGAGCAACTCGGAAATTTTGAAGGCGCTTCACGGGTTGAATAAAAAAATCAACGAAGGGCTGGGACTGACGAAGTTCAATACCATTGTTGCCGGTTTCATGGAATTCGTTAACCTCGCCCAAAGTCATCCTGAAGGCGTCGGCAAAAAAGAGATCGAAAGAATGCTTATTTTGCTTTCACCTTTCGCCCCGCATATGGCCGAAGAGCTTTGGCAGAAAATTGGCCACAAGGAAAGCATCTTTTTGGAGAAATGGCCCGAGCATTCCGAGAACTTGATTAAGCAAGAAACTATCACTTTAATTATCCAAATCAACGGCAGGGTCAGGGACACAATAAACGTACCGGCGGACATTGCCGAAAAAGAAGCCAAAGAGTTGACATTAACCCGAAAAAAAGTTAAAAACTACATATTGGATAAAGAGATAAAAAGAGTGATTTTCGTGCCCGGAAAACTAATTAATATCGTTATTTAAATGTGCGGTATTGTCGGTTACATTGGCAAACAAAATGATATCAAGCTGGGGTTAGCCGCCTTAAGACGGTTAGAATACCGCGGCTACGATTCAGCCGGCGTCGCTGTTTTTAATCAGAAAAAAAACAGGATTTTTTCTTTGAAGAAGGCGGGCAGAATCGATGCCTTAGAAAAAGAGATTTTAGTTAATAATAATTTAGATCTTGAGGGAAGTCCTTCTTTATTCCACACGCGCTGGGCAACGCACGGCGGAGTTACGGATGAGAACGCTCACCCCCATTGCGATTGCCAAGAAAACATTTGGCTTATTCATAACGGCATTATCGAGAACTACAAAGAGTTGAAGGAAATGCTGCGGGGAGAGGGGCATAAATTTACTTCGGAAACCGATACCGAAGTTGTCGCTCACCTCGTTGAAAAAAACTTCAAGGGCAACTTAGAGAATGCGGTGAGAGTATCTTTGCGCCAACTCAAGGGCGCTTACGCTTTAGCCATTATTGCCCGCGACGATCCCGGAAAAATGGTGGTGGCTCGTCTTTCAAGCCCTTTGGTCATCGGCGTTTCGGAAACTGACGGCAATGAATATATCGTCGCTTCCGACGCCACGGCCATAGCGCCTTTTACCAAGAAAATAATTCATTTGGAAGACAACGAAATTGCAGTTATCGGAAACAATAATTTTTTCATCATTAAAGAAAGGCAGCCGGAAATTTTGGAAATAGAGGCGGAAAGCGTGCAAAAAGGCGACTATCCCCACTTTATGCTTAAAGAAATTATGGAGGAACCCGAAGCGGTCGAAAATTCCATCAAGGGAAGATTAATTACCGAAGAGGGATTAGCCCGCCTGGGCGGATTGCAGAGCGTGGAAAAAGAGCTCCTAAAAATTAAACGTTTGAATATCGTAGCTTGCGGTACGGCTTCTTATGCGGCGCTGGTCGGCAGGTATATGCTGGAAGAATACGCCGGCATTCCGGTCGAAGTTGATATTGGTTCCGAGTTCCGCTATCGAAAACCGATTATGGACGAAAACTCGGCTTTGCTTTGCGTTTCCCAGTCGGGCGAAACAGCCGATACTTTGGCCGCGTTGAGGGAGATAAAAAGGCGGGGATTTTTAACCTTGGGCATTGTGAACGCCACGGGTAGCACCTTGACCAGAGAAACAGATGCCGGAGTTTATAACCACATTGGGCCGGAAATTGGAGTTGCCGCCACGAAATCCTTTGTTTCCCAGCGGACGATTTTAGCTTTATTAACTTTATTTTTAGGAAGACAAAGAGGCCTAAGCTTGGTTAAAGGGCAAAGGATTGTCCAAGACATCAGGGGCCTTCCGGATAAAATTAGAACAATTTTAGAAACGCAGAATGGAGCGGTCAAGGCTTTGGCGGAAAAATATGCTAAGTTCAATAATTTCATGTTTTTGGGCAGAAAGTACAATTATCCCGTTGCTTTGGAGGGGGCTCTGAAGTTGAAAGAAATCGCTTATCCGATTCACGCCGAAGGATCCGCCGGCGGAGAATTAAAGCACGGACCCCTGGCTTTAGCCGATGAAAATTTTCCCTTCGTTTTTATCGCTCCGCAAGACAGTGTTTATGAAAAAACTCTTTCTAATATTGAGGAAGCGAAAGCAAGGAGGGCTCCAATTATCGCTATTGCCACCGAAGGCGATGAAAGAATCAGGGAATTAGCCGACGATGTTATTTATATTCCTAAGACCAGCGAAATGCTGACCCCGATTTTAAGCGTGGTGCCCTTGCAGTTATTCGCCTACTATACGGGAGTTTTACGGGGTTGCGATGTTGATAAGCCCAGGAACTTAGCAAAGTCGGTTACCGTCGAATGATTTTTAATTTTTATCAAAATTATGGAAAAAATTATTCTTATTGGAGGCGAGGCGGGACTGGGTTCGGCTGTAACTTCTCATTTTATCGGGAGAATATTTGCGAGTTTAGGCTATTATGTTTTTAATTACCGAGATTACCCTTCTTTAATCAGGGGAGGGCATAATTTTAATATTCTTAAGATTTCCGACAAACCGGTTTATTCCCACGAATACCATTATGATTTTATTCTGGCTTTAGATCAAAAAACAATTGATATCCACAAAAAAGATTTAAAAAAAGGAGGTTGTGTCTACGGAGCCAAAGAAACCGAGCCCATCGTCCAAAAACTGCAGGGTCCCAAAATTTTAGCCAATGATGTTTTAATCGGTTTGCTTTTTAAGCATTTTGGAGTAGCTTTAAATGTTATTTTAACAACGGCAGAGAAAGTATTTGGTAAAAACGCGGACTTAATAAAAAAAGCCATTCAAGAGGGCTATCAATTGGGTTGTGAAAAAGAAAAGTTTTCGCTCAAGGCGAATTCCAAGCCCAAATATTTTATTTCAGGTACTGAGGGAATGGGGATTGGCGCTATCGCCGCGGGGCTCGATGTTTATTTGGCTTACCCCATGACTCCGGCTACCTCTCTTCTGATTTTTTTGGCAAAAAAGCAGATAGAGCATAATGTCTTGGTTTTTCAGCCGGAAAACGAAATTGCCGTGGTTAACGCGGCTTTAGGCGCTTCTTTTGCCGGAGTTAAAGCCATGGTTGGAACCTCTGGTGGTGGATTTGCCTTAATGGCCGAGGGCTTAAGTTTAGCAGCCATGACCGAGCTTCCGTTGGTAATTTATTTAGGTCAGAGGCCGGCTCCGGCAACGGGCCTGGCCACCCAGACCGGCCAGGGTGATTTAAAGTTTGCTTTAAACGCCGGCCACGGGGAATTTTTAAGGGTGGTTTTATCTCCCGGCGATGCCCAGGAAGCCGTGATTAGAACCCAGGAAGCTTTTTATCTGTCTAATAAATATAGAATCCCCGTTATTCTTTTATCGGATAAGCATTTAGCCGAAAGCAATTACACTTTTGATAAAATTGAGAAATCAGCTTTAGCTGCAAACCGTTTCATTTTGGAAAATCCTCTCCAGGATTACAAATCCTACAAGACAACGCCTAATGGGATTTCTCCGAGAGCGGTTCCCGGGCAAGGGCCGGTAGTCAGAGCTAATAGCTATGAGCATAATGATTACGGATATACCATCGAGGATCCTGTTTGGGGCGTGAAAATGCAGGATAAAAGATTTAAAAAATTGGATTTTCTCAAAAAGGAGATTGATAAACTAAATCCTATTTCAATCTATGGCAAGGGAAGCAATTTACTAATCAGCCACGGCTCGACTAAGGGCGCGATTATTGATGCCTTGCCACAGATGAAGAATTTCAGATTTTTACAAATTTCTTATTTGAAACCTTTGCCCGCGGAAATTATTTCAAAAGAAATCAAAAAATCCAAAAAAGTTGTTTTGGTGGAAAATAGCGCTACAGGATCCTTAGCCGATGTTATCAAAGAAGAAACCGGCATTACGATTAAGAATAAAATATTGAGGTACGACGGCCGGCCTTTTACGACGGAGTTTTTAATGGATAAATTAAAAAAAATATGACTCCCCAAGACTTAAATACAAAAGAAGCAAATACTTGGTGCCCCGGCTGTCCCAATTCCGGCATTTTGAACTCGGTTAAAGAGGCGCTTTCCGAATTGGTTAATGAAGGAAAGTTAAGCATTAAAAATACCGCCTTAGTAACAGGCATCGGCTGCCACGGTAAGATTTTTGATTACCTTAATTTGAACGGTTTTAACGGGCTTCACGGCAGAGTCTTGCCGGTTTGTTTGGGGATGAAATTAGGCAATCCCGATTTGACCGTGATCGGCTTCGGAGGAGATGGCGATACTTTTGACGAGGGAGTTTCTCATTTCGTTCACGCTTGTAGGTATAACGCGGATATCACCATGATGGTCCACACTAATCAGGTTTTTGCCCTAACCACCGGGCAGGCAAACGCTATAACTGAAAAAGGCTTTATTGACGGCTCCACTCCTTTAGGCCAGGGAGAAAAACCGATCAATTCCATTGTTTTAGCTTTGGAGTTAGGCGCCACTTTCGTAGCCAGAGGCTATGCTTTGCAGGGACCCCATTTAAAAACACTCATAAAAAAAGCGATAGCGCATAAAGGTTTTTCTTTTATTGATATTCTTCAGCCCTGTATTGTTTATCATAAGTATTCGATGCCTTATCTTAATAAAAATGTTTATCAAATTGAAGAAACGCACGATGTTGGAAATTTAAATCAGGCGCTGGAAAAAGCAAGGGAGTGGGACTATTCTTACGAAAAAGATACCAAAGTTCCCGCCGGTATTTTTTACGAGACCACTCGACCCACTTTTGAATCCCAGTGGCCACAGTTAAAAACTCCATGGTATACCATTGACAGAAAGATAGATTGGTCTAAAATTACCAAAGAGTTTTTATGAAAAGAAACAGTAAAATAGTTTGTCTCGGTGGCGGCAACGGCATGCCCCAGGCCGTTTTGCTCGGCCTTAAAAAATATCCGGTTAAAATATCGGCAATTTCAGCTACTTTAGATAGCGGCGGTTCGGCCGGCAAGCTTCGGGAGGCCTTTAAAACCGGCATATCTTTCGGCGATATCCGAAGAGCTGTTTTAGCGCTTTCGGATGCCGACGAGAACACCAAAAATCGTTTTGCTTATCGCGATTGGACGGGGCACGTGATGGCCAATGTTTTTTGCACGGCCATGACAGCGGCCACGGGCAGCCAGGAAACGGCTATCCGGGAGCTTAAAACCAGACTGAAGGTTTCCGATCAGCATGAGATTTTGCCGGTAACTCTTGATGATGCCAATATCTGCGCGGTTTTAGAAAACGGCCAAACCATTGTTGGCGAAACAAATATTGATATCCCCAAACACAACGGCGATCTGAAAATCAAAGAGGTTTATCTCGCCCCCTCAGCCAGGGCCTTCCCTAAAACACTTAAAGCGATTGAAGAGGCCGACTTAATTACCATTGGGCCCGGCGATCTTTATTCTACCTTAGCCCACGTTCTTTTAGTTGATGGCATTCCGCAGGCGATCAAAAAAAGCAAAGCCCCCAAAATATATATTTGCAATTTAATGCAGAAACACGGCGAAACCGACCATTTTATGGTTCAGGATTTTGCGGACCAAATTGAAAAACTTTTAGGCAGCTCTCTTGATTTCGTAATCTACAACGAAACCCAGCCAGACGTCCAAAGAATGATTTTGTGCAAGAAAGAACACCCGGAGCTTTTAAGTATGGTGGAAAACAGAACTTCAGATCCAAGATTCATCGGCGCCGATCTGATTACTTCTTCCGGCTCAATTACGCATGATCCGGATAAATTAGCCAAGACAATTTTATCTATTATGATATGCAAGCCGTAATTTTGGCCGCGGGGGAAAGTTCCCGGTTTTGGCCGCTGAACGATCAACACAAGTCCCTTTTCAAAATAATGGGCAGGCCTTTAATTTGGCATACCATCGAGGGTTTAAAAAAAGCCGGCATTAAAGAGGTGGTCGTTATCCAGGGGCCGAGGAAAGAAATCGAAGATAGTTTAAAGAGTTACGATTTAGGAGAGGTTAAATACTTTGTTCAGGAAGAGCCCGGAGGCATGGGGGACGCCCTCATGGGGGCTCGGGAATCGGTTTCGGGGCCGTTTTTGGTCGTCGGCGGACATAGGGTTGACGCCGGCGACTATATTTCAGAGATGGTGAAAAAAGAAAAAGAGGTTGTTTTGCTGGGAGTAAAAACCAACCAACCGTGGCATTACGGTATTTTAAAAATAGAGGGCGATAAAGTTAAAGATTTAATCGAAAAACCGGAAAAGGGCCAAGAGCCCTCCAATTTGAAGCTCGGCGCCATTTATTTATTGCCTCCGACTTTTTTTGAGTATCATCAACGCTTGCCGAAAGACCATTATTCATTTGAGCAAGCATTGAAGATTTATATCCAAGAAGAGAAAGTCGGGCTTATCACGGCTGAAGAAGATTTTTCCTCCCTGAAATATCCTTGGCATTTGTTTTCTTTGACGAAATATTTATTAGACAAGAACCTGGGTGGCGGAAAGGTTCATATTGGTAAAAATACGAAGATTTTTGAGGGGGCAATCATTAAGGGGCCCTGCTACATCGGCGATGGCTGCTTGATCGGTAATAACGCTTTAGTGAGAGATTATACCAATTTGGAAGACGGAGTGATGGTCGGAGCCAATGCCGAAGTGGCTAGGTGTATTTTCCAAAAGAACGCCCATATTCACTCCGGATTTTTCGGCGATTCGATTTTGGGAGAAAACTGTCGGGTGGGTGCGGGAACCGTCACCGGCAATGTTAGGTTGGACGGGGGGGAAATTAGAGCAACCGGCCTCAATTCTTTAGGAGTGATTGTCGGGAATAATACTCATATTGGTATCAACGTTTCTTTAATGCCCGGAATTCTCATCGGTTCAAACTGTGTTATAGGGCCCAGTTCGGTGGTTTTTGAAAATATTGAAGACAACACCACGTTTTATACAAAATTTGAGCAGGTTATAAAAAAGAACGAATAAAATCTGCGGCTTGACAAAATAGATTAAATTTGTTATAATTCAACATTAAAATAATAGAGAAGGAGGCCGGCATGTCTTGGATGTGTAAAAATCCGAAATGCGGGCTCTGGTTTCAGTGGGATAGGACTCTTAATATTGCTGTTTACAATCGGGGTGAAGAGGATGTAAATAAGTACGTGCCCGGGGACACCAGGCCCTCGGGCTGCCCGGAATGCGGGCAGGATGAAGTTGAGGCCCTGGACGGATAGGTGAAAAAAAGAAAGGAGGTCGGAGTCATCCGGCCTCTTTTTTGTTTTGAGAAAATGGGTTAGATTAGATTAATGGAAGCAAGAAAGCCGGATCTGAAAAAAGCGGTTAGCGCCGTCAAAAGCGGCAACGTGTTGGTTTGCCCGACAGATACTGTTTACGGATTAATCTGCAGTGCTAAAAATAAAAAAGCGGTGGCTCGGATTTTTTTGATTAAGAAAAGACCGAGAAATAAGCCCTTGCCGATTTTTGTAAGTAGTGTTGCGATGGCTAAGAAAATAGCCAAAATCGACAAGATCCGGGAAGAATTTTTGAAAAAGGCCTGGCCGGGAAAAACCACCGTGGTTTTGAATGCTAAAAGGGGAGGCACGATTGGCATAAGAATTCCTAATCATAAATTTATGCTTGACTTAGTCAAGCGCGCAGGACCGTTGGCCGAAACCTCGGCTAATATCTCGGGGAAGTCGCCTACCACAAAAATCAAGGAAGTTTTAAAATATTTTAAGGGGAGAAAATATCAGCCCGATTTGGTTTTAGACGCCGGCGATTTGAAATTATCAAAACCCTCGCAAGTTATCGATTTAACGAGTTTTCCGCTAAAAATATTAAGAAAATAATATTTCCCAACATCGATGAATTTAGATATATTAATTTTTCAACAAATCAATGGGTTGGCCGGCAAATGGGTTTATCTTGACGCTCTCGGCATATTTTTTGCCAAATATTTTGAGTATGCCCTGGTAATGTTCGCTCTTTTATTATTGCGAAAAAATTTACGATTAATGTTTGGGGCATTTTTTGCGGCTGTTTTGGCGAGATTCGGCATTGTTGAGTTGATTCGTTTATTTTGGTCACGAGTGCGACCCTTTATTGAAAACAATGTTAATTTATTGATTGAGAGGACTAGTGAGCCGTCTTTCCCTTCGGGGCATGCCGCTTTCTATTTCGGCTTATCTACTATAGTTTATTTTTATAACAAAAAAGCCGGCACGATTTTCTTTATTGCCAGCTTTTTGATTTCAATTTCTCGGGTTTTCGTGGGAATTCATTGGCCCTCGGATATTTTAGGCGGAGCTATCGTCGGTATTTTCTCCGGTTGGTTGATTATAAAAATCTCTAGACGTTTTACGACAAATTAAGCAATTGACTTTTTTCTTTAATCCTGTAAATTAATAAGATAA
>ERZ1292629.1966-Hain-H43-01um-R1-1966-length-18570-cov-5_pt2 | contig 14468 bp, 15 predicted proteins | sample MGYA00564399_ERZ1292629 | MGnify/ENA primary metagenome ERZ1292629 (study PRJEB36523, sample SAMEA6512636) | groundwater metagenome | collected 2019-01-08 | study: AquaDiva: Metagenomics assemblies of 32 groundwater samples
TAATAGAGATATGATAGCATATACGAATATGAAAAGTTACATTTGGATGGGGGCTGTGGTAGTGGTTTTGATAGCTTTGATGTTTTGGGGCGTGAAAGGCACAGGGGTCAGGAATACCACTCCAACTTTTGATGTGGGTATTGTTAGTGCTTCTGACAATGTAGAAGGTAACGCTAAATCCAAGGTTGTGATAGTAGAATACAGCGATTTTCAATGTCCGGCATGCCGTACTTATTATATGATTATGAAAGAACTTATGGTGCAGTATGAAGACAGAGTAGCCTTCGTATATCGTCATTTTCCTTTAATTGAAATACATCCCAATGCGGATATTGCCGCCAGGGCGGCCCAAGCGGCCGGTAAGCAGGGCAAGTTTTGGGAGATGCACAATCTGCTTTTTGAGAAACAAGACGAATGGGCAAGTTCCAAAGACCCCCAAACTTTATTTGAATCTTACGCGACACTTTTGGGTATTTCTATTCCCCAGTTTAAAACTGATATTTCATCCAAAGAGGTTTCTGATTTTGTTAAATCCCAAAGAGCAAACGCTATAAGTTTGAAACTGCAAGGCACGCCTTCATTCTTCATAAACGGCAAACAAATCCAAAATCCCGCCTCGGTTGATGCCTTTAAGACCATAATTGAAAACGCTTTGAAAAACAAATAATTATTTTTCTTCGTTCTCGGGTTTTTCAGAGTGTACCACGAATACATCTTCAGAAGCGGCAACTTTTTCTTTTTCAAGATGTTCGATTCTTTGTGACAAGAATTTACCAATATCTTCTATGACTTCACCATTGTATCCTACACCCCCGGACTGCATTACAGCTTTGGTGTATTCATCGTTTCTTAAAAGTTCGTTTTCGTCTATTAATTTTTGAGCCGCTTCGAAATCTTCCGGACGATTGTGGGGTGAATTTTCCATTGACATAAATTTTGTTTATGTTATTATTAATGTTGGAACAAACATAGCCATTTTAACACAATTTTGGGAACACAAGGAGGTAAAAGTGATCAATACAATTTTACTTAAGGGCCATTTGTCAAAAAACAAGCTGAATCAAGCGTTAGAGGAGGTTAACTCCATACACTTCGGTAGCAGTAACAAAACTGTATCCATTGTTATTTCAAGTGACGGCGGTAATGCAGTCTCAGCGGTAGATTTTGTTTGTAGGTTGAATGGGCTGCCGCTCAAATATGAAGTTAAAATATACGAGGCGTCTTCAGCCGCGGCATACATTGCTCTTGCAATAGGTAGCGAACTTGAAATGAGCAAATCAGCCACACTTTCTATTCACCGAGGAGGAGTCACCTTGGGTCCGACCGAGATTGACAAGGAAGGAAAAGTGAGCAAACCTATTCTTGAGGGTTTGAGAAAATATGATACGGCTTTGATTGAAACAATGAAAAATTTCAATTTCAGTGAATGCACAGATGAATTGTATGCTACCGATTGGCTTCGGCTTCCTGCCGAGGAATGTCTCAAACGGGGCATTGTACAAAGATTGTTCTGACCAATCAAGGTCAAAAATAAAGGGGCGTCCAGGTGGCGCCTCTTTTTCTATCTATATACAAATAAAACGATCGTTCGAAATGGTGATAGTGAAAAATCAAACTATTATTTAGTATCAATTTTTGGAATAAAAAGCAAGCCGAGGATGGTAAAACCGGCCAGAAAATAAAAAGAAGCGGAATAAGAAAAGAAATAAATAACAGGCAGAGCAAAAAGCGGAGAAATCACATAAGAAAGAGGCCGAGTTAAACGGAAAAGACTGATAAGGCCAGTGTCTTCTTCTTTGACTTGTTTGAAAAAGTAACTTTCGGAGGAGACTTCGACCAAACTGGCGCCGATACGTGTGGCAAATAAGACCAATGCCCAAGTCAAAAATATCGGTGTGGTGATGGTTGGAATTACAAGTGTGGCAATAAACATTATAATGAAACCGACGATGATAAATTCTTTCTCGCCGATTTTTTTGTCGCTCAAAATGCCAGCCGGCAATTGGAAAATAGGGAAAGGTAAAAGCATAATAACAAAAACAAAGCCTATTTTATCCCAACCAAAACCCATTTCCTTACTTAATAAAAGCGGCAAGTAAATAACCATCCAGGAATAAAAAAAGTTAAGTATAAATTGGACGCCGATAATTCTGGCATTATCTCCGGCAGTCCATAATGAGCGCACCGCTTTTAAAATATTTGAATCAGTCGAGGTAGCCTTTTTGGTGTTTTTAAAAAAGAATAGGACTATAAATAAAAGGGGAACCAAAGCCAGCCCCGACAAAAAGTAAACTTTGCTGAAATTATTTTGGGCTATAAAAAAAACCAAAGCCAAAGGTGAAAGCGCCCAAGCCATATTTGAAATTGCCAGCATAATGCCGCGTTTGATACCGGTGGTGCCCTCGGTTTTTATTTCTTGCTCCAAATTTATATCAAGGCAAAAATAAAGTATTGAATCCGCTGATAAATGGATAAGAAAAAGAAGTATTAACAGAAGGGTAGCGCTCAAACTACCCATGCCAAATACCGCTAAAATCTCCAGAGATATAAAAAATGAAAAAATCCCTACACTGCCGTATTTTCGTAATAAAAACGGAGCAATGATAAGAAAAACGATTCCAAAGAGCGACCCCAAAATATAAAGAGCACCTAAAGTGCCATTATCGACAAATTTTTCCATCAGGGAAGAGTTTGTGTATGAAATTGACGCAAAATGCACCGCCATGAGAAATCCGGTCAAATACACCAACCACAATCTTTTCTTTGAACCCATCCTTACATTTTACCCGAAAAAATGGTTAAACTCCTAAAATCACGGGGATAACGATGGGATGTTTGGCGGTTTTTTGGAATAAGAATCGGGCGACGGCATCAGCTACGTTGCTCTTAATGCTTTCAAAATTAATCGGGTTGGTGCCGCGAGTAGATTCTTCAATGGCCTTTTTGATAATAAGACGAGTGTGGCCGAGAAGCTCTTGGGATTCGCGCAGGTAGACGAAACCGCGCGAAATTAAATCGGGCGATTTGCGTAATTTGCCGGTCTTGAGGTCAACGATGGCCACGACTACGAACATACCGTCATCCGAGAGCATTTTCCTGTCCCTGATGACGACTTCTTGGACATCGCCGACAGCGAAACCGTCAACCATTACCAGGTCGCTCGGCGCTTTTTCTTTGAGGATTTTTATTTTGTTGCCTTTATCGTAAATTTCTACGATGGAGCCGTTGTCCGGAATGACGACGTTTTCTCTAGGGAGCCCAATAGACTGCGCCAGCTCGGCGTGCTGACAAAGCATATAGTGGTTGCCGTGCACCGGCATGAAGAATTTGTAATCTATCCTCCCATGTATCCACCTGAGCTCGTCACGGTTGCCGTGGCCGGAAGCGTGAATGTCGGAATCAAGATAGGTGATGACTTTGGCTTCCGAACGGTAAAGATTGTCTTTGAGTTTTACTATGGATTTATAATTGGTCGGTATGATGGAAGAAGAGAGCAATATGGTATCAGTTTGTCTCAAATGCAGATACTTATGGCTTTTGTTGGCAATGCGCATTAAAGCTGAAAATTCTTCCCCTTGCGAGCCGGTCACAAGCATCACTATCCTATCTGGCGGATAATTCTCAATCTCTTCAACCGGAATTATGTTTTTTATTTCGGAGAGTTTAAGCATTTTTATTATTTCCAAATTTGTTTTCATGCTTCTGCCCTCAACCACAATTTTCTTGTTGTATTTTTCTGCTATCTTAATGATGGCGATGATACGCTCCACTTGGGAGGCAAATGTTCCGATAATAAGGCGGCTTTTGGTCTGCTTTATAAATTTTTCTATATTTTCGGTTACTACATTTTCGGCCAGAGAGAAGCCGGGCTTCTCGATGGAGGTGGAGTCCATAGTCAGGAGCAGCACTTTCATACCTTTGAATCTTTCGTATTGTCTTTCTTCTTCTTCTGTCGGCACACCTTTAATATTGTCCACCCGTACATCTTCAATGAAAACAATGTTGCCGTAAGGGGTGTGAATAATGAGTCCCATTGAATCGGGAATAGTGTGAGAAATGGGGAAGGTGGTTATTTTAATTTTGCCGCAGGTGATAGTTTCGTCGCCGTCAATCACTTTCACATCCAAGGGTTTCAAACTGGTAAATTCTTCCTGGCGCTTTTGAATCATAATGGCGGAAAACTGCCTGGCATAAATCGGCGGGTAGCCGATGCGGTCCATGATGTAAGGGATGCCGCCGATATGGTCAAGGTGGCCGTGAGTGATGAAAATACCGCGGATTTTTTCTTTCCTTTCCTCCAAATATTTGGTGTTCGGTAAGATATAATCAATACCCGGGGAATCCTCGTCTTTAAATTGAAAACCGACATCGACGACTATAATATCATCACCGATTTCCACCGCAGTCATATTTCTGCCGATTTCTTCGGCACCGCCGAGAGGTATTATCCTGATATTTTCTCCGACTTTTGGCAGAGAGAGGGTTTCCGGCGCCGATTTGGAATTGGCGTCCGGTTTGTGATTTTCTTCAAGGCCGAATCTGGCGTTAGGATTTGCGAAGCGTTTACGTGAAGAAAAAGAACGGGGGTTTCTTCTCGATGTATTTGCGGTTGAAGCGGCAGGTTTTGCCCCCCTGGGTTTTTCCGGAGCATGAAAGCTCCTGATTCTGTTCCTGCGGTGTTCGTCCATATTTTTAATTTAATTATTTACAAAAATTTTCCAAACTTTATCGGTTTCAATAAACCAACTATTAATAGAGAGGAATCTTTCATTGGCAGAAGAGATGTTGTTCAATGTTATATTTTTCACACTAGGCGATTTCAAATATAAAAAATCCGGAGAAAACAGAAAAATAGCCGGCACATCTTTTTGAATTTCGGAAACCACTATGGCTTTTTGGGTTGTCAAACTTTGGTTGTCGGTGGCTTTTTGCATCTCTTCCAACGCTTTGTCGGCGGTGATGTTTGTATAAAGTGAAATATTAAGTCCCGGGTCATTGCGTTCCGAAGAATGCCAGAACGGATAAAGGTCGCTGTGATTTTCCACTACTTCTCCGAAAAGCAGAGCGTCATATTTTCTCGGTTTTATTATATTTTGGCTTAAATCTCCGGCTTCAAAAACTTTCACAGTCACTATTGCCCCTAGTTTTTTCCAAGTGTCCGCCAAAATTTCCGCAGTTTGTTTCAATTCTGGCGCATCAGAAGTGGAGATGGAAAAACTGAACGAAGTCGTATCTTTTTTGATCTTTTTCTCGAGTATGCCGTCGGCGTTTGCTTTCCAGCCGTTATTTAAAAGCAAGGTTTTGGCCGCTTCAACGCTTCCTTCAGCTTTTACCGCATCTGTTTCGATATTTGCCGGTGTCGGGCCGTCAATCGCTTTGCCGAAACCCAAAAGCACTTCGTTCACGATTCTTTTTTTAGGAGCCGCGATTTCTAGAGCCTGTCTTATTTCTTTGTTTGAAAATACCGGAGCGGTGTTTTGATTGAGAAATACTCCGAAAACTCTGGGTAGATTGGCTTCATTAACCAAACTCGAATCGGGATTTATGCTTTTTACGCTAGCCGGACTGAGGCCGGAGGCGCTTTCCACTGTCAAATCTTTGTAAGCTTTGGTCAGTTCGGTTTCGTTTTGGAAAAATTTAAAAACAATAGATTTTATTTTCGGACTGCCGAGAGTATATTTTTTCCAGGCAGCCAGGGTTATGACGCTCGGTATGCCACCGGAATTTCTGGTAATTTTTTCCACTTTATAAGGGCCGGAACCGATTGGATTTATATTAAATTCGCTGAAGGGAAATTCTTCGGAAGAAACTTTTTCCCAAATGTGCTTCGGTAAAATACCCAAAGTTAGTGCCAACAAAAAAGGAGCGTAAGGTTTTTTTAAAGTAAATCTTATTTCTTTATCGTTTACTTTTTCCACCAGCACGCCGTCCCAGTTTGCTTTCCTGGGGCTTTTGATGACCGAATCCAAAGCTTTTTCAACGGTAAAAGCGACATCGTCGGCGGTCACAGGTTTGCCGTCATGGAAATAGGCATTGTCTTTGATTATGAAATCGTAAACCGTGCCGCCGTTTTGTGTCTCATAAGACTTTGTCAAATCCGGTTCAAACCCTCCTTTATCCGAAACTTTCAAAAGGCCCGAGTATATGAGAGAAGACAAATCTTTGTCAGTGTCGGAAAGGGCTAGCAGGGGATTTATAAATCTAGGAGACCCGACTACTCCTTCGGTGAAGCTGCCGCCGAAAACCGGCACTTCTACCAAAAATAAATTGTTGATTTGAAATAAAAGCATTATGCCACTAATGACTGCCACCGAAGCTGCCACAGAAAAAAATATTTTTTCGGAATGCTTCATTTTTTTCACCACCTCTTCTATTTTTACAATGAAGTTTGAGTGGTGAAAATTTACAAACAAGGCATTAAAAAAGGATTTAATTTTTGATTTCATTTATTTGCGAGCGAAAACTAGAAGCTTTAGTATAGCAAATTCAGGACCGTTGATGCAACAAAGAGGCAAGCGATGATGATAGTACCGCGAAATATCCAGAGTTCGGGGCCACGCCTGGTCCTCACTGCACCGTCCATACCGCTGCCGCCAAAGGCCGCGCCCAAAGAACCTTCAGATTGCTGAATAAGTATAAGAGCGCCCAGTATCACTGCCAAAACTATTTGAATGTAAGCCAACATAACGTTGAAAGAAAGTATAGCATATTTAAAATCTGGTGCAACGACCCCACCCCAAATTACACCACATAAAAAAAGCCAAGGGGAACCCTTGACACTTCCTACAAATTAGACGGTCGTCAAAAATGTAGGAAAAGATTTATACAAATAAAAAAGAACCCCTTATTTATACTCGTTGGGGTTCTGTGCGAGTCTACTTTGTATTCAAGCAATTATCGGACCAAAGTCTGGGTCTATTGCTATAGTTCCGTTAGGAACGGGTTCTCCGTCCCTGTAAAGTGCTGGACCGCCCATACTGAGAATTTGTCCTTCCAACTTGTCTTTGAGTCTATTGATGGTATTTAGAACACGTTGGCGGCTTGTGTCATCGCCGAGGTGTAGAACATTTGCCCGACCGCCACTGTAGTGCCAGTCAACCTGGGCGTTTGCCTCTTTTGCTATCAATTGAACCCAGCGCTCTACAGCATTGGATCTTCCATAAACAACGCAAACACCTTTGCCGTTCTTGAATATTTCTCTATTGCATGGAAGTGGTGTTGGTCCATCTGTTGCCATAATCAAGATCTCCTTATGTTGTTGACGACAATAAAACTACCTCCCTATATTATAGTAGATACACAAAATTTGTCAAGTTTGTTTAAAGGAAGAAAATCGTTATAATAACCCCCTTAATCCCCCTTACAACAAGGGGGAAATCGGAGGGGAACCTCTCTTGTTGTAAGAGAGGTCGAGACGAAGTCCGGGTGAGTTATTAATAATTTAAAATCATGAAAAAGAAAACCAAAGCAAAAACAGCAAAGAAAACGATAAAAAAAGTTTCAAATAATACAAGCAAAATCACTCCTTTAGGAGACAGGATTTTGCTTAAACCTATTTCTCAAGAAGATTTGAATACCACCGCATCGGGCATTATTATCCCTGACACAGTCAGCAAGGAAAAGCCTGAGCAAGGCACGGTCATTGCGGTAGGCGAGGGCAGATGGGAGGGCGGCAAAAGAGTGCCGATGAATATAAAAGTTGGTGATAAAGTAGTCTTTTCAAGATATGGATATGAGGAAGTTAAGTTAGATGGAGTTGAGTATTACATATTGAAAGAAGAAAATATTTTGGCAGTTATAAAAAATTAACCTAAAAATAGTATGGCAAAAATAATAATTTTTAACGAAGATGCGCGCAAATCACTGAAACGCGGCATAGACGCAGTCGCTAATGTGGTCAAAGTCACTATAGGCCCGAGGGGCAGAAATGTGGTTTTGGACAAGGGTTATGGCACACCGATGATAACTAACGATGGTGTTTCCATTGCTAAAGAAATCACACTGGCTGATAAATTTGAAAATATGGGCGCCGAAATTATCAAAGAAGTAGCTAATAAGACCAATGATGTAGCCGGAGACGGCACCACCACTTCAGTCATTTTGGCTCAAGCTATTGTCAGTGAAGGACTGAAACACGCCAGCATGGGTGTGAACGCCATGAGTTTGCGTGCTGGTATTGAAGAGGCAACAGGCAAGGCCGTCACTATTTTGGGCCAAATCGCCAAACCTATAAAAAATTCCGAAGAGATAAAACAAGTGGCCACCATTGCCGCCGAGTCTGAAGAAATAGGCAATATTATTGCTGAGACCATAGAAAAAGTCGGCAAAGATGGCGTAGTTACCGTGGAAGAATCACAAACTTTTGGCGTTGACAGTGAAGTGACCGAAGGACTGGAGATAGACAAAGGTTATGTTTCTCCTTATATGATTACCAATGCGGAAAGGATGGAAGCTGAATACAAAGATGTGCCGGTACTTCTAACCGATAAAAAAATATCGTCTGTTAAAGAAATTTTGCCCTTGCTTGAATCTCTGGCTCAGAGCGGCAAAAAAGAATTGGTGATTATCGCCGATGATGTTGATGGCGAAGCTCTGGCCACCTTTTTGGTCAACAAACTCCGTGGCGGCTTTTCGGTTCTTGCAGTCAAAGCGCCGGGTTATGGCGACAGGAAAAAAGAAATGCTTGAAGATATCGCCGTTACTATCGGCGCCAAAGTAGTTTCCGAAGATTTGGGATTGAAACTTGAAAGCGCTACCGCAACAGAGCTTGGCCGCGCCGTCAAAGTAGTTTCCAAAAAAGACAGTACCATTATTGTCGGTGACAAAGGCGGTAAAGTGGCTATTACCAAACGCATCGCTTCTCTCAAAAAACAAAAAGAAGGTATGGATTCGAAATATGATAAAGAAAAGATTGACGAGAGAATCGCCAAACTTTCGGGCGGAGTGGCTGTCATCAAAGTGGGCGCGGCGACCGAAACGGAGATGAAATATTTGAAATTGAAAATTGAAGATGCGGTGGCGGCCACCAAAGCAGCCATCGCCGAAGGTATCGTGGCCGGTGGCGGTAGCGCTTTCATTAGAGTCATAAAGAAAATGAGAATGGAAAAAGCGAGGGATTTCGCTACGCCGGAAATTGCTCTCGGTTACGATATTGTTTTGCGTTCTCTTGAGGCGCCACTTAGGCAGATTGTATTAAATACAGGAAATGCGGATGGGTCTGTGGCAGTAGAAAAAATAATGAATTCAGAAAAAGAAAACGCCGGATTCAATGCGATGACCGAAAAGTTTTCTGATGATCTTATCAAAGAAGGCATCATTGATCCGGTTAAAGTGACCCGCACCGCTCTCCAAAACGCTTCATCTGCCGCTTCAATTTTGCTCACTACCGAAGCCGCTATTGCCGATGAGCCTGAACCAAAAAAACCTCACGGCCCCGGTCCTGAAATGGGAGGCATGGACTACTAAAATATGCTATAATACAGGTTAGTAATTTATTATTAACTCAAAAATATGGGATTCTCAACAATAATTTTAATAATTGTAGTAGCGGTAGTTGTTTGGTTTGTTTTTACTTACAACCGTTTCGTCAGGCTCATCACTCGCGCCAAAGAAGCTTGGAGCGATATAGAAGTGCAAATGAAGCGCCGCTATGACCTTATTCCAAATTTGGTCAATACGGTCAAAGGTTACGCCACGCACGAGTCAACCGCTTTTGAAAACGTTACCAAAGCCAGAGCTATGGCGATAGGTGCTGGCACTTTGGCCGAAAAGGCTGGAGCAGAAAATATGCTCGGTAGTGCCCTCAAATCTCTTTTTGCTGTGGCCGAGGCTTATCCCGATTTGAAAGCCAATCAAAATTTCTTGGAACTGCAACGCGAACTTTCCGATACCGAAGACAAAATCCAGGCATCACGCCGCTTCTATAATGGCAATGTCCGCGACCTCAACATTTCGGTTGACACGTTTCCTTCAAATCTTATCGCCAACATTTTCAAGTTTGCCAAAATGGAATTCTTCAATCTGGAGGGCGACAAAGCCGCTACCGAACCAATCAAAGTTCAATTTTAAATTTATGGCTCAAGATTATACTCCATTTGAAGTTGTTATAACCGCTATAATCGCTGATAAAGAAGGCAAATATCTCATTACGCGACGTTCTCCAAACAAAAAAAGATTTCCCGGAATGTGGACGGTGCCGGGCGGACATTTGGATCCGGAAGACTTTATGAGTGCGCCCAAAGAAACAGAACATTACTGGTACAACGTGTTGGAAAAAGCTTTGACGCGCGAAATTAGCGAAGAAGTCGGTTTGGAAATTGAAAATGTGAGATATGTCACTTCACTTGCCACCGAACATAAAGACGGCGCGGCTTCCATTGTTATATCGTGCCTGGCCGATTACAAAAGCGGAGAAGTTAAATTGCATGATGGTGAGAATGATAAATACGAATGGGTGACCGCGGCGGAAGCGAAAGATTATGAATTGCTTGATGGCATATATGATGAACTTATGATGGCTGATAGTTTGAGAAAAGGAGAGAAATATATTTGGAAAAGGCATTAAAATTAACTAAATAATAAAAAATAAAAAGCATGAAAAATGTGACTATATACTCAACGCCGACTTGCCATTACTGTCATATGGCCAAAGATTTCTTCAAAGAAAAGAATATTCTATTTACCGAGTATAATGTTTTGACTGATTTAGAAAAAAGGCAGGAGATGATTGATAAGAGCGAACAGCTAGGTGTGCCGGTCATTTCAATTGACGGCAAGATAATGATCGGTTTTGACCAAGCGGAAATATCCTCTTTGCTTGGGATTTAATGATATACTATTCCTATGCAACCTGAAGAAAAAGAAATGTTAAAGAAAACTCTTGAGCTCGCTCAGGAAAATAATAAGATGTTGCATTCTATCCGTCGCGGCATGTTTTGGGGCAGGGTAGCAAGGATAATCTATTGGGTAATTATTATAGGCGCCGCTATTGGGATTTATGTTTATATACAGCCTTATCTTGATAGTGCCGTAAACGCCTATGGTGATATAAAAGTAGATTTAAAAAGCTTTATAGATTTGTTTAAATTGAACAAATAGTGTATAAATTTTAAGTGCCAAAATGCCGGGGTAACTCAGTGGTAGAGTGCTTCCCTGAAGAGGAAGAAGTCGGCGGTTCAAGCCCGCCCCCCGGCACCAGAAATTTTATAAATTTAATTCCCCCTGACTTTGAGGCGGGTTTGTCTGTTTTTATCTAGTTTGGGAAGTTTGATGATTAAGAGGCCATGCTTTTCAACGGCTTCAGCGGCGTCCACATCTATTTCTTGAGGTAAAACGATGGTACGGGAGAAGGAGCCCCAGTAAAGCTCCCTGTGGAAATAATCATCGTCGGCCACTGTCCTTTCGTTTTCTCTTTTGCCTTTCACAGTGACCATATCACGCGAGATAGCGACGTCAAGGTCTTCCGGCTTCACTCCAGCCACCATTGTCTTTATAACTATTTCATTTTGATTTTGATAGACGTCAACGTTAAGCTCGCCCTCTTCCGGAGCATTATTTATCCAATTTTCCTGCCTGGTTTCTGGAAATTCGTTTTCTGTTTCATCAGGCACAGAGACCGAACCGGTCAGCTTTTCAAAAAAAGATCTTCTGTTTATCATATTTATTTAAGAATTTACTTTTTTAACTTTTTCAATCAATACTATGAGGAGAATAATTAAAACCCAGACGCCGGCAAAAATAAAAAATAATTCGCCCTCAAGCTTAATTATAAGCAAGTTAAAGACGGTATGCAACAGAACCGATAGTACAATACCTGTGAACAACAAAATTTTTTTGATGGCCGGCCGTTTGAAATAAGCCAGACCCATCATTACTCCTATGGTGGCGCTTGAAGCGACATGGAGCAATGTGGCGCCCAAAAATCGAGAATTGCCGGTGATGACGCTTTGGGAAATTACACCAACATTTATATTATTAAAAAGAAAAAGAGCATTTTCTAAAGCGGAAAACCCCAAAGCCACGGTTATCATGTAGATTATCGGATCAATCGGTTCATTGTTGTATTTGTTTTTCCAGAAAGAACTGAAAAAAGCTAGAATATATTTAAATATTTCCTCGGTTGTGGCCCACAAAGTGATTAAAAGCAGGCTCGGTTTTACACACCCGCTACATACTGCCGGATTTATCAGATAACAGAAATACCTTTCCATTTCTATGGCCGGCCACACCGCGAGCATCCCACATATGAAAGACAGGAATATTCTTAATTTGGGTTCCGGTTGGCGTTTATCTTCTTTTAACCAAAACCAAAGCCACAATAATGCGGGCAGGATGCCACCGAGCAAGGATAAAATTATAGTATTGAAGGCCATTTTTCTATCATTAATAAATTTTTAGATTCCGGAAGCATTGACCAGATTTTTTCTGTAATAAACGGCATGAAAGGGTGGAGAAGTTTTAGTTGTTCTTCTAGTAGTATTTTTAAAATTCTTTTGTCGTCTTCCTTTTTCTTTTTCTCTATTATTATATCAGCAAACGTGTGCCAAAAATAATGGTAAATCTTTTCTGCAGCCAGATAAAATCTGTAGTTTTCCATATCGGAAGTTATATCTTTTGCAATATCTTCAAATTCTTTCATTATATTTTGGTCTTTTGTGCTGAAGCCGTCAAAGGGCGTCTTTTCAATTGCCAAGGTCTGACCTTGGCAATTTTCCAATACAAATCGCGAAGCATTCCAAATTTTGTTGGCGAAATGTTTGTAAGCTTTTAATTTTTCATCGGATATTTTAGTGTCATTTCCGGGTCCGGTGCCGACAATAAGCGCCATGCGGACGGCATCAGCGCTATATTTTGTAATTATGTCCACGGGGTCCAAATTGTTGCCAAGTGATTTGCTTATTTTCCTACCCTGATTGTCGCGAACCAATCCATGCAGATAAACGTTTTTAAAAGGTATTTGGTCTAAAGTATAAGTGCTCATGAGTATCATACGGGCCACCCAGAAAAATAAAATATCATAACCGGTTTCAAGTACTGTGGTCGGATGATAATTTTTAAAATCTTCTGTTTGCTGTGGCCAACCGAGAGTGGAAAATGTCCAAAGTCCTGACGAAAACCAAGTGTCCAAAGTATCTTCATCTTGCTTCCAGGTTTCTCCTTTTGGTTCTTCAATTTCGCAATAAATTTCTTCGCCTTTATACCAAACCGGTATCCTGTGTCCATACCAGATTTGGCGGCTGATGCACCAGTCTCGCAGATTTTCTATCCAATGTACATATTCTTTCTCAAACCTATCGGGTATTATTTTTATTTTTTTATCTTCTACTACAGAAAGCATCAATTTTTTCAATGTTACATTTTTTCCATTTTGTTTAAATTCTTTATTTACGTCTATAAACCACTGAAGTTTTGGTAGCGGCTCTACGATGCCACCTGTTCGCTCAGCTGTTGAAATATTTTGGGAAATTTCTTCTTCTTTAATCATAAGTTTTTGATCTCTGAGCCATTGCGCCACGATTTCTCTTGCCTCTATTGTTTTTTTATCTTTGAGAAGAGGAGATTTTACGCTCATTCTGGCATATTCATTTATAATCGGTTTAAGTTCCAGGCTATGCCTCTGGGCAATTTCCCAATCTATTTGACTGTGAGCGGGGGTGACACCCAAAGCCCCGGTGCCAAATTCGGGGTCTACCGATTCGTCGGCTATTATTTTTATACTGAGTTTTTCACTTGCGAAGTTCGTTATCTCAAAAATTTGGCCAACATACTTTTTGTATCTTTCGTCGCTCGGATGTACTGCTACTGCTGTGTCGCCAACTTTGGTTTCCGGTCTGGTGGTGGAAATAGCGATAGGGAAATCAGCCGAATATTTAAATGTATACATTACCGCTTTTCTTTCTTCATAAATGATTTCATCATCGGAAATAGTAGTCTGTCCTTTCGGGTCCCAGTTCACCACTCTAAACCCTCGGTAAATGAGTCCATCGTCATACATTTTTTTAAAAACTGTTCTGACCGCCAGATTTCTTTTTTCATCTAGAGTGAAAGCTTCTCTAGACCAATCCAGAGAACACCCCATTTTTTTTGTTTGGCTTATTATGGTGTCGTGGTTTTCTTTGGCAAATTTTTCCACTCTTTTCAAAAATTCTTCTCTGCCCAAATCATGCTTGTTTTTGCCTTCCTCTTTTTGGATTAATTTTTCTACTTTGGATTGAGTAGCGATGGCGGCATGGTCCGTCCCCGGTATCCACAAAGTTTTTTTACCAAGCATTCTATTGTAGCGGACCATTGTATCCGATAAAGAAAGACACAATGCGTGTCCCATATGTAAAACACCAGTTACATTAGGAGGTGGTAAAACCATAGAAAAATAGTCTGCATTCTTTGAAGTTACTCCTTTTTCAATACAAATATCTGGATTAAAAAATCCTGATTCTTCCCATTTTTTATAAATGGCGTCTTCGTGTTCA
>ERZ1292629.2716-Hain-H43-01um-R1-2716-length-14468-cov-34_pt1 | contig 14468 bp, 12 predicted proteins | sample MGYA00564399_ERZ1292629 | MGnify/ENA primary metagenome ERZ1292629 (study PRJEB36523, sample SAMEA6512636) | groundwater metagenome | collected 2019-01-08 | study: AquaDiva: Metagenomics assemblies of 32 groundwater samples
GCCGTGAAGGTAAGTATAGACCCTCCGCGCGGAAAGGTAAGGGTTGACGAAAAGTCTCCATTCTGGTCTCGGAACAGCGGTTCTCCGTTAAGCGTTACTGCAGAAGCGCGCTTGGTATTCCCGCTGACAACTACGATTCCGTCCGGATAAAGAACGTTGTCCGCGGGTGATGCAATAAAAATGGAAGGACCGGCTAAAAGCGGCCATGCTTCCGTGATGCCGTAACCGGCAAGAATAAATAAAACTGCGCCGATTAAATACCTTGTCATTTTATCTAAAAGACATCTTCTTCAACATCGTTTACGTTTGTAATACTGCCTTGCGCCGCGGAGTCTCTCGTAAGAACTTCGCGCGGTTTACTGCCGTCGGCGGGACCGATGACCCCGCGCTCTTCAAGCACGTCCATAAGGCGCGCCGCTCTTGAATAACCGATTTTCAGTTTCCTCTGGAGATATGAGGTTGAAGCGCGCCCCGCTTGTTCAACAGTAGTGCGCGCGTCCTCGTAGAGAGTGTCGTCTATGTCATCGTCAAAGTCGCCGTTTACAAGCCCGATTACATCGTTGGGTTCTGTGCTTGCGCCGCCGCCAAAATCAATACTTGATAAGTCCCCGACATTATGGCTCTTAATATAATTCACCACTTTCCTTACCTCGTTTTCGCTAATGAATGCAGTTTGTATTCGCACCGGTTTTTGCATATCGCTTGACAGGTAGAGCATATCGCCGGCGCCAAGCAGGGTCTCCGCGCCGGAGCCGTCTAGAATGGTTCGCGAATCTATCTGAGAAGCGACCTGGAGAGCCATACGAGTCGGCACGTTCGCCTTAATAAGCCCCGTAATAACGTTTACAGAAGGACGCTGCGTGGAGAGCACCAGGTGGATTCCGGTCGCGCGCGACATCTGCGCGAGGCGGACAATTGAGGCCTCCAGTTCTCGCGGGAAGCTGTGCATGATGTCTGCGAGCTCGTCAATGACTATTATTATGAACGGAAGCGCCTCCGGCATATCTTCCGCACGTTTAGCCTTCGCAGGCTCAAAGACAGTAGAGTGGTATGAATCAATATCGCGCACGCGTTCCGCTTCAAGAATGTTATACCTGCGTTCCATCTCCTTGGCCGCCCATTTGAGCGAAAAGATTGTCTTCTTCGGGTCTGTAATGACCGGAGTAAGAAGGTGCGGAATGCCGTTGTATGCGGTGAGCTCCACGCGCTTCGGGTCAATCATAATGAAGCGAAGTTGATTAGGACCATTTCGATAGAGTAGAGAAGTTATGAGTGCATGTATGGCGACACTTTTACCAGAACCCGTTGAGCCTGCGATGAGCGCGTGAGGCATCTTCGCGATGTTTACGTAGTGAGGCGTACCGGTGATGTCGCGGCCGAGTGCGGCCAAGAGAGGCTTCTTGCTCTCGGACCATTCGGGTGCCGATAGCAGACCGCCGAGTCCGACCATCGCTTTGACCGTGTTTGGCACTTCAATACCAACGAGGGATTTCCCGGGAATGGGTGCTTCAATGCGCACAGGATGCGCAGCTAGCGCGAGCTCCAGATTATTAGCGAGCGAAACAATTTTTGAGAGACGTACTCCTTCTGCAGGTTTCACTGCGTATCTGGTAACGGTAGGGCCTACAGAGACCTCGTCCATTTCCAGATGAATGCCGAAGTTCTGGAATGTGCGTTTGATAATGTTCGCATTCGCTTTTATATCGCCGACGCCCGGGCGCCCGCGGTCGGCGCCAAGGATAGAGAGGGGTGGAGCTTCGTATTCGGCGTCAAAATTCGCGATACCGGAGCCTTGTCTTCCTGTCGTGTGGTTGAAAACATTCACTATCGGGTCATGTTGTACGACGGCAACATCAGCTCCTTCCGTTTCGTACTCTTCATCCGCGTCCTCCGGCACTCCGACAACGTCTGTAAATTCTTCTGTAAGTTCCTCGGTATCTTTTTTGCTGGAACGGATACGTTCCCAGAGTGAAATTACGCCGTCTCCAATAAGCGTTCCAAGAGCCTCAATGTCGCTTATTATTGCAACGCCGATTGTGAGAGTTGCAACCAACAGCACAAATGCTCCCCAGAAGCCGAAAAATCCGGCGAGCAATCCCCCAAACCATGTACCCGCCTTTCCGCCGAAGTCCGCCCCCGGGAAGAGGCCTGCAAACGCTAAAATAGAAGCGGTGATAATCACAATACCCGAAGTTGTAAGCGGTTCAAGCGACGGACGTCCGAATCCGGCGTAAAGGCCGACGGCTATTAAAGCCAGCGGGAGGATAAATGCTCCTATTCCGACAATCGTATAACTCACTGTGAAAACCGCAGCGCCGACCGGCCCCGCAGCGCCGAAAATAGACAGAGCGAGAAGCATCCCTGCGGCGAGAAGCACGATGGCAGAAGCGTAACGAATAAGAGCGTCGTATTCTTTAACATTTTCATCGCGTACACGACCCCTCCGCGCGTCGTTATTATTTCTGCGGCTCATGATGCTTGTATTGTACCATCGCTTTGACACTTAAATTAGAAAGCAATGCCGAAACTTAATGCATTGGACTTGCATTCGGTTGTATAGGACATATACTTCAAACACAGCGTATGCAAAAAGGACAAAATATAGGACATAGCATTGAAACCAGACAAATCCAAACTAAAGGTAAGGACACACATTCAGAAGATTTTGTCTTAGAAAAGAACATATTTAATAACGTATTTGAAAAGGACATTCGCAGAGTATTTATCTATAAAAAGGCGGAGAGACTCGCGAAAGCGATTCATCTCATCACTCCGGCTTTTGCAGAATCAGTGTCTTTAAGAAATCGTATTGACGCCATAGCCATAGGGCTCGTTGATGCGGCGATACTGCCGTCAGGCGCCGCCCGCACGGCGCTTTCGCGCGAACTTCTAGCTCTTTCAAGCGTGCTCTCTATAGCGCGTACCGGCGGTATGCTCTCCTCTATGAACGCCGAACTCATTGCGCGGGAAGCGCATATACTGCTTCAAGAAGTCGCCGCCTACGAAGAGCCGAGACTTTTTCTTGACGATGTTCCAACACTCTCGGGGATAGCCAGAAAAGTTCCTCAACAAAGTAAGACTGTCCAGAAGACGACTGTTGATAAAGGACATATAAAGGACACAGATGTTATAAAAGACAGACGAGACGCAATAATGTCCGTTATAAAAGACAAGAAGAGGGCTAGTATAAAGGACATTTCTACTCTCATACGCGGTGTCTCCGAGAAGACTATCCAACGAGAACTGACGGCGCTCATCAAAGAAGGGGTGGTGAGTAAAGAAGGAGAACGTCGGTGGAGCACGTATTCTCTTGCCCAGCACTAAATCAGATTTAGTGCTGGGCTTGCCTAGAGAGCATTAACTTGCTAGTATCTACTCGTGATAACGATTGTAGTTATCCACATGCCAATATAAAGAAACGCTTGTTTCTGATATATACTGGTTCAATCCTTACGGGAGTTCAAACATTCTCGATAGGGTGTATCTTGATAACAACCCTTGCCAACTAATCCATGGCTCACTGGTCGATGCCGTGCGCTGTGGAGTAGCGTGAAAGTGCTCAACCCTTAACTTATTATGTGCGCTTAAATTCATTAACAATTGTTATGCAAATAGTAACTACAAAAGCAACGGTAAAGGTTGCGGCAGTAGCGACAGGACTCGCACTCGCGATGTCGATGCTCTCGTTCGCGCCTATGGCGCAGGCGGCGGCTCTGACATCAACGCAGGTCTCGGCTATCATCGCGCTTCTATCGTCGTTTGGTGCTGACAGTGCAACAATCGCAAACGTTCAGGCATCGCTTACTGGCGGTACTCCGGTATCTACTGGCGGCGCGGCAACGACAGGCGCTTGTTCAGTCGGAACGGCCAATCTAACGGTCGGTTCGTCCGGCGCGTCGGTAACATGCCTCCAGCAGACTCTTATCGCGGGCGGTTATTCCATCCCAGCCGGAGCAACTGGCTACTTCGGTGGTCAGACAAAAGCGGCAGTGAGCGCATGGCAGACGGCTAAGGGAATCAGCCCTGCGGCCGGCTACTTCGGTTCTATCTCGCGCGCGGCATTCGGCGGCGTCTCAACGACTCCGGGTACGCCGGGCACTCCGGCGGCTCCGCTAGCGGGCAACGGCCTTAAGGTCATGCTCGCGACGGACTCCCCGAACAACATCGCTCTGGTACAAGGCCAGGCGATAGGTTCTCTAGCGAAGTTCACCTTCTCTAACCCGACTGCAACTGAAATCAAGGTTACAAACCTTGGCTTCAAGCGCATCGGAGTCAGCAATGACTCAACGCTCTCAAACGTCTATCTGTACAATGGCGCGAAGCGCCTTACCGACTCGGCGGGCGTGAGCAACACGGCGTTCAACTTCAACGACCCGACTGCGATATTCACTGTGCCGGCAGGACAGACCTACACGGTCTCTGTTCTCGCTGACATTGCGGGTTCCACATCGGGCCAGCAGGTTGGCGTCCAGCTCGTCTCGGTGAGCTCAAGCGGCACGCTTGATTCCTCTGTGTCTCTCCCAGTCAATGGCTACACACAGACAGTCTCTGCGGCTACTCTCGCGACGGCTGACCTCAACACAACTACGAATCCTGCAGTCACAACAATGGCCGCGCAGAACGATTACACGGTCTGGAGCAACTCAACGACTATCAGCACTCGCGCTGTGAACTTTGAGTCGTTCCAGCTCCGCAATATCGGCTCTGTAGACCGCGCCGCTATCAACAACTTCCGTCTCTATGTGAAGGGAGTTATGGTGGGTACGGCGGTTGCTTCTATTGCTTCTGATGACACTGTTACCTTCGACCTCTCTGCAAGCCCGGTTAAAATTGAGACCGGTACTGCAGAAATAAAGGTCGTTGCTGATGTCGTCTCCGGCTCCGGCAACACATTCCAGTTCTCGCTCCGACGCGCGTCTGACGCCCGCTTCGTGGACACTGACCTGAACCAGCCTATCCTAGCGACGGCGAACGGTTCTACATTCAGCGCCCGCTCTGCGACATCGGCAACCGTTGATAGCGGCACTGTATCGGTTGTCAAGGCGGCTAGCTCACAATCCACGAACGTCTCGCTCGGCGCGACGAATGTGAAGTGGGCGACCTTCGAACTCCGCGCCGCAGGCGAGGATGTTAAGGTTGAAAGTCTTGATGTTCAGGCGAACACAACGGCTGATCATGGCTTGGACAACGGTAAAGTATTCCTCAATGGCGTGCAGGTCGGTTCTACTAAGGACCTAACTGACGCTACGGACGTTAACTTCACCTTCGGTTCATCCATGATTCTTAAGGCTGGTGCGACGGCTATCGTTGATATCTACGCGGATGCGAAGACAACAACAGGTGCCGCATTCACCAGTGGTGATACTGTGACGGTTACTCTCGGCACTGGGTCTTCAAACGCTCAGGGACAGAAGTCGCTCGCAAGTATCAACACGCCAACGGCTGATGTGGACGGAAATCAAGTTACCGTCTCGTCCTCTTCGCTCACTCTGACGAAGTACTCGGGCTATGGCAACCAGACGATGATTGCCGGCACGAACAACGCACGTTTGGGCTCGTTCACGCTCTCAACAGGTGCAACTGAAGGAGTTAACATCAACACGCTCACCGTCGCTCTTTCTGCAAATGAGGCCGCGACAATCACGGACCTCATCTTGAAGGACAATGCGACTGGCGCGCAGATAGGCACCACTAAGGCCGCTCCTTCTACCAGCAACGCATTCTCGGTTAATGTCGCTATGGGTTCTTCGGTAACGAAGACCATTAACATCTACGGGAACATCAAGTCCGGTAGCAATGCCGGTCCGTGGATTGCGAACATTGATGCATCCGGTACTGGCGCTGTAACGGGAAGCACGGTTGACGCAACGGCGCTTGATCTTCAGACGGTTACCATCGGCACTGCGGACCTCGCGTCTGCTGTCAGTGTATCGCCTGATAACGCGAACGTGATTGCCGGCTCCAGCTTGGTAAAGGTTGGCTCGTTCAACTTCACTTCGCAGTATTCCGGATTCACAGTTGACCAGATTGCAGTCAAAGTTCCTGCGAATGCCGCGACATCTATTACGTCGGTTACCTTGAGGTACCCGAACGCAAGCGGTGTCTCTACGGATTCAACGGCAACTCTCGCGCTCTCTTCTGGCGCCCAGACGCATGCGACTGCTACGTTTACCGGTCTGACCTTCTATATCCCGGCGGACACCACGAAGAAGCTTGATGTTTATGTCTCGCTTGCCACAATCGCTTCCGGCGCAACATCCGGCTCTGCGGTCACGGCAGTGCTTGACGCGGATGAGGGCTATCGTGAAACTAACTCTGCTGGCACTGTAGGCACGACGCTTGCCGCCGCAGATCTTGATTCGTCCGCCACAAGCGGGAAGGGTACGATGTATGTGAGAAAGTCGATTCCGACAGTCTCCGCCGTCGCGCTTGATTCCTCCGCGCTGTTGGCAGGGTCTGATCAGGTGATTGGGCGTGTGAAGGTTACCGCAGACGCGGCGGGTGATGTTGACTGGGGGTCTATGGTCTTCACGGTCAATAAGACATCCGCCGTCGATCTGGGTGCGACTACCACACTTGCAGTGTGGGACGGTTCAAACCAAGTGGCCGGTACATTCGCGACGACGACGGGCTCTCTCCTTGGAGGTCTTGACTCTTGCGACAACCTAACGAGTTGTTTGCTCCACTTCCGTCCTACAACCGTACAGACAGTCTCTGCTGGTAACCCGAAGACCTATGAGCTTCGCACCACAATTGGCGGTCTTGCGGCAGGTAGCAACGTCAGTGTATCTATTGCCAATCCGCAGACGACAGCTTCTTCAACCGCTGTCTTCTCATCGGCCGCAGGTACGCAAGGCGTTAGTACGGCCGCATCCTTCGCTTGGTCTGATTGGTCTGACCTCACTGACCACGCCGCTGGCGCAACTGGCGCATCAACGGCTGACTGGATGGGCGACTATCTCGTGAGGACACTTCCTCTCACGATTGGCAACAGATCTGTTGCTTTCTAATGTCCTCTGCTGTGAAGGTTTAACCTTCATAAACTGGGGATCCAGCTAGGGTCGGCCTAGTAACAAAAACCTCGCCTCATGGCGGGGTTTTTGTTTTGCCTGAAACTTTTGTGCGTTATGCTAGGTTATCCACAGCCTTCTTCAACGCGCCTAACATTCACGGAGTATAGTTATGCGCAGAGGCGCTCGCGCCCCATTTATTCATTTGCAGTATAAAACCTTCATTATAATTATGAATAGCATCAAAACCTATATCGGCAGTCTCGGTAGAGCGACTCGCGTACTCGTTCTCGCGATTGCAGTTGTAATCGTTGGCGCTGGTGTTACTCAAGCCGCGACGACCATCAGCACGAACATCCTAACCGGCGGCACGCTTGGCGCACTAGGTGTATCAACCTTTGGTGCAACCGCGAGCACGACAATTTCAACGGCTGGTGTACTTACTTCTCCGAGCGCGACCATTAATGGTGCGTTGAACGCTATCGGTCTTGCAACCTTCGGTGCAACAGCCAGCACGACAATCTCTACCGCTGGCGTTCTTACAGCCCCGAGCGCACTTGTGAATGGAGCATTGAGTGCAATAGGTCTTGCAACATTCGGAGCAACCGCTAGCACCACAATCTCTACCGCCGGTGTCCTTACGACTGTTGGTAATACATCGCTCGTTACTGCGTCAACATCCGGAGCTGTGTCTGTTGGCGGTGCTCTCTGGGTAGGTGGTAACGCTACGACGACCTCTGCCGGAGCGATTGCAACACAGAGCACTCTTGATGTAACCGGCGCTACGACACTCGCTTCAACAACGGCGACTGGGTTTAAGGTCGGCCAGACTGGAACTCGGCTTACACGAGCAACAGCCGGTTACTGCGCCACCGTAGCGGCCGCTCTTACAGCATCAACCACGGTTATGCTCACATGTACACCATCAGATGGCACTGGGGTACTAACTGCGGCAGATAGGGTCTTCGTAATGGCGACAAGCTCCATGCCGGGACGCGTCTATCTTTCTTCCGCATCATCAACTTCAGGCGGTACGATTCAGGTAAACGCCTTCAACACTGGTATTGACGGCGGCACGATAAGCTCAGCTATCTACGCATTCAACTTCTGGGCGTTCCAGTAGCCGCATAGCGAGTTGCTTATTAATTAATTACACTCACTATGCCACGAATGCTCGCACGCGCAGGAATTCTAGTGGCGTTATTCGCTCCGGCTCTCGCGCTCGCCGCGGCTGACGACGTAACGCTCACGACCGATACGGTATTGAGTGTCGGAGGCATTACGCTGAACGTCTCCGGCTCAAGCGCCACAGTTGAATCAATCACAGTAAACGCGTCAGACTTCAGCGTCACTCTCTCGTCCGGTTCGGTATTCCAGGTGACAGCGTCTGGTCTTGAACGGCTTTCGGCGAGCACTCTTACCGGTATCGCAAGCGATATCTGCAATAGCAGCCAGTCGCTTCTTAAATATCAGCCGTCCGCCAGCGTAACAGTTACCATCACGCCGTCTACAACGCTGTGTTCTTCAACCAGTAGCGGCAGCACATCAACTGGAGGCAGCAGTTCGCCTACCGTTTCAGCCATTCCTGCAACACCAGCTACGCCTGCAACTCCGGCGACAACTCCGGCAGTTCCAGCTACGCCCGCAACTCCGGCAAAGTCAGCTTCAGGCCTCTCATCTACGCAAATACAGTCCATTCTTGATGTGCTTGCATCCTTTAACGCGGACGCATCGGTGATTGCGAAGGTGAAGGCGTCGCTTGAAGGTACGGTTACCACAGGCTCGGTAACGAGTACGGCGGTGGGCGTGTTCAAGTCTAATCTCACCGTCGGTTCTCTTGGAAGCGAGGTGAAGGCGCTCCAAGAGTACCTAAACGCGAAGGGTTACACCATTGCTAATAGCGGCCCTGGCTCTCCAGGGAATGAAACGAATAAGTTCGGGGCACTCACAAAGGCCGCACTTATAAAGTATCAGAAGGCGAAGGGAATCACTCCCGCCGTCGGATACTTCGGCGCGAAAACTCGTGCGGCTGTCAATTCAGGCTCGTAAATCTCTAATTTACAAAAAACATCCCGCCTTTGGCGGGATGTTTTTTGTTGTGATATGCTTTCCGCAATGAACAAGAAGTGGCTGATTGTCGTTGCAGTTGCAGTTGTCTTACTCGCTATGAGCATAGCGCAGTTTTTGTTTCCGAGACAGGCCGTCTCTCCGGCCCTGCCGGCCGCGACATCTACTCCTGAACAAATAGTTGGCTCTGAGACTTCGTTTACTGTTGCCACAACGACGGTGAATATTGTTAAACGTCCCGCTACCAACCCTCTGCCAATCGCCGGAGGAGACGTCGTTGCCTCTTGGGATTTTATCGGCGCGTACACGAATAATCCGGAACTCACAGCGAAAGCGGATGCAGAGATAAAACGTCTTTCAAACCTGCTAATCGCCGCCACTTCATCAGCGATGATTCTCTCTGTTGGAATTGCGAACCAATACGAACTTCTCGGCGACGGTAAGAAGCAATACGATTTTTTGATTCGTGCAGTCAGAGAAGGCGGAGCTACGTCAGGTCTCCCGTGGCACAATCTTGGAGTTCTCATGGAGCGGTTTGGCGCATATGAGACGGCGCGTACAGCACATGAGAAAGCATTTGAGATTCAACCTATTGAGCAGTTCGAGAACGCGCTCGCAGACTTCAATCAAGAGCATCCAGAAACGCCATGACAGACCGCCTAGCAAAAGCGTTTCCGTTTCTTCTCATAGCTCCTGCGATTCTACCGATTGTTTATGTGAGCGGGCTCGTGTTTCCGTACATATCTATAAAGATTTTTTCACTCTGGACGATAGGTATACTAGCATTCGCAACTTTTATATTCCTCGCGCTTTCTGGGAAACCGTTTTTCTATAGGCGCTTGCGTAGTCCTGTAAGCTGGATTCCTCTCGTACTTCTTGCTGTTCAATATGTGACTTCCTATTTCGGCATGGATTTTTATCACAGTTTCTGGGGGCTCTTTGAGCGCGGAGACGGACTCCTTACTTCCACTATTATTACCATCTTCTTCTACCTCATTCTTATTTCTGCCGACCGTCAGTTATTAGAACGTCTCGTAAAAACGATTGTCGTTATAGCTGGAGTCGTGGCTGGGATTGCAGTTCTGCAGTGGATAACAACAATCTTTGGCGGCAGTTCGTCCTTCTTGCCGCCGATAAATGGGCGTATAGGCAGTACTTTTGGCAATGCCGCGTTTCTCGCCGGATATCTCGGCATGGCGTTCTTCGTGAGTCTAATCGTGATGCGCGATTCTGTCGGACACTGGCTTACTATAAGTCGGACAGCTATTGTATTGTCGGTCCTTGCAATACTTTTCGCGGCGACACGCGGGACGATTCTCGCACTCATAGTTGTGGTATTTATTACTGCTTTCTATTTGGCCTTTATGGGAGTCGAGACGACTAAACAAATCGCGCGTTACGGACTCATAGGTCTAGTTATTTTTGCAGGTATATTCATCGGCTTTCGCGAGCAATTCGCCAAAGTTCCGTTTGAACCGATTCAACGTATGGCCTCTATATCGCTTACAGACGGCACCGTCTCTAGCAGGCTCTTCGTCTGGCGTAACATAGGCGCAGAAGCTCTCCAGCGCCCATTCATTGGGTATGGAGCCGAGCATGTGGCACGGCTCTTTGACAAGGTATACGACCCAAGCAAAATACTTGAACAATGGTTTGACCGCTCTCACAATGCGTACCTCGATTATTTTGCGCAATATGGGGCGTTCGGACTCGTCCTATATTTGGCGCTGACTGTTTCATTCGTTCTGTATGCATGGAGGTTGTACCGCAGAGAGGAGCCGAGTGTCCTGAATTACGGATTTCTCTTTCTATTGTTTATCACAATATACGCGATTCAAAACTTTTTTGTATTTGACACTCCTCACTCGCTTTGGCTACTTTACGCGATGTTCGCCGCGCTTCTAATACTGTTAGACGACTCTTCGTCTTTTGCCGTAAAAACCAAATTCGCCAAGCCAATCACTGTGGCAGTAAGCGTACTTATTCTGCTGCTTATATTTCCCGTTGTAATTCAGCCGCTTCGCGCAAACATTTTGCTCACCCAAGGATATCTTCTCCACTTAGTGGATGTTAATAAAGCAAACGCGTATTTTGAAAAAGGTCTCTCTCTCGGCACCTATGCAGATTTAGAATACGGCTATCAAGCGTACAGTATGTACACGGACCATCAGGTGGTTCAGCTAGAGGGGGAGAATCTCAATGCGGGCTATCAATACGCTCTGTCCCTGCTGACAAAAAATTTCAATAAATACCCGTATGATGCGCGGACGGCTACGTACTTGGCGCATGTGCTGGATACGGCTCCGGAAGGCGTGAAAGTAGATGACGATTTCAATAAAAACGTATTGGCAAGAGCGATGGAACTCTCGCCGCTAAGAGTCCAGTCGTGGTATATGACAGTTAATGTGTCGCTTCGCAACGCGGACGCTCTGCCGGAAGGGTCTCCTGAAAAAGAGAAATACTACAGAGAAGCGATAAAGACGCTTGAGAAGTATGCGGGACTTGAGCCGTCTCTGCCAGTGGCCCCTTACATATTGGCGACAATATATTACAAACTCGGCGACAAAGCGGCCGCCAAAAAATGGGCGGACGACGCGTTAAGCGCGTATATTAACGCCGACCCCGCGGCTGCGAGACCGGCAGTTAAATATTATTTGGCGATAAATGATTGGCGGAATGCCGTACGTTTTCTCGCAGATTTGGTTGAAGAAAATCCTTCTGATTATGATGTATTATATGATTTGGCGAAAGTAACATATCTGGCTGGCGACCCCGCCGCATCTCTGCGAATTGTTGAGAAACTGCGGAAAGAAGACCCGGCAATACTCGTAACCGACCAGAATTTTCTTAACGCCATCACATCTTATGAACAATCCAAGAAATAACGAACAAAAAAGAACGGATGAGAAACGTATACTTCCGTTATTTATAGAATTCGTTAAGTTCACAACCGGCTTCGCCGCCATTGTAGCCGCCGCTCTCATCGCGCTTAACATCGCTTCCGCCGCGATGAACTGAGGTTGTATTTGTGAACACCGCAAGGCGACGCCTTACGGTGTTTGTAGCTAGAATAGTTCTGGATTTTCTGAGTAATATTCTTTTGCCTCGTGAATCATTTGTCTGACGGGCGTTATCCGCACAACATCGAAAATGTTCTCATCCAAAAGAGCGCGTGCTGGTAATTTGCTATCTTCGTATGCGCCGAGGCTTGAATAAGGATATTCGATAAGTTTCCCAGTTAAGGCCGGCAGATTTCTTATGTTACCAGTTTTCCATTTCGGTTCGTATAATTCTGCGGGATTACAATGCACATAATTGACTAGGTATTGGAGGTAATCATCACCATCTACATGCCGAGATCGAAACGGTTTAACGAATAAGTTTCCTGTTCGCTCGTATCGTTTATTGAAGTACATAGTGTATGCTGTTCCGAGTTTTTGCATGAATGTCGTAATGCCGTTCTCCACGACTTCTTTCAATACTAGGTGGAAGTGATTCGGCATAAGACAGAATGCACCTATAGAAACGAGAGCCCTACTCCGCGGGACTCGCAGTATCTTTTCAAAATTCTGCGTACCAATATCATCGCGTCGTAAGGGAGTCTCGCTGTTTGCGAGATACAGTTGTTCAAGAAAGCGGTGATAATCACGCCTGTCTTCGTAAGTAGTTCGTTTATCAACACCGCGATTGTAACAGTGATACCATTCATCAATCGCAAACGGAGTTTTACGTATTGCCATTGGGTTTATTATAACAAACACCGCAAGGCGTCGCCTTGCGGTATTTCATGTCGCTTTCGCCGCGATGTAAGCGGGTTTGTCCCAAGGGTGAATCCTATGATAAATTGTGTCCACTGTTCTTTTTCGGAGGCGAATCATGAAACTATTAAAGAATCTTGTTAATGACACAGGCATTCCAAAATCGCAAAGAAAAGCCTTTAACGCCGACGTTAAGGCGCTACTAAGAGAGGGAGGGAAAGGTGTAAGTGGAGCCCTCTTTTGTCTCGGTCGCCTCGGATACTGTTATTCCGTAGGAGGCATCTCGTGCGGGAGAAGTATGCGGAGCTTGATCCTTGACCAGTCAATGTTTTGGTTACTGGGGGACAATGAAACTCCAGAGAGATCCTCAGTTCGCAAAGCAAGGACTGCGATATCCATCCTTGTCGCGATGCATTACGACTATGGGTATATAAACAAAAGCCGCTGGTTCGACTTTGAACTCAAAGCAATAGGAGATATACCGCTTCAAGATCGAGAGCTTGTTTCAGCAGCAGCTCTTGCTCTGGGCATCAATAAGATTCCAGAGATGAGCAAGTGGCCTCTTGACAGAATACTCGTTTTCATCAGGGACTTTTAAATGGCCGGCATACTTGTCGGCCATTCGCTTTTACTTGCTTCGTATTTAATTTCTGATAGAGTGCTCTATGTACGAACCGAAGACAGTAGGCGTCGAAATAAGTCCTACCGAGGTAACTCCTCTGTTCGTATACACAAATGGCTATAAGTAAAGATAAAAAGAGCGAGATTCTCGCGAAGCTGACAAGCGCTTTTAAAGAAGCGTCTTCTATCGCATTCGTGAACTTCTCTAAACTAACAGTTAAAGATGCATCTAGAGTTCGCAAAGAGCTCGCAGATACCGGAGTACGGTACTACGTCGCCAAGAAAACACTCATTCGCCTTGCTCTTAAACAGAAGGGATACGATGGAGAGATTCCTGAACTGCCGGGAGAAGTCGCGGTCGCATGGACATCAGACGACGTTACGGCACCGGCACGCGGTGTGTATGACCTCGGTAAGAAGCTTAAAGGCGCGGTTGCTCTTATCGGAGGCGTGTTTGAAGAAGTGTTCGCAGATGCACAAAAAATGCTCGGCATCGCGACTATTCCGTCAATGCCAGTTCTGCGCGGAATGTTCGCTAACATTATTAATTCGCCGATTCAACGTTTCGCCATTGCGCTTAACGAAGTCAGCAAGAAAAAAGCTAGCGCCTAAAATCTAACTAATATGAATCAGGAACAAATTATAGAAGCAGTAGAGAAAATGACCGTTCTAGAACTCAACACGCTGGTAAAAGCGATTGAGGAGAAATGGGGAGTTTCCGCGACAGCCGTCGCCGCCACAGGACCTGCAGTAGCTGGACCGGCGGAGGAAGGGAAGTCCACGGCCGACGTGGAGCTTACCGAAGTTGGCGCTTCCAAAATTGCCGTCATTAAGGCGGTAAAGGAAGCTCTCGGACTAGGGCTTAAGGAAGCGAAAGACCTCGTGGACGGCGCTCCGTCAATGTTGAAGACAGGAATGAAGAAGGAAGACGCCGCCGAGCTCGCCAAGAAACTTGAAACAGCCGGTGCTAAAGTGACTTTGAAGTAATCTTCAAAGTCACCCCGCACCTTGC
>ERZ1292629.2717-Hain-H43-01um-R1-2717-length-14467-cov-21_pt1 | contig 14467 bp, 15 predicted proteins | sample MGYA00564399_ERZ1292629 | MGnify/ENA primary metagenome ERZ1292629 (study PRJEB36523, sample SAMEA6512636) | groundwater metagenome | collected 2019-01-08 | study: AquaDiva: Metagenomics assemblies of 32 groundwater samples
CCCGCCCGCGCCGATAATAAGCAAAACAATAATCGCGATAAGTGCTTTTTTCATATCACCAATTATATACGACTTATTAAAATAGCAAAATTTGTCCCTAGTTTGTTCATAGGCTTATTGTAGCAAACTGAGCTTCTTTTTCCGAGGCCAGCTTTTTATTTCGGCTTCGCGTTTAGAGGCGGACGAACGGTCCGGATGTTGCTCGGTATAGACAATCTTTACCACCCCTTTGGCACTCGTGTAGTGTCCACCCTCCCCTGCCTTGTGCTCGGCAAACCGCCGTTTGAGGTCGGTCGTTATCCCCGTATACAAAGACTTGTCGCCGCACTCGAGTATATATACCAGATACATCAAACAGTGAAAGCGACGATAAGAACGATACCGGTAATGACAGCAAACGCCCCGAGCGTCTTGGTAAAGAGCTCCATCGCCTCGCGTTTTTGCCCTTCCAGATACATCGCAACAGGCTGGAGGAAAAAGAGGTAGCCCATAAATGCGACCGAAAAGACGAGCAGGGAGAGCATCGCCATCGGCGCGAGGATAGTGTCCGGCTTGTCTCTGACGTAGGCCGGGCCGTAGGTAATGAGGAGCACGACAAAGACGATATACAGTGCGGCCAAAAGCGCGTTGATGTACGGACTTCTACTCATAAGTTTTATAACTTTTTAGCCGAGCGAAGGTTTCTTTTGAGGAGATCTAGACTTGCTGCAAGTCCTGCAAGACCTCCGCGGCATGCGTTTCGGGTTTTACATTTTCGTATATTTTGAAAATCACGCCCTCCGGGTTGACGAGAAAAGAGGTGCGCATGGTGCCCAGATATTCGCGGCCCATGAATTGCTTTTTGTCCCAGACGCCATATAGCCCGACCACTTCCTTTTTTTCGTCCGCGAGGAGCGTAAAAGGCAGTGAGTACTTTTCGGTAAACTTTTTGTGGCTCGCGACGGAGTCTACGCTCACCCCAACCACCTGGGCTTTGAGTTTGCCGAAGTCCGGAAAGTTATCGCGAAGGGTGCATGCTTCTTTAGTGCAGCCCGGAGTATCATCTTTAGGATAAAAATACAAAAGCACCCACGTTCCACGATACTCTTTGAGCGAATGTTCTTTGCCGTCCTGGTCCGGCAGTGTAAACTCCGGCGCCGCCTGCCCAACTTGTAGAATCATGCCGTTAGTATAGCAAACGACCTAGCATAAAAAGAAAAGGGCCGGGCATCTGGGACGATGTTGGAACTGTTTACGGATAATTTCTTCCGTCTCCGGTTATGGGGATTTTGTCACCAAGATATTTTGGTTTTCTATTAAACATAAGATCGAACACAGCCTTCTCATTGGCAAACACCTCGCGGACATAGTTACGAAACAGAATGTGGCCCACATCGGTATTTACTCCATGTGCGGTTATGCCCAGCTTGCGTGCGACAAAAACAGCGCGGGGCAAATGAAACGACTGGGTAGTGATAAGAACGGAAGAAACCCCAAAAATGTCGCGCGCCCGATACATAGTGCTGTAGGTGTCAAAGCCCGCATGATCAAGAAAAATATCCTGATCCGGAACACCCTTGCTTATAAGATACAGGCGAACGGGGTTTACCTCGTTATGGCTCACCGTGCTATTGTCGCCGGATACGAGAATTTTTGACACTTTTTTCGCTTTATACAATTGCACAGCCATGTCTACCCGGTCTTTAAAAATGGGAGACAAGGTGCCGTCTTTCAAAATAGCCGCCCCTGGGATTAGCGCCACTTCAGCATTCGGGGCCTCGGTAGCTTTGCTGTAAATATACGGCTTTGTCTTTATGTAGATACCACTATTGATATCGAGTACCAATATCAGTAAGAGCCCAAAACACACTATGGTAAAAAAGAAAACGCGCTTCATTCTGCAAGTATACGCTTTTGTACCACTGGCTGGGGGGGAAGGAGTCGGACCTTCATTCACGGCTTCAAAGGCCGCTGTCCTGCCGTTAGACGACCCCCCAATATTTCTGCAACACAACTAGACAATATCAAATTATTGCTATTTTTGCTCGCCTAGCGCACGATACAGCGCAAGTTCCAGGGGGATTTGCGGGAGCGGAGCGCGGTTCATTTCGATGAGCGCAGTCAGGAGCTCGGCGAGCAGAGCGGCGTTTATAGCAAGACCGGTTTTAGAAAGGTTTTGCAGAAACGCTAGGTCGTCTTCGCCGAACTGCCCTTCGAGCTCCTCTTTTAATTTTGGCGCAAAGCGCAACAGCAACACCGCGCGCACCTTGGTGACCGCGAGGAGCGCGAACACCTTAGGCTCCGTGCCGCCGCCGGTCGCTTTATGAAACACATCAAGCGCGGCCTCTATATTTTTTGCGGCAAGCGACTGCAAAAAAGAGTTGACCAGTTCGCCGCGCGGCGCGCCTACCACCGAGCCTACCTCCTCCTCGGTCAGTTTGTTGTCTTTGGAGACCGTGAGTACTTTCTGCAAAATACCCTGTGCATCACGGAACGACCCCTCGCCCATCAGCGCTATAAGCTCCGCGCCGGCGGGCGCAAGCGTCGCTCCCTCTTTTTTGGCGAGGTCGAGCACCATCTTTTTGAGCGTCTCGTGCGAGGGTTTTTTAAAGCTAAAGGTCTGGCACCGCGAGGTGATGGTCTCCGGCACGCGGTCGAGCTCGGTGGTGGCAAGCACAAAGATTACATGCGCCGGCGGCTCCTCCAGCGTTTTGAGCAAAGCGCCCCATGCGTCGCGCGTCAGCGCGTGCGCCTCGTCGATTATATAAAACTTGTATTTTGAATTAAACGGAAGAGTAGAAACGCCGTCGCGCAGCTCGCGTATCTCGTCGATGCCGCGGTTGCTGGCGGCGTCCATCTCGTAGATATCCTGCTCGTCGGTATTAAGCGAGCGCGCCAAAATCCGCGCCATCGATGTCTTGCCGGTGCCGCGTCCGCCGGCAAAGAGGTACGCGTGGGCAATTTTGCCGCTTTTGACCGCCGCCTCCAGTACGGAGACAACCTCCGCCTGCCCGCGCACGTCGGCAAAGGTGTGCGGCCGGTACTTGCGGTACAGGGCCATCGGCGCGCGCTCTGTTTTAGCCTCCTTAGCCATGTGCGTACAGTATATATAAAAAGTAGGGCTCCGTCTTTGGACGAAGCCCCTGCCTACACACGGTTTAGACATGCATGAGTTCGAGCCTTTGCATAAGCGGATCCGCGTTCGGCTTGGAGGATTTTTCTCCTTGGCGTAGTCCGTTTAACTTTCTGCCTTTTTCCCAAAGTTGGCGCGCCTTTTCGTATTGGCATATCAAGCTAAACGTCTTTGGATAGCGGCGGCGCAAGCCATAGACAGCGCCCCCGTTTGAGTCTAGCTCATAGGCGAGGCTTGTAACACACACCTTCCTTCCTTGGGAGATGAACTTGCAAAGTGCGCAAAGAAGTCTCGTGTGCAATTCATGCTGCTCATATAATGCAGTGAGTGTGCGATATGCAGCAGAAAGTTCTGTATGCGTAGGTTGGCGACGCGTCGTAGGTTTGGGCATCGCCGGCTTGTACGTCCTGTTCGTTGTGATCTGAAGCATTGAGTGACTCCTCTTTGCGGTTCAGCTCTATCCTCCCCTTTTCTATCACGAAAGGAAGTTCTTCACAATATCTTCAACTTCGGCGGCTGTGGATGTCTCCATCAGCTGTATGCGCAGCTCTTTAGCGCCGGGGAAGCCCTCGCAATACGCCTTGAAATGCTTTTTCATAATCGAAAAGCTTTTGATATCGCCGAGCAGTTCCTCAAACAACCTTGTATGTTCAGCCAAAATAATCAGCTTCTTTACAACCGGCATATTCTCTAATTCGTACGAATTAGAGAATAACCAAGGGCGGCCGAAGATTGCTCTGCCGAGCATCGCGCCGTCTGCGCCGGACCCTTTTACTTTTTTTTCGGCGTCTTCTAAATCTTTAATATCCCCGTTTCCTATTATCAAAGTGTTGCTGCCGAGTTCGTTGCGGATTTCGACCGCGCGCTTGACCCTCTCCCATCGAGCCGGCACTTTAGACATCTCTTTGCGCGTGCGCGCGTGCAAGGTTATCGAGGCGGGTTTAGCGGCTAGAAGCGCGGGCAACCATTCATCAAGAATGTCCTTGTTGTATCCGAGTCTTGTTTTGACCGAGATAGGCAACTTCTGTGCACCGCGCTTTGCCGCCTCTATAAGTTGCACCGCTAATGATGAATTGAGCATTAATTTCGCTCCTGCGCCCTGTTTCTCTATCGTTTTATCCGGACATCCCATATTGATATCCACACCGTCAAAACCAAGTTCTTGTGCAAGAGCGGCGGCCTTTTCCATATGCTCCGGCGTCGAGGTAAAAAACTGCGCGACTATCGGCCGCTCGGCATCACTAAAAACGAGGTCGCGCATAAGTTTGGCGCGCCCCTCCTCGCCCGCCCGGCATAGGCCGTCGGCCGACACAAACTCGGTATACATAACAAAATCAGACATCGGATGTCTGATTTTGGAATATTTTGCGATGATGCGGCGAAAGGCCGCGTCGGTAACGTTCGCCATCGGCGCCAAAACAAAAAACGGCTTCGGCAGCTCAGCCCAGAAACCGCGCCCTAATTGAGTAGTCATCACTTTAGTTTGTAATACAGTTTGTCCCCAAAACGCAAATCCAGATATTGAAAGTCGCCGAGTTTATGCGCCGCCATCGGCCCGGAGGTCATCGCCAAGGTAAGCCGCTCAAACACGTCTCCGCCCTGGTCAACAAGCGCAAATATAAGAGTAAAGTCGTCCGCAAACCGCACCCGCACATCTTTTACCTCATCGACGGTAACTGCGGAAACTTTTTCTCCCGGTAATTTTTGCGCTATCGCGTCAACCAGCGCGGAGAGCGCCTGAAACTCCGGCGGCGTCAAAAACTGTTTAGGTAGTGTACTGCCTGCTTGCCCTGAGCCAGTCGAACGGGTCGTGGAGCCGTAATAACTCAAGTACACCGGCTCGGAAAAAGTCGGCGCATCAGTATACGCGACGCCGTTTTCATCCATAAACAAACACCGGTTGTCTTGCGAGCACAAAAGGGCGCGCGGTTCCCTCTCGACGAGGTTGACCGCGACAGTATGAAAGTCCGCCGCGTGTACGTCGGCGCTTGCGAGCACCGGATACGCCCGCATAAGGTCCGCCGCGATCTGCTGACGCGGATACAAAAAAATATTACTCTTGGAAAACACGTACCAATACTCGCCCGCCAGGCGGTCGCGCACAAAAGCCTCAACCGTGCCGGGCGGGAGCGTCTGCGCGCCGCTTACCGCGACGTCTTTTATCTGCAGAGCCGGCCAGTAGGTCAGACCTACTAAACAGGACAACGCAAGCAGAACAGACACAACAGAAATAATAAATATCCGCGCGCGGCGGCGGCGCTTGCGCAATCGCAGTCTTGACTCCGGCAACTCGACACGAGCCATAGTTATTTAGAAATCTTGTCTTTTCCTAAGTAGGGGCGGAGAACCTCGGGGACCGTAATCGAGCCGTCTTCGTTTTGATTGTTTTCGATTATTGAAATGAGGATGCGCGGAGTGGCGAGCGCGGTGTTATTGAGTGAGTGCGCGTACTGCATCGCACCGGCGTCATCACGATAGCGGATGTTGAGCCGGCGCGTTTGGAAGTCGTGGAAGTACGACGAGCTGTGCGTCTCGCGGTACTTACCCTCGCTCGGCACCCAGGTCTCGATGTCGTATTTTTTAACCTGCCCCAGCCCCAAATCGCCGCCGCAGTTGATGACAACATGGTACGGCAGGTTGAGCGCCTGCAGAAGCTCCTCGGCGTTTTTTGTCAGCTCCTCGTGCAAACGCACCGACTCCTCATGGCTCGCCTCGCATAGCACCACCTGCTCAAACTTAAAGAACTCGTGCACGCGCATGAGCCCCTTGGTGTCTTTGCCGTGGCTCCCCGCCTCGCGCCGAAAGCACGGCGAAAAAGAAACAAACTTGAGCGGCAAATCTTTTTTGTCCAACGTCTCGTTCATGTGGTATGCCATCGTCGCCACCTCGCCGGTGCCCGCCAAAAAGTCGCCGTCCTGTGTTTTGTACAAATCCTCCTCGCCCTGCGGCAAGTAACCGGTACCGAGGAAGGCGACGCGCTTAACCAGCGAGGGCACGAGCATCGGCGTAAAGCCGCCTTTTTTGACAAAGTGGTCCATGACGAAATTCCACACCGCGTAGTTAAGCAGTGCGCCGTCGCCTTTTAACATATATCCGCGGAACCCCGACACTTTGGTGCCGCGCTCAAAGTCGGCCATGCCGAGATTTTGCATGAGCTCCACGTGGCTCTTCGGATTTGCGATATCAGGCTTGGTTCCCCACGTGCGTACCTCGACATTGTCGGCATCCGACTCGCCGTCCGGCACCGACAGGTCGGGCAGGTTCGGCACTTGCACCATCAGGAGCTGCCACTCGTGCTCCACCTCCTGCAGCTCTTTTTCTTTCTTTTGCAGATTTTCTTTGAGCCGCTTCATCTGCGCGATAAGGTCGACGCGCTCTCCGGGATTTGCGTTAACCACGGCGTTGTTGGTCTCGTTTTGTTTGGCGCGCATGTTTTCGACCTCGGTCAACACGTTGCGGCGCTTATCGTCAACCGCAAGCAGTTTGCTGATGTCGATTGTGAGATGCTTCTTTTTGGCGCCTGCCGCAATAAGGTCGGCATTCTCGCGGATAAATTTAATATCGAGCATAGATAAACAAAAGCATACCATCAAACCGCCTGGACATAAAAGCTCTTTTACAGCGCCTTTCTTTTATTCTACCATTCGAGCGAATAAGCGAACAGTAAAACAAGTCAGTACCTTATTATTGAGTTTGATCAATTACTTCGTCGGAAAGCAATTTTTGATAAAGCTCAAACAGCAAAAAGTTACTACCGCGATACTGAACCTCCTTGTTGTGGTTGAAATCGCTATGCCGGTTCCCCGGAATTTCAATGTTTAGCGCGTCTGCTATCGGCACAGTGCCAAAACCGAGGTATAAAAGCCGATTTGCAAACCGCAAATAGTTATCGGCCTCAGAAAATATATTAATTACCTCAACCGAGGACGGCAACGCCTTTCTGAATCGAGAATGCGGAGACACTACATATATAAGACGCTTCACGCATAATCGCGTATCTCGAGCCGCTCTTTCAGCTACAGCCCCACCAAGACTTTTAGTAAACAGGAGTATTTCTCTATCCTTGTATTCAAGCAAGGCATGGTTCAGTTCTTTTGCCGCTTTCCGGACCGCAAACGGCGATACGCCGCCCGACCAATCAAAAACCAGTGTGTCAGCCGGTATTTCAGCAAAAGCGACGCGTAGGGGCTCTATCCACGCACCCTCTTCAACCTCTATACCAAAATGAGAATAGAATTTTGTGAAAAATTTATTGAGTAACGGCAAACTACTCACCTTAGTCTTAGATCCGGGAACAATGACGACTAATTTTTTATTTAAATTTTCCATTTGTTTGACTATAAGGACTCAAGCGCAGACTTGGTTATACGGTGGAGCGGCTGTTTGAGTGAGTAGTCAATACGGAGTCCGAACTGTTTCCTCTCCACCAACTCGGCCGCATATAGTACGCCAAGATGCTTAGACGTCGCTTTGAACGACAATTTGATTTCTTCTGAGATGCCGCCCGGGGTAGAGCGGCTGGCTTTGCGCAAGTGCGCGACGATTGCCATGCGCCGCCGGTTTGCCAGCGCCTTTAAAATCTTTTCTGTTTCGCGGATTTTATCCATACCATCATTACTGCTGTTTGTCCTTATTCTACCATTCGAGCGAATAAGCGAACAGGTGGAACAAGGCGGATTTTGTGGATTAGAATAGTTGCATGCCCTCCAAGGACGATTTCCCTATATGCCAACTGTCGCCGAGGGACTTTCCGTCGCTTTTAAAGGAGATTCCGGACAAGCCGAAAGTTTTGTATATCCGCGGCGAGTTGCCGCCAAAAGGACACCTGTACCTGTGTGTGGTCGGCTCGCGTGCTACCTCTCTATATGGCCGCAGGGTCTGCCAACAACTCATCGCCGGCCTTGCAGGATATCCCGTAGCGATAGTGTCCGGCATGGCGCTCGGCATAGACTCCGAGGCGCACAAGGCCGCGATGGATGTCGGCTTGCACACTGTCGCGGTATTGCCGTCGTCGTTGGACGACGCCTCTATATATCCATCAACTAACAAACCAATCGCGCAGCGTATATTGGCGCGCGGCGGCGCGCTCATAAGCGAGGACAAAGGTCCGCACAAAGCCGCGATATACGACTTCCCCAAACGCAATCGCATCAGCGCCGGCATGTGCACGGCCGCACTAATAATAGAAGCGGGAGAAAAGTCCGGCACGCTCATTACCGCGCGGCTCGCGCTCGACTACAACCGCGAGGTGCTCGCTATCCCCCACGAACTCGGGCGCGAAACCGGCGCCGGCGTCAACCGCTTAATCCGCGAGGGCGCCACGCTGGTGCGCACCGCGGACGACATTTTGCAGGCGCTCGGCATCAAACCGCTCGACACACCAAAACAGGCGGCGCTCCCGACCGACCTCAGCGAGCCGGAGGCCAAAGTCCTGCACGCGCTCGTCGAGGCATTGGTGCGCGACGAGCTGATAGAAAATTCCGGCCTATCCGCGCAGGATGCCAACATCGCGCTCTCCTCACTTTTAATCCGCGGGCTTATCGTCGAAAGGCTAGGTAAAATAGAAAGAGTGTAGTACGGTGCAAACAGATGCTCTGCAACAACAAAAAGGGTGCCTAATGTCATGGACCGATACACGGATTGAATTGCTGACAAAACTATGGACTGACGGTCTGTCAGCGGAACAAATCGCTGCCGAACTCGGCGGAATAACCCGCAACGCGGTAATCGGTAAAGTACACCGGCTTGGTCTCTCGGGGCGAAAGACAGGACCGCGGACTTCATCCCTTCGACCACGCAAAGCGCGCAGTAGCCACGCAACTATATCCAACGAAAAAGTCGCTGCATTGTCCATGGCTTATGACTACGAACCGATATCCGAAGTGGAATTAATCGAAATTCCGCTCGAGCAGCGCAAGACCCTGTTGCAGCTGACCGAAAAGACCTGCCACTGGCCGGTCGGCGATCCGGCAAACGTCGAGTTCTTTTTTTGCGGCGGCGAAGCTGTGAGAGGTACTTCTTACTGCGCATTTCACTTCCGTGTCGCTTGCCAACCGCCCAGCGACAGGCAACGTGACAAACGACCGTTCCGCAGATAAATACATTACGATATCCGGCGCACAATGCGCCGGTTTTTTCTTGCATACATTTGACATATGGTACGCTGATACGGTATCAATGCATCTCGTACTATGAAACTCGTAATCGTTGAAAGTCCGGCAAAAGCCAAAACAATCGAAAAGTATCTGAAAGAAATCGACAAGTCGGGCGACTTTGTCGTGCGCGCATCGGTGGGCCACGTGCGCGACCTGCCGAAGAGCAATAAAAAAGCAATCGATATCGAGGGCGGATTTATCCCCAACTACGAGGTCGTGCCGGGCAAACAAAAAGTGATACACGAGCTCCGGGAGCTGTCGCAAATCGCCGACGAGGTGATATTGGCGACCGACCCCGACCGCGAAGGCGAGGCTATCGCCTGGCACATCGGCGAGGAGCTGGGGCTCAAGAAGCCCGAACGCATTGTTTTTAATGAAATCACCAAGGAGGCTATTGCCGAGGCTCTGGCGAACCCGCGCCTCATAGACCAAAACCTGCGGTATGCGCAGGAGGCGCGGCGCGTGCTGGACCGCTTGGTTGGCTACGACCTGTCGGGCCTCATTTGGAAGAAGGTGCGCTACGGCCTTAGCGCCGGGCGCGTGCAGTCGCCGGCACTGCGGATACTTATGGAGCGCGAGCGCGAGATACGCGCGTTTGTGCCCGAAACTTTTTATGTCATCACCGCGCAGACCAACACCGCCAAAAAAGAACCTCTGACATTGACCTGCGCCGAGGAGCCGAAAAAGAAAGACGAGGCGGACAAGATTATCGCCGCGGTCAAAAAAGACGGGCTCACGGTAAGCGACGTTTCAGAGACCGAAGCAAAGCGCACGACGCGCCCGCCGTTTACCACCTCGACGCTCCAGCAGACCGCCAGCTCGCGCCTTGGACTTTCGCCCTCCAACACCATGCGCATCGCGCAAAAATTGTACGAAGCCGGCCATATCACCTACATGCGCACCGACAGCCCTAACCTAGGCAAAGCGGCTCAAGCGACCATACTCGGGCTGGTGGAAAAGGAGTACGGCAAGGAGTATGCCGAGGCGCGCACCTTTGCGCAAAAATCCAAAAACGCGCAGGAGGCGCACGAAGCAATACGTCCGGCTCATATCGAAAAAAAGTCGGCCGGAACGACCCCGGAACAGAAAAAGCTCTACGAACTTATCTGGGCGCGGGCGGTCGCATCACAGATGGCCGACGCCAAAATACTCCGCAGTAAAATAGAAGCAAAAACAAAAGATGTGTCCGTTCCGGCTTTTGCCGCAACCGGATCGCGCGTCATTTTTGACGGATGGCTTAAGGCCGACCCCGATGCGCGCGGCGAGGATGTCGAACTGCCCGAGGTGGCAAAAAACGAAGAGCTTGCGGTTAAAGACGTGAGCGCCGAAGAAAAGCAGACCACGCCGCCGCCGCGCTACACCGAGGCGGGGCTTATTAAAGAGCTCGAGAAGCGCGGCATCGGACGCCCGAGCACCTACGCGAGCATCATGCGGACGCTCGACGCGCGCGGCTATGTGGAAAAAGAGGGCCGGAGCCTCAAACCGACCGACACCGGCGATGTGGTATCGAGCTTCCTTGAGGAGTACTTCCCCACCTACATCAGCGACACCTTTACCGCCGAGATGGAGGACGAACTCGACGAAATTGCCGACGGCAAACGCGAGTACACCAAAACTTTGCGCGACTTTTACGGGCCGTTTCAAAAAGAAGTAAAAAAGAAAGACAAAGAAGCGGGCAAGCTTACCAACATCGGCATCGCGCCCGCGGAGTTTACCTGCCCGGTTTGCGGCTCCGGCATGGTGTTTAAACTGTCGCGCCAGGGCAAGTTTATGAGCTGCGACAAATTCCCCGAGTGCACCGGCGCGCGAACCGCATTGGGAGAAGTCATTTCCAACGAACCGGCAAAACCAATCGGCGTGCATCCGGACTCCGGCGAAAATATTTATGTTTTGACCGGCCGCTTCGGCCCGTATGTACAGCTCGGCGAAATGCCGGAGGGTAAAGGCAAAACTAAAAAAGTTAAACCAAAGCGTTCGTCGGTGCCGAAAGAAAAAGACCCGGCAACGGTAACCGTTGAGGACGCGGCGGTGTACCTATCGCTCCCGCGCACGCTGGGTACGCATCCGGAAACCGGAGAGAACGTTATCGCCAACATCGGGCGCTTTGGACCGTACATCGCGCACCACACCAAGCCTAAGGCCGACTTCCGCTCGCTTAAAAAAGACGATGTGTACGAAATCGAGCTTGGGCGCGCGTTGGAAATATTAAAAGAAGAAAAAAAGCGCCGCGGCTTCGCCAAGAAGAAAAAGGGGGGATAGAAAAGACAAAAGCCACCGAACGGGTGATGGCTAGTGCCGTACCTGTTGGTGGCTTACTTCTCGTCCGGGTCGTAGATATCGTTGACGAGTTTGCGGATAAATTCCGCCGAAACGAACTTCGCACTCCGCTTGTTGTCGGCGTGCCGACGGCTGAGGAAGCCGACCGCGTAGATGTCATCCGCTGACAGGCGTTCGACACCATAGTGATCGGACAGTGCCCCAAATTCGGCGTTACATGCGCCGCCTGAGGTCATCCGCGTGAACGTCTTCTCCTCCCACGAATTGGTCCACATAAGGACATGGTTGCCGATGAGCTCGTCAGAGTTCGAGGAAGAGTCCGGCCAAATCTTGAGTTTGGCCGCGCAGTCGTACCAGACGCGGTAGAGCGCATCAGTATCACCCGTGAACGGCTGGGCGAATACGATGTGCATGCCCCGCAGATTGAACTGCTTGCTGAAAATGTTCACGAGGTCTGTCTTGTACGCCATCGCAAGTTGACGAACGCGGTCTTCGCCGCGTGTGAACAACCAGTTCCGAATCGCGGCAATACCATTACGTCCCACCTTGTTGAGCGCATGGATCGCCCAATTTTCGAGACTGTTGGCGTAGTAGGAATCGACGGATTCGTTGGCCGACTTCCAACCGCGGTATGACTCGAAGAACTGCATATACTCTGCAGGGACTTCGATGGCCTTGGCGGATGGCATCGACGTAGTACGAACAGGCGGCTCAGCGTTGGCGAGTGCATTGCCAGCCAGGATGCCTGCGAGAGCAGAAGCGATTAGAACGAATTTGCGCATGTGGGTATCTCCCCCTGTTGGCGCTGGCCGGATTGGCCGAATTTGATGTACATTAAACTACTATCAATTATACACCCAAACAACAGTATTGTCAAGGGGTGTCAATGCGACCTTATTTTTAGGCTCAAAATGCCCGTGCAAAACTTCATTTGACTTTTAGGTTTAGAGGTATAGGCTGTAGCTACAAACGGCCATGCGGCCTCCGAGAAACCCCCGCTTGCGCGGGGGTTTCGATTTTATATCATCGCTTTGGTTTTCTCGCGGATTCCGTTGAAGATATTACTGGACATTTGATACATCCTGCGTTTGAGCCGCTTGGTGCTGATGAGCCGGACTTGCGAGATGAGCGCGGAAAACTCCTCGCCTTCGTGCATAAAAATAACATTGTAAGGATTTCTCTTTATGCTTGTCGTGAGCGGTACCGCGAGCACGACGTCTTTGTTGAACTTGCGCAACACCAAAATCGGCCGCTCGAACGTGTCGTGCTTACCGTCCTGCTCAAATCCTATGTTGGTGCCGAGCGCACACCACCACACCTCGCGTGCGTGTACGAAGTCGGTAAAAGCGGATTTATTAGTCTGCTTTTTTATTTCGTTCCAACCGTCAAAATCTTTGTCCATAACACCAATGCTATTTTAACATCAGAAAAAGGGGTAAACTGCCATAATGGAGAGTGTTAAGGAAATACTGACCAAAATGGGGGCGCCGACTAAGGAAGATTTGGCTCTGGTCGAGAAGGCTTACAACTTTGCCGCGGAGGCGCACAAGGACCACAAGCGCTTTAGCGGCGAGCCGTATCTGGTGCACCTTGTCGAAACCGCCAAAGGGCTCGCGGGCCTCGGTATGAGCGCCAAAACCGTGGCGGCCGGCCTTTTGCACGACTGTATAGAAGACGCAAACATAAAACCGGAGACGATAGAGGCCGGGTTCGGCAAAGAAATCCGCTTTTTAGTCGAAGGGGTCACCAAGCTCGGGCGGCTCAAATACCGTGGGGCGGAACGGCACCGGGAGAGTTTGCGGAAACTGCTGGTTGCAACCGGCAAAGACGCGCGCGTGCTCATCATCAAGTTGATGGACCGCCTGCACAACATGCGGACGCTCCGCCATGTGCCGGAAGAGAAGCGCAAACGCATCGCTCTGGAAACCCTGGAGATCTACGCTGCTATCGCCCACCGGCTCGGCATGGGCATGGTCCGCCGGCAGCTGGAGGACCTTGCTTTTGAAAACGCTTTCCCGGAAGAATTCGCCGAAACAAAAAAACTTTTGGCGGAAAAATCCAAAGAAACCTTTGAGCGGCTGGAAAAGATGTCGCGGACGCTGCGTAAAGAAATAGCAAAGGAAGGCATAACCGGCTTCCACAGCGACTATCGGGTTAAGGGCCTGTACAGCCTGTGGCGCAAACTCGAGCGCAAGGGCGGTGATATCGACAAAATCTATGACACCGCCGCCCTGCGCGTCATCGTCAAAGACATACCCGACTGCTACCGCGTGCTCGGCATGGTCAATAATCTTTGGCAGCCCCTGCCGAACAAAATTAAAGACTATATCGCCTTCCCAAAACCGAACGGCTACCAAAGCCTGCACACCACTGTCTTTTCCGGCGATGGCGGCATTGTGGAGGTGCAAATACGCACCGAGGAAATGCACCGCGAGGCGGAGTTCGGCATCACTGCGCACGTTATATACAAAGAGGGCGAGTTTGCGGATGCTCCCGGCGCGCGCGCCGGCGGAGGCAAACAGTCGTCCTTCGATTGGATAAAGAGTCTTATCCCGAGCTTCCGTAAAATGACGCCAACACCCGCGGCGGATAAAAAAGACGACTCTAAACGCGCGCGATACGGCGCGCAGGGCGGACCGGAGTGGCTGGAGGACCTGACCGAAGATTCGGAGGACCCTGACTTTGAGACGACGCTCAAGACCGACATCTTTACCGCGCGCGTATTTGTCTTTACCCCCACCGGCGATGTGGTCGACCTGCCCGCCAATTCCTCCCCTGTCGACTTTGCCTACGCGATACACTCGGACATCGGCGACCACACCTTTGGCGCAAAGGTTAACGGCAAACTGGTGTCATTGGACACCACACTGCTCAACGGAGACATCGTCGAGATACAGACCAAAAAAACCGCGAAGCCGAAACA
>ERZ1292629.2720-Hain-H43-01um-R1-2720-length-14463-cov-4_pt1 | contig 14463 bp, 6 predicted proteins | sample MGYA00564399_ERZ1292629 | MGnify/ENA primary metagenome ERZ1292629 (study PRJEB36523, sample SAMEA6512636) | groundwater metagenome | collected 2019-01-08 | study: AquaDiva: Metagenomics assemblies of 32 groundwater samples
TCCACACCTACCAAATCTTCAAAGGGTAGTATTAGAAGAATCCGGAGTAGAATTAAAAGATTTGAAGAAGATTGGAATTATAGATTTTGAATTTATGAACAATCCTGAAACACTAGAGGTTCATATTTTTAAATCAACCAGTTTTAAAAATGAACCTATGGAAACAGATGAGATGGCGCCAAAGTGGTTTTATATTGATGAAATTCCTTTCAGCGAAATGTGGTCGGATGATGTTCATTGGATGCCGTTATTTTTGAAAGATAAAAAATTCAAAGGCAAGTTTCTTTTTGATCGTCCTTCAGATGCGGGATACTCTGCTAAAATTTTAGAAAAAGAATTGGTAGAAGTAATAGAATTATGATCCAAACACAGTAATTTATTATCTTTTTTATTGTGTTAAAATACAGAAAATGAAAAATTTAAAGAAAAAACTGAAAACTATTTATTGGTGGATGGCGTCTTTTATCGTTAGACATTATTATGGCAATCCGTCAAAGAATTTAAAAGTTGTCGGAGTTACTGGAACGAGCGGAAAGACAACAACGGCTACATTGTTATATAAAATCGCAACAGAGCTTGGTTATAAAACAGGGCTGATAGGCACAGTTGAGAATATTATCGTGAAAGACAAGGAGGAAGCTATCATGACTACTCCTGATTCTATAGCCCTCACAAAACTTTTTCATAGAATGCGAGATGCCGGTTGTGAATATGTTTTTATGGAGACGTCTTCTCATGCGATAGATCAAAATCGTGTCAGAGGTATAAATTTTACAGGCGGGATTTTTACAAATTTGTCTCAAGATCATTTTGATTATCATAAGAATTTTGAAAATTATTTTCAGGCGAAAAAGAAATTTTTCAAAATGCTGTCAAAAAAAGCTTTCGCGCTTTCCAATATTGATGATAAATATGGACTGAAAATGTTAGAAAATATAAAAGCGCATCAGTTTGCCTATGGATTTAATAGCAGAGAGGGGGACACACTTTTTTTTGGAAAGGTAATAAAGATCGATTTTAATGGTTTAGAAATGATCTTCAATGGTATTCCCGTTAAAACCAAACTTTTGGGCAGATTTAATGCCTACAATTTGCTGGCTGTTTGGAGCGCTTGTTCACTTCTTGATTTTAATATGAAAAAAGTAAATAAGATTTTGGAAAGTATTGAGCCACCACGAGGAAGGTTTGAACATTTTACTTCAAAAAATGGCGTGCTAGTGATAGTGGATTATGCCCACAAGCCAGATGCGCTCGAAAAAATATTCTCTGCAGTAAAAGAAACTAAAAGTAATAAAGGAAGAATTATTTCGGTTTTCGGATGTGGTGGAGACCGTGATTCATTGAAGCGACCGATAATGGGAAAAATTGGGGCTGTAAATTCCGACATTACTATTTTCACTTCTGATAATCCTCGCAGTGAAGACCCAGATAGAATTATTGAAGACATGAAGACAATGCTATCTTCCGAAGAATTAAAGAAAGTTAAAACAATATCAAATAGGCGTGAAGCTATATTAGAGTCTGTAAAACTAGCAGTAAATGGAGACATTATCCTTTGTGCTGGCAAGGGTCATGAAAATTATCAAATCATCAAAGGTGTAAAGACTCATTTTGATGATATGGAAGAATTTAGAAAAGCTTATGGTAAATTATAAAGAATTTTTCAAAAACAAAAAGATAACAGTCATGGGGCTGGGGATTTTGGGGCGAGGTCTTGGATATACAAAATTTTTAGCTGACTGTGGAGCTGATTTGATAGTGACTGATTTAAAGACTCGAGAACAATTAGCGACTTCAATAAAAGAATTGGATAATTTTAAAAACATAAAATTCATTTTAGGCGAGCATAAATTAGAAGATTTTAGAAATAGAGATATGATAATAAAAAATCCTGGCGTGCCACCTGATTCCATCTACGTTGCCGAGGCGAGAAACAACAATATTCCCGTAGAGATGGATGTGTCACTTTTAATCAAATATGCTCCAGAAATAAAGGTTATAGGTGTGACGGGGACAAGAGGGAAATCAATGACCACTGTGCTTATTTACGAAATTTTAAAACATAATAAAAAATTATTAAAACATCCTTCAACTGTGCTCAGAACAAAAAAACTAAAGGTTTTTTTGGGTGGAAATATGCGTGGAGTAGCCACTCTTCCACTTCTTAAAAAAATCAAAGAAGGAGATATTTTGGTCTGTGAACTTGATTCTTGGCAGTTGCAGGGTTTTGGCGAATCAAAAATTTCTCCAAATATTTCTGTCTTTACTTCTTTTATGTCAGATCATATGAATTACTATAAAAATGACATGGAAGCTTATTTTGCAGATAAGGCGAATATTTTCAAGAACCAAACGAGCACAGATTTCTTGGTAATTCGTCCCGGTATGGAAGAATTTATAAAAGAGGACGATATAAAAGGAACTCTTTTTGTTGCTAATAAGCATAATGTTGAAAACTGGAAATTTAAAGTCCCAGGTGAACATCAGAGAGAAAATTTAGCTTGTGCTGTTGTCGTGGCAGAAATATTTGGTATACCAAAAGATAAAATCAAAAAAGTTGTAGAAAAATTCAAGGGTGTGGAAGGACGATTGCAGTATGTCAAAACAGCTAAGGGTGTAAAAATTTATAACGACAATAACGCCACTACGCCTGAAGCTACTATTGCTGGGATTGAGGCATTAAAAAACGGTAGTAAAAATATTATTCTTATTTGTGGTGGAGCTGATAAAAATTTGGATTTGGTCAACCTTGTAAATGCTATTAATAAACATTGTAAAGTTGTTGTGCTGATTCCAGGAACGGGAACGGAAAAGTTAGTTTCTGGAGATAGGGTTCTGGTGGCTAGTAAAAATACAGGAAATTTAAACGATGCAGTTAAAGAAGCGATGAAACAATCAAAAAAGGGTGATATCATTTTATTTTCTCCAGCTTTCGCTTCTTTTGGGATGTTCAATAATGAATATGAAAGAAATGATCAATTTATGAAAATAGTAAAGAGTTTGTAATATTTTTGATTACATACCCGACTTTTGTCTAAATTGCGGGCAAAATTATGTGAAATACAGAACCCTCGCCTTCGTTTGAGGAGAAATAAATGTCTCCGCCCTGTTTCTCTGTGAGGAGTTTTGCGTAATACAGTCCAAGCCCTGTGCCGTCCGGTCTTATGGATGTGGCATTATTGCCTCTGAAGAATTTATTGAAAATATTATTTTGTTCATCTTTTGGAATTCCTATGCCGTTATCGGCTATTTGCACCTCCACGGTGTCTTTGTTTGTTTTGTGTATTGATATATTTACGTTTCCTCCTTTTTTTGTGTATTGAATGGCGTTATCAATCAATGTTTCCACAATAATAATCAACGAGTGTTTAGAGAATACCACCTCCGTTTCTTTCTCCTTATTTTCAATTTTTATAGACACTCCTTTTGTGTTTGCTTCTCCTTCTTTTTTAGAAAGGACTTCATTTATAACCGGATAAATTAAAAATTTTGAAGTCTCAATAATTTCGCCCTTTTCAAATTCAGCAACACCTAGAAGTTGTCCCACCATACTTATCATGTTATCTGTGCTTGTTGCAAGTTCTGAAACTATATTTTTTATGTCATTTTCCAAATTTGGTTTGGAAGACATCATTTCCAAAGCCCACTTCAATCTTGTCAGAGGAGTGCGTAGTTGGTGGGAAGCTATGGTGATAAAATCCATTTTGATGCGATTTTCTCTTTCTATATTTTCAAAAAGTCGAACATTTTCCCAAGAAATGCTCACGGCGGAAGCTAGATATTTTAGCGCTTCTTTTTCTTTAAAGCTGAAAGATTGTTTTGTCAGTTGTTTTCCAAAAACCAAAAATCCTATAATGTTAGATCTTGTAACCAAGGGGACAAGCATTATTCCTTTATTTTCTTTTGATAAAGAGATGGCTTCTTTTATTATTTCATTGAAATTATAAATTTCTTCGACATCTATCGGACCCATATCTTCTTCCGCACTCATTTTTATCGCTCCCTTATATTGCATCGGTATTTTTTGGGATTCTATTTTTAAACCAGATGGTTTAATTATTGACCAACTCTTGTCTTTTTCGTTTATTATAAGGAAAAATGGGTTCTCAATTCTTAAAGAATCTTCGATAAAATCAAAAATTTCTTTCGAAAATTTATCTAAGTTTTCGAAATGATAAAGTTGTTTTTCGAATTTATCAATTTTAATTTCAAAATTTTTTTGATCCTTGTTGAAAATCTCGTCTGCCAGTTTTTTCCCCCCTCTAATAAATAAATTAAACAGATAAATACCCAGTATAAAGAAAGTGACATAGAAGATAAAATCTGTTGTCGTTTTATTTCCGGGCAATAGAAAAACAAAGAGCAATATATAAATAACCGCAAGAATTCCTATGGTAAAAGCATGGCCTATGGCTCTGCCCAAGACAAGTTTAATATCGGCGAGATTGTATCGAATCATAAAATATCCCATAAAACTCGCAAGCACTCCGACGAAGATAAATCCGGGCGGATGTATCGGCATCCACAGTCCGTAGCCGGGCAAGAAATCAACAATGCCAAGAAAAGATAACATGCCTGAAATAAATGCGAGCAAATACCATTTTTTTCTTCTTTCCGCTTTTATATAACTGTCATGCAAATTTCTTCCAAAAAGAAACATAAAAAAAGCAAAAAGCAGAATAGATAAAACAGAACCTGGACCGATAAGCATGTAATTTCCCCAATCATAATGTATTATCCCTTTTATGAAAAATGGATTGTCTAAGATAATATTTATAGCCACGAGCAAGGTGGTCAAAGTTCCTATGATTACGAAAGAGTCTTTGGGTTTTTCAGATCTGAAATATGAAGAAAAAATATATGTAGACATTGGGATAGTGCTGACGGCTATGAATCCTATTTTAAGAAAAATCAAGGTGTAAAAATCATTGGTGGAAAAATATCCAAGCCCCATGCCGATCATCCATAAAAACATGCAAAATTGAAAAAAGAAAAATGATCTGTTGGAATTTGAATATGGATTTTGAATAATGACAATTATTCCTTGAGAAAGAATAAAGATAGATACTAAGATTTGGAACAAAGAAATAAAACTCGTTGTTAAGGTTAAATCAAATGTCATTTTTTTTTTATTTATATTATTAAACGCTTTACATTGTAACATTTTTTTAGTATATAATGAAAGCATAAGCGGAATATGCAAAATCTTGATTTAAAAAAAATTAAAAAAATATTTTTTATAGGAATTGGCGGGATCGGCATTTCAGCGTTGGCTAAAATGGCGTTTGCCAAGGGGATCGAAATTGCTGGAGTGAATGACGAAGAAAGTCCTAAGACCTTGGATCCTTTTCGCGATATGGGTGTAAATATCTTTTTTGACAATGATAAAGAAAAATTGCAAAAACTGCCAGAAGCGGATGTTTATGTTTACAGCGACGCGTGGATTTATAGGAGGTCGGAGATATTGCAAAATGCTAAAAAAACAGGCAAACCCGTCTTAAGTTATTTTGAATGTTTGGGTCAATTTGCCAGAGACTATAAAGTGATTGCAATATCGGGCACTCATGGAAAGACGACAACGACCGCAATGGTGGCCGAGATGTTGATAGACGCCGGACTGGATCCAACTGTTATTGTCGGTTCTTTTGTTAAGAAATTCAACAGTAATTTCAGAAAAGGGCGAAGTGAATATTTGGTGGTGGAAGCCGATGAATATAATAGACACTTTTTAAATTTTCGCCCATCTGTTGCTGTTGTCACGAATATTGAAGCCGATCACTTGGATTGTTATAAAGATTTGGCCGATATACAGGACGCTTTTAATCAATTTATTTCACAGAGTGAAAATAAGATTATAGATTATAAAAAATATTTAGAAAAAGTTCCAAAACTTTTAATACCTGGAGAACACAATAGAATGAATGGAGCCGCCGCTTTGGCTGTAGCCGATATTTTAGCCATCAAACCAGAAGTTGCTCAAAAATCTTTAGCAGAATTTTCCGGCACTTGGCGACGGTTGGAAAAAAGATGGAAAACCAAAGATGGGACGATAATATACGACGATTACGCGCATCATCCGACAGAGATAAAAGCCAGCTTGCAAGCCTTGCGTGAACTTTATCCAAAGTCAAAGAAAAGAATCACAGTGCTTTTTCAACCCCACCTGTATAGTCGAACCAAGGCGTTATTTGACGATTTTGCCAAAAGTTTCAAAGAAGCAGACAAGACGCTTCTTTTACCAATTTATTTTGCTCGAGAAGATAAAGATGCAAGCGTCTCCAGTGAAAAATTAGCTGAAGCCATAAATAAAGAAGGGGATCATGCGCAAGCCTTTTCCAGTTTTGAACTGGCGGAAAAATATGTAGAAGCGTTAAATTTGGGCTCACAAGACATATTTGTGACAATGGGGGCGGGGGAAGCCTATAAAGTTGCTGATAAGGTCTTTGGTTGCTAACTTTGGCATTCTAGGTGTAAAATGGAGTATATATGTTGCATAGAATGTTTGCTGATTTGTTTTACTATCTAAAAGATAAAAGAAATTTTTTAAAAAACTCGCGAGTTATTATCGAGCTTTCTCTCAGTGTTCTTGTGATTATTGTCTTCATTTCCTTTTCTTTTATACCAAAAACTGTTTTCAATAAACAACAAGCAATTATAAAAAAAGTTGATACTGTCCAACTTCCTTTTACTCCTGGACAGCCGATCAGATGGATAAAGACAATTCAAGTCAGTTCATTAAAAAACGGCGAGCATTTTCTAGAACTTCCCAAAACAGCAGAAAATATTAAAATAACTCTCTTGTCAAATATGGTTTTTGATAAGTTTAACAAAAGAGAAATTTCTAAACTTACTAAAAATGACAGATTAAGACTTTCCGCTGTGGCTAGGGAGCGGGTCAATTCAAAAGAATCTCTAGCTTTGGCAAAATCACTAAGGATTGAATCAAGTTCATCTTTTCCATTATTGGCCAATGCGGTAGATGCGCTCGATGTTCTATTGGAGCCAACCCCTGTGAATGAAGTTGTTGAAGCTGTGTCAGAAGTTTCGACTCCAGAAACGATTTTGCTTGATATTGTTTCGACCCCAGAAACGACCTTGCTTGATATTGCTTCAACTCCTGCCACTTTGACAGACGAAAATGCAACAGTTCCCGATGGCGCGCAGGCCGATATAGATTCAGAGCAGACAGAAGGAGATACGAATAAGAATAAAGACAATGATTCTACGGATATTTTTTCCACATCAGAAATTGTTCCAGTAGAAACTCCCACAAAAACAGAAGAAGAAATTTTACCGGAAGATATTCAAGTCGAATACGAAACTCCCGCTCCGACCATGGCGGAAGTTTCCACTGACACAGGGAAAATTGTTACCGTATCTGGAGCAGAAATAACAGAGACCACATGTTCTCCAGCTAAAGTAGAGGAACAGGCGCCGCCACTTCCAATAATTGAAGATGCTATCATTCCAACTGAGAATGTTGCCATCGAACAGATTTCAATAATAGAACCGGAGTCTCCCGTTGAACAAGTATGCACCAAACAAGAAATACATCTTACGGATGTTTTGGCTTTTACTAATATTCCGGAAATTTACAGTGTTGGTCAAGAAGATAAAATAAAAATCAAATGGATAAATAACAACAACCAAGATGTTGAGTTTCACGCCTATGATTTAGACAGTAACGGGAAATTGGATTATGTCGAATGGATTGTTCCACATCTCTCGACTCAGACTTTTGAAATTATTTTTATTTCTAAGGCGTTCAAACTAGATTCGGACAAAAATATTATTGAAGATGTTTATGAATCAGTCCAAGCGCAGGATGACGACTGGACAAGTTTTACTAACGGACAATATCTCCGGGCAACTTTTTTAAAAGAATTAAACAGCGAAAATGATAATACTATTTACGCCAGACCAACTGTCGAAGGGCAGTCTGTCAGCATCGAAGTCTATCCTGTCTATACGGATCAAGAGGGAAACATGACAGAAGGTCCGCTGGTTGCCACATTTAATAATATAGAAACAAAAGATCTTTATAAAGTTTTATTGACAGATTTACAAACACCAACTGGGGTTTTTGATTTAAAAATAATAGGAGAGGTTGATATAGATTATATTGTTGATCCTTCCGGAATGTTGGTCAAATACGGCAGTTTTTCAAAACCGAATGCCACTACGGGCAACCAGGTTGTGACAGGGGTGGGTTTTCAACCGAAAGTTGTGATTTTCTTTGGCAATTCTAAAACGGGTGATGGTTCTCATGCCGGCGCCCGAATGTATTTTGGCGCAATGGATAGCGCTGGTCATCAAGCTACTATGGGCATGCAGTCCAGCGATGCGGCGGCTAATTCTGCTTCTGATAAACGGTGGAGCAATACTCACGCTATCACAAATATTATAGATGGCACTCCCACGGTGTCCGGCGAAGCGGCGTATGTTTCAATGGACGCGGATGGCTTTACTATAAATTGGAATACTTGTGATGCCACTCAGTCTATAGTTAACTACATCGCTCTTGCTGGAACGGATCTCACCAACGCATACGTTGGCAGTTTTGCGGCTCCGACATCAATCAATGCTAATTTTGCCGTAACCGGTGTAGGTTTTCAACCAGATTCGATTATTTTATTTGAGGACGATCTTACCACCACTCCCACTGCCGATGTCACCAATGCTGCTTCGGGAGTTCATAGTTTATCATTTATTAAAAGCACTTCCAAGAAAGGTTTTTCTCGCATTTTAAGTCAAGATGCTCAAGCGATCATGAATACCGGAAGCTATCAAAGGACAGATCGAGTTCATACGACTTTATCTGGCGCCTTACTCGAGGTTCGTATTGCTGACTTTGTTTCGTTTGATTCTAATGGATTCACTTTGAATTTTTCTACCGTGGCTGCTAATGCCACCTATATGAGTTACATCGCCTTAAAAGGCGGACAGTTTGATGTTGGCGCATTTAATCAAAATACAACAACGCAGGGAACCGGAAATCAGTCAATAACAGGAGTTGGATTTACTCCGTCTCTGGTCATGTTGCAGAGTATCAATCAGGCTTCGTCTACAAGTATTCAAAATTTTGGGAGGTATTCTTTTGGAGTGGCGACCAGTTCTTCCGAAAGGGGGTCTGTTTGGATGGGTGATACTGATAATGTGGCAGATAGTGTCGCTGATTCTTATCTTGATAGAACGAAGTCCTTAGTGATGTATACCGAAGGAACCCCGACATTGACTACAGCAATGGATTTCGTATCTATGGACGCGGACGGATTTACTGTGAATAACACAACGGTTGATGCTACTTCTAGGCAAGTTTTGTATTTTGCGGTTGGCGCTAATCAAGTAGTAGCTGGAACCCCAGTAATTTCTTCGACAGCCAACCAGAAATTTGCCAAAAACGACCCTCTAACCGCTAACTCTACTATTACTATTACCGACGATGCTTCTAATCCTGTGATAACTGCGACTAACGACATACGAATTAAAATCCCAGCCAGTTTCAATATGACTTGGGATGCGACGGACACTACAGCGACATTTGGAGGCACCGCTTCAGCTAAAGCCGGGACTATAACTTACGAAGATTCAAATAAAACTTTAGTAGTGGATGTTACTTCAGATTTTACAGTTGGACAAACTTTGACCATAGCAGGATTGTCTTTTACCAGTTTTAGCGCTTCATCGGTGTCTGATAATTTGGAGTTGGAAACCACCAATGGTGGCACATCTCAAGCTACCGATGACAAGACTATTGCCATCGGCGCTCCCACTATTTCTTCAGTGGCCAGTCAGATATTTTTAGTGGACGACCCTCTAACCGCTAACTCTACTATTACTATTACCGACGATGCTTCTAATCCTGTGATAACTGCGACTAACGACATACGAATTAAAATCCCAGCCAGTTTCAATATGACTTGGGATGCGACGGACACTACAGCGACATTTGGAGGCACCGCTTCAGCTAAAGCCGGGACTATAACTTACGAAGATTCAAATAAAACTTTAGTAGTGGATGTTACTTCAGATTTTACAGTTGGACAAACTTTGACCATAGCAGGATTGTCTTTTACCAGTTTTAGCGCTTCATCGGTGTCTGATAATTTGGAGTTGGAGATAAATAATGCAAATACATCAGTGGCTGAAAATGACAAAACAATAACAATAAGTCCAGCTTGGTGGAATGAAGATTGGATATATAACAGAACGATTACCTTTGCCAATTCTGGGCAAGATGAAAATCTTGCCAATTTTCCGGTAATGGTGAAATTGACTTCTTCTAATTTTGATTTTAGTAAGGCGCGATCGGCTGGTCAGGATTTGAGATTTATTGATTCAGATAACGTAACTCAACTGAGTCATGAAATAGAATATTATAATGTTGCCAGCCAAACTGCGATTATTTGGGTGAAAATTCCTCAAATTGACGCTTCTTCAAACACTGATTTTATTTATATGTATTATGGCAATAGTGGGGCTTCTGATGGACAGAATATCACAGATGTGTGGAGTAATGGTTTTGCCGCGGTTTATCATTTTGCGGAACAATCCGGCAATTATTTGGATTCGACCAGCAACAATAATGATTCTACCTCTATTAAACTAGATTATAGTGTCAATTCTGGTCGTGACAAAACCGATGCAAACGGATTAGGTTATTATCCGAGATTCACTTCGAACGGAGGATCTGGTACTCCATCGAATACAGGAGATTATGTCGGAATTGCTAATAGTGCCAGTTTGAATTTTGGGACAAATCCTTTCACGATGTTCTTTCGTCTTAAGGGCGCTATAACTAATTATGATTGCGATATGACCAGGAAAGGATCTACGGGTATTGCTGAAAATTCGTGGTATAAGATTGAGTGGGGAGACCAAATTGCCGATAATAGGATAAATTTCTTGATAAGAACAAACGGCACCGATACCGCTTTAGAATACGATACATTGGCTGCTGATAATGTATGGCACAATCTCTGGGGTGTTCGAAGCACTGCTGATACTTTGTTAAAATTATATATCGATGGGTCACTGATACAAAGCGTGGCTGGCAATAATGGAAGTGTTTCAAGTTCAGCTAATCTTAGTATTGGAGCCAAAGATACTTTGAATGACGATTTTTGCGATGCCAATATGGATGAGGCGAGATATATAAGCGGAGAAAGAAGCGCTGATTGGGTGGCCGCGGAAGACCTTTCATTTGATAATGCTTTTAACACTTTCTCTGCTGAAGATTCAATCGATACCACTGGTCCGACGTTAGTCTTCACCGACAATGTCGCTTCTGGTCCAGTCGTGAGTGACACTATCACCGCCACTTGGGGCGACGCCACTGTCACTAAATGGGATTATGATACGGATGGTGTCTGCTCCACCACTGCCGGAGATTATACCAATTCCTCAACCTCCATCACCACCCAAACAACTGAAACCAACAACACCAAATATGTTTGTCTATACGCTGAAGACTCTCTAGGCAACAAATCAACTTTAGCTTCAGCTAATGATATCAATATCGATACCACTGGTCCGACGTTAGTCTTCACCGACAATGTCGCTTCTGGTCCAGTCGTGAGTGACACTATCACCGCCACTTGGGGCGACGCCACTGTCACTAAATGGGATTATGATACGGATGGTGTCTGCTCCACCACTGCCGGAGATTATACCAATTCCTCAACCTCCATCACCACCCAAACAACTGAAACCAACAACACCAAATATGTTTGTCTATACGCTGAAGACTCTCTAGGCAACAAATCAACTTTAGCTTCAGCTAATGATATCAATATCGATACCACTGGTCCGACGTTATCAAATGTTTCTTCGTCAACAGGAAGTATGGCGAAGATTGCTTTGAATGCCATACCTTTTACCACTCAAGTGACAGATATAATAAAAGAAAAAGTTAAAAATATTAAGGATAAAATTTCTGAAACGGTTTTCGATCTTGAATCTATGACGTCGTCAGATATTATAGAACCCATAACTAATTCATCGATTCCCAAAGATACTCCTTACGCTTTTCAAAATCACTGGAAAATTTCTATTCCAAATTCGATGAAAGATTTTGTTTTTGCCGACTTGCCAAAAGATTTTCAAAATATTGTGAATAAGTTTCCACAAATAAGCCATGTTCTTGAAAAGGTGGAGGTCGCTCCAATGAGTAATATTTCTGAACTTGCTGGAGTTTCTCTGTCTTTGCCTGGACTTGCGGAATCGATTGGTTTACCTGTTTTATCTGCCAATTTATCATTAGAACAAAAAATTAAAATTCCTTCCAACATCGTTTTTGCGAGAACCCCCGATGAAAAGATAGATCTTAATGTTAAACTCTCTCTGGATAAAGATGGTTCAGCTCTTCAAACTTTGAATACAATACAAGGTGAAAGTATAAAATTAGTAGTAAGGCCAGATGAACCAGCCAAGAATGTGAAAGGTTATTTTGTATTTAAATCGAGTTCAACCGCTAAGAATACAGCCCCAATTTCTCAATTAGCATCTGTCGCGGATGCGATTGATGTCAAAGTGGCTGGATCAGATGAAGATCCTTTAGTTGGTCATTCTACTGATTTTATTTTGAAGCAATTTTTCTATAAAGATTCCGGCAATGGCGTCTGGGTGGCTGATGTGTCTTCTCCTCTTACCACTGGTCAATATGAAATTCACACAATCATTAATTATAAAGCCAAAAAATCTCCAAAACAGATTAGTATGGTGATGTTGGTAGATCCCGAAGGATATGTCTATCAGAAAATTGGGAAACAAGAAGCGCGTATTCCAAATGCAAAGGTTTCCATTTATGTTTTAGACGACAAGACTAAAGAATATTCTCTCTGGCCCGCGTTTGATTTTCGTCAAGAAAACCCTCAGATCACCGATGTGACAGGTAGATATGTTTTCCTTGTTCCGCCAGGGACGTATTATATTTCCGCGACCGTTGATTCTTATTATGATTACAAGGGTGAATCATTTAAGATAGAGGAAGGGAAGGGAATTTTGACTAATATAGAGCTCAAACCGCGATGGTCTTTCGCTCGAGTTTTTAATCCGCAAAGTATATTACTTGTGGGTATATTTATCGTTCTATCCGGAATATTTATTGCCATAATAAGAAAAAGGTCAAGAACCCTGTTTAATTCTCATTAGTTTTAAGTCTTTATCATAAAAATACTCTTATTTTATAAGGATATTTTACGCTTGACATATCGTGAGATTATTGTCTAACTATTGACATTTTAATTCAAATATGCTAGTATTAAAGAGTATCCTTATTATATAGGCGCAAGCTTGTTAAATAAGGGTTTTTTAGTTTTTAATCAAAATATTATGAAAAAGACAAAATTAATAAGATTTGTGGAGTCATTTATTCTTTTGCCAGGTTTAGCAATGTCATCCATGCCTGTGGGATCTCTCTCGCAAGCCGTTGTGAATGTTGTTAATACTCCATCAGTTATATCTTTACAAAAACAAAATATAGAGGTTTCTGAATCTTTGGTTCTTAATGAAGCTAAAGATCAAAAGCTTAAAGCTGATGCTATTGATATCTACTTCAAGGAACGTTATATGCCTCTTGAAGGTATGGGTATGAAAATGGTTCTAGAAGCGGAGAAGAACAATCTTGATTGGCGTCTCTTGCCTGCGATAGCAGTGCGAGAATCTACTGGAGGCAAGTTTGCTTGTAAAAAGGCGACTTACAATTCATTCGGTTGGGGTTCTTGTAAAATTAGCTTTGATTCAAATGAAAAAGCCATAGAAACTGTTGCCAAAAATTTAGGTGGCAATAATCCCAAGACCGCCCATCATTATGATGAAAAAACTACCAAGCAAATTTTGCGCGCTTACAATCCGCCCTCAGTTGTGCCTCGTTATGCCGAGCAGGTGATGTCCATAATGGATGCTATCGGTAAAGCAGATGAAATCGCAACGACTACCCCTAACGCAACCACATAACAAACATCAAAAAAATCCCGCACATGTGGGATTTTTTTGATGTTTGTTTATTCGGTAATGATACTAATCAAGATTATTGAAATAAAGGAAATAAAAAAACCAAGAACTTGATGGTATCTTAATTTTTCTTTATTAAAAATTAGACCGAGGAAACTGGCGAAAGCGATATATCCTTCGCTTATGCTTGTGGCAACAGCTATGGGTATGTAGAGCGTTGCAAAAGAGAACGTCACCCACGCTAAGTTGTCGAAAAAGCTTACATTAAAAATCAATCTTTTGTTTTCTTTGAAGTCTTTTGCTACTTCTTTGAATTTAGAATTGTAGACTAGATAAACAGAAGCAATGGTTGCGATAAAAATACTGGTGAACCAGTTTATTATTAAAGGGTTTGTTTCTCTGGCTCCGATTCCAAAAAGAAAGTTGGCTGAACCCATACATATAGTTCCAAAGATGGCATACCAGATTCCTTTTTCAAGTCTTATTCCCTTAAAGTGGCTGAAAGAATTT
>ERZ1292629.2721-Hain-H43-01um-R1-2721-length-14460-cov-5_pt1 | contig 14460 bp, 22 predicted proteins | sample MGYA00564399_ERZ1292629 | MGnify/ENA primary metagenome ERZ1292629 (study PRJEB36523, sample SAMEA6512636) | groundwater metagenome | collected 2019-01-08 | study: AquaDiva: Metagenomics assemblies of 32 groundwater samples
AGTTCAGTGAAAACACGTCACCGACTCTTATTTTCTTACCAGCCCGCTTCTCCTTCATAGCTCCTCCCATGTCCGCTTTTATGTCTGCTTCCAGTCGCTGCATTGTGGCCGACAGTGAATCACCGTCCGGGCTGCTTGTCAAGCGAATTCTTACCACAGGTGGTGCTCCTACTTTTCTGGGGCTAAAGCAGTTTGCGCTGCTTTAGCCCATTTATTTTTTTACTTTGAGTGAGACAAACTTCTCCCTCTTCCGCTTTCTAACTGAGAAGACTTTCGGTCGAGAGTTGATTGCCGCTTCTACTGCCTGCCTTGTCGAGCCGATGTCTACTAGGTCAAGAAACCTCGTTATGTCCCTTATCTTTGCTTCGGGAACAAACCTCAGGTATTGTTCAATTGCTTCCCATAATTCTAAGTCTCTTCTTAGGGATTCTACATTGCTGATTTCATCCACCTCTTCGGGGCTTTCCGGCTCGTGCGGAAACATTATCTGGGGGCCAATGACCGCCGTTAGCTTTTCTATTGACCTGTCGTGCTCTTCCATCTGGCGTTGGGTGTCTAGGTACTTATGATAGGAAGAGCTAAGGTCGGCGAGCTGCTTCCCCAGCCTTAAAAGCTCTCCCTCGTCGTGCTTGAGTCTGTGTTCCATCTGCCTCAAAAACTCGGTTGCCCTCATGCCGCTGGCACAATACAAGAGTGAGGCAAGCTTGTCAAGGAAAATATTTGCTTCGCTTTTGCTAACTGTTGCGGTTGTCATTAGGCTCCCTTCGGCCAAAATGCCCCACTACCCTTACCACAGTCCCATAATTTTAGCTGTAAACACCAGCCACAGGGCACAAAATAGCAGGTAAGCAATCCTCTCAGTCCGCTTTCCTGTCCGCATTGCGCTCACCCTTGCTGATCTTGCTGTCGTCTAAAATCACCGCTACCGCCAGCAGGAGATATACTACCACCATTGCGATTGAGATAAGCGTTAATAGTTCTAGCATGATTCCTCCCATTTGGCTTTGTAGACCCTGCGAAGCAACTTAATCAGGCCAGGAATGGTGCTGCGGCGGATATTGATTTCTACTCCCTCGTTACAGTGGGTGCTGTTGGGATTTCCAAACCCCCCATTCTTGTCAAAGCCCCTGAGCTGTAACAGACGTTCCAAGACTTCTTCTACTAGGAAATAGGCACCACAGTCAAGTTCCAGTTTATCCCTTTTCTTGATTACTTCGCGCTTGCGTTGTTTTTTCATTGCTTCTCCTTTTGCTTTTCCCTTATCTTCTCGCAGCACTTCTTACAGATACCGTGAGAGATTACGCCCTCGCCGTGCTGGATAACGGCCCCACACCAGGCGCAGATGATTTTCACTGCTTACCCCTTTCGCGGAAAGTTCTGGTACCGCTCCAGTTCATTCAAGCACTTCTCGCACATCCCGCCCCAATCCTGCCAGTGGTCGGCGTCAGCGGCGCGCAAGCAAACCCGGCAGTGGTAGTGCTCCAAGTGCCGGAGCGAACATTCACGATACCAGCAGGAGCTGAGAGAAACAATAATGGGGGCCATACCCCTCATCGCTTCACCTTTTGGAGGGCGGACTCGAGCCGTTGTCTCTTCGGGCCAGGTTCATATCCTTGAAAACTCCACAACTCGACCCATTCCGATGCTGCTTCCACCAACTCCTTGACTGCTTCGGGGTCGGGTAGGTCGGCAAGTCGCGCTTCTAATTCCTCAATATATGCTTCTGGATTTAACTTGCGCTCCTGTTCGACAAGCGGATGAAAGCTCTCTGTACAAGTAATTCGACCACAAACTCGGCAAGCCATTACTTTTCTCCTTCTAGGTCAGCAAACTCGGCAGCGCTGATCCTCAGCATACACGCTTCAGCCTGTTCGCGCAGCCCGACAATCTCAAGCTGCTGCCAGCGGTAGGCTTCAAGCTCAGCACGAGTCATTGCTTCACCCGAAACCTGCTTAGCGCCGCGTAGATTTGCTCATCCTGTGCATTGGTGAACTTTTCCCCGGGGTAAGGCCCGAAATAGTCATGGATCGCTTCTACTAACTCTCTCACCGCTGTGGGGTCGGGCAGGTCGGCAAATTCGGCGGCGATGAGGTTAGCAATGATTGTGGGCGCAGGGTCTCCAGACTTTGCGTTATAGTCTACGGATTCCAAGACCTGACTGGCGGCGCGGCCCGCCCTCTCTGCGATGGATCCTGATGGTTGCGGCGCGTTGTAGGTTGTCATTACTTCACCGGAAACTTGGCGAGTGCGGATTCGAGCCTTTCCAGAATGTCGTTAGGTGTTCTGTTTTTTTCGGGCGTGCCGATTACCTCTCGCCATTCTCTGCACATGATCCGCCCTAACTTTACCAGTAACCTCACCGCTTCGGGGTCGGGTCGGAGCGCCAACAGGGTATCCATCAAGCACATTGGGCAAATCGTTAGTCCACTAACAGCCTTAGAGTGTTTTTCGCAAAGGTACTCCTCTAACTGGTCGGGTAGGTCGGCAAATTCGGCGGCGATGATTTGCTTGCAAGTTTCGTCGTCTAAGGCGGGATTGCCTTCCCAAGCGTACTGCAAACGCTCCCACGCCCTTTCTACCCGCTCAGGGATGGAGCCTGACGGTTGCCGTTCGACAGGCTCAGGACTTTGCGGCGCGTGGCGGGCGATAACGCGACCAAAATAATCGGCAGGGTTGGCTCCCTCGAAGTCCTGCTCGACAATCCAACCAGTACCGATAAGTTCGTTAGCTGCTTCAATCGCCCACTGCGGCGGGTTAGGCTCTATTTTCCTGTCCATTTGTCACCTTCCTTGTAGCGGCCTTGTGGAACTTCTGCGAAAAACTCTTCATCAACACCACGGCGCATTACCGCCATTGTGACTATGGCCTCAGCGTTTTCCAAGGTTTTGTCCTCGGCAATCAGCCTTACAAGTTTTGATTCAATGTTGACGGCTACCACATCGTAGAGCGGCGGGTTAGGTTTGGTTGTCATTGGTGGTCTCCTTTTCCGACTCCGCCAACTCGCGGAGGGTTTGCGTTGGCCTCAGTAGGTGAACGATCGTCCACGCCTCACCAGGCGCGAATGTATCTGTACCATCTCGCCATGCAGCCCAGTAGTACGTCGCTAGATAGTGCTCGACATGCGCGAGCACAGCGTGAGGATGCCCCACGCGCCACAAGTGGGCGCAGTCTGGACAACTCCAACGCGGGCCGTCCGCTGTGTGCTTATGAGCCATTGTCCTTTTCCAACTCGGCTGGAATACCAGGGGTAACGTAGACTAACTCGCCAACCCCGTCATTCAAGTGGGCGACATAAGTAGGGAACAGCGCGGTCGAGCGTGGTTGCTCCAAGATTATGACCACACGCGGGCGAAAGCCGCGCTTGGTGCGGCTCCCGTTGCGTAGGATGCGCGGCCCGGCAAACTCCCCAGGTCGGGACAGGTTACCCCAAACTCGCCAACGTTCTCCGTTATTCACTGTTCATACTCCAACTCGACCAACTCGCGGAGGGCTTCGGTCAGGTCTAACCGAGCGTTGTCATAGGCGAACGTATCATCCTCGGAAGAGGAATCGAGCAACTTGTTCAGCGCCAGGCTAGCCCGGACAACCCTATCCTTCGCTGCTTCGATCCGTTGCCGCTTGACTGCCCGTGTGAGTGTCATTGTGCTATTCCTCCCCTTCTAGTGCCCGGCCGACAAGGCGCTGGTCGTGGTTGTTGGGAGTCTGCACCCAGCCATGAAGAATACTGAGACGGTCGGGTTCCTCGAGTCTTTCCTTGACACGCGCGACGGCGGCGGCTAGGGCCTCAGCGGAGTGCTTGCGCTGTGATTGGATGTATTTGGCGTCACCGAATACGGAAGTCCAGGGGATTTCGGCGTAGTTATAGCAATCGGTCATACCGTCAAAGCTGCCCGCTTTATAGTTGCCGATGATGCGCTTGACGGCTTCGCTTGTCGGCCCATCGGTCCAGGTTACTTGCACAGAATCGCCACCGCTGAAACGGTCGGAGCGAACTGAAAACTTGACGCCAGGAAAGGCCCGCTTCAATTCGGCGCGGATGTTGGCAGCGGCCAGGGTGGAGCCGTAGAGCTTTTGGTCCTTGCCGGTTTGCTTCAAGTGGGCGTAGTCCGGATTAGCTCGCAGGGCGTCAACGGCCACCCGGAAAGCTGCGGCCTTCTCCCGCCGTTCGTCCTCGTCCTGATTCTTTTTGAGAATGGCAGCTCCGCGCATGGCGGTGATTTCGGGCTCGCCGGCCACTTCGGGCAGGATCCGCCATTGGACACCACGGACAATGGATTCCGGAATGCCCAGCGATTCAGTGCCGTCGTCGAATACCACGTCAAAGGATGCGCGGCCACCCATCACAACGGCGCCACCGCCCAGTGATTTGACGCTGCCCGGGCTTTGCTCGCCACGGATGTTGAACACCACTCCAGCGCGGCCACCATACAAAGCAGAATAGACGCGCTGGCCTATCTGCACAGAAGTAGGGTCAATGTCCTTCTCCCATAGTATGCTCATTGCATCCCCCTTTGGCCTACTGTCGGCCTACTTCGCCGCCTCCTGAGAGTATTGCCGACGTTCGCGCAACGGCATTTGTTTACAGTGTGCAGCGTGTTCTCGCTTGGCGTTGGCGTACTGGGGCCGCGTCAACAGGCCGCGCTTCAGATCCCAACCACAGGGGCATTGATAGCCGTATTTCATTGCATCCCCCTTTGGCCTACTTCGTACCGTGAAATGCGCTCTGCATCGGCCACGGTTTGACAGTGGGGATTACCCCCTCCGCACCTTGCCATAAACTCGGCCCCCCGCCGTGTTCGGAATGGTCCGATTACAGCCAGGTATAGATTGCCGTGAGAAAGCATCGTCGGGTCTGAGACGTACCGGAATGTTTCGCGCTTCACATCTTTTAGGAGGCCAACGTAGTATTTCATGACGGCGTTCTCCTTTGCCCTATCGGGCGGTTCACTTGCCAAACCCGTACTACACTGACAACGGCTTGCCGCTGTTCAGTGAATTAGCGATTGCTTGCCAGCTAAACTCCCACGCGGTAGCAGAGCCAAATTCGTAGGGCGCGACAGTGGCAAACTTATTCTTCCTGCCGCGAACAACGCAAGAAATAGTAATCGGCATACCAGCGGAGATAAAGCGTACATCTACATTCGGCAACTGCGATTTGACAGTTTCGGGTGTCCACATTGCGCCTACTCCTCCCCCGCCAGCCGCAGATCACGCCGGCACCGGGGGCAATAGATAGGTTGCGCGTCCTGCCCGGTTTCGCCGGCACCTTGTGAGTAAGACCGCTTGCGCGGCTTCCAAGTGTGCCCGCAGTGGGGACAGGTGGCTCTACCGTGCGAAATAGCCGGCGTATCCATTGTCATTCGCTCGCTTCGGTCAGCCGCAGGACTTCGCGGGCCTGCTCAATTTCGGGCGGCTCTTTTCTGTCGAGGTTGCTGGGCTTGCCGTGCCAGCGGTTCACGATGCCCCGCGCTAACTCGACCGCTGCATCGTGGGAGTTGACGGCGGAGACAATAAGGGCGGCGTTGGCGTTCTGAGTTGACACCTCAAGCCCTGGGCCTTCTTTCAGGTAGGCTAGCGGCCCGTTGTGATAGATAGAGGCGAGGTCGTCGTCCTCTTCGATTAGCTTACACTTCCACGGTCTCGGTGTCGCCTTATCGTGGGTCATGGTTAGCTCACCTCGGTTGTCTTGGTCTCGCTCACACCCGAAGTAGTGCAATTTTTGTGCCAACCCGGTTGGTGATATAACCCATTATGTTATCATACAGATACCAATAATCATAGTAACTGTGTTGCAAGAAGCAGGGTAGTTTTTACCCCATAGGGAAAAAATTATCCCCTATGCGTCATTTGACCCAAGTGATATAACCCATTTATGCGCCATTTGGCCCAGTGGGTGATTTCACCCATATGACACTTTTTGTCCGTGCCATAGTGACAAAATGTGTCAAGATAACCTTGAGTCTCTCACGCTCACATTTTGGGGTCAAATAACTATAAGTGGGTCATATCACCCAATAATATGGGTCTGGTGTGTCTCGATAAACCGTTTACTATGATATGGTTGCGTGACCCCCAATACTTAACAGATTACCAGTTATCGGTAGTAGGTAATAGCTTATAAGTTATTGATAACAATAGACCTAAAGGTGCGCGATATGACGCATACCCCGCCGGCTGGGCGCATCGAGCCGGGGCCACTCGTTATAACACTGAGGCTCCATTTTCCGACCGCCAACAAAATTCCAATTCTCATAATTGCTAAACCATTGATTATTATACAGTTGAATGCCATTTGGCAATTAGTGTCACAATTAGCTTGACAATGGAGTATTGTTATGGTAGTATTGGTGTATGGTGAACTGGAAGCGGGTAACCTACAAGTGCTCGAAGTGTGGTGAGACTGACTCGCCGGTATTTGATTCCGACAGCGAGCACCCGTTTGTTGCTATTTCCTGTCCCTGCGGGGCTGGGCGTGGATTGCCAATTGCTGAAATGAAGAAGCTTAACCAGGGAATGTTTCCCATTACGAGCTGGATTGACCATTGAGGCCAGCCAAGTTGTTCATTAAAAGCGATATGAATTCCCCTGGTTAGCTGCGCGTATTGCTCCGGCGGGTATGATTCTGCTGAGATTTCAATTGAGTTCCAGAGCGATTTTCCCGATACTTGCCGCAAGTGCATATTTGATTGGATTGACTGGATAAATGAGCGGTATCCCCAATTGTGGGATAGTGGTGATTCGCCCAGTAAGTTGTTTGATAGCCGTATTTTACGGGAAGAATGGGCGGCGCAATCGCTGCGGGTAGCATTCCCCTGAATGGGCAATACCAGCAATCTGATTGAATTGGAATTGATTGCCCATCCCAATTGCCCGCAATGCTTTGGGCGCGGGGTAGTAATTCACGAATTCCAATTGGTTCGCTGCAATTGTATTGCTTTGGCAAGAAAACACCGGGCAACGGTTTCTATTCCAGCTTCAACGGTTTCTACGGGCAATTCGCTTCCCTCCACAGTAAGCCCTGAATAGGAGAACAGTGGGAATTAGCGATAATACGGGTACGGTGGCCACCAATACCCCATAACGTATGCACACCCTGAAACTTAACCAAGACCAAGTACGGTTGATTCTCAAGCTGCTCAAAGAGCGCGTAATATACAGCCAGGAATACGATGAAATACTGGCTGCTCTTGCGTTAGTAGATTGCATTGAGTCGCAGGCCGGGTCTCCCTGATTGCTCGTTCATCGAAATAAACGGAAATACAGCCGCAACTTAAAGAAGCTGGAGCCGGATACCCACGGCACTGGCAAGTGGAACTTTAGCGGCAGAAATCTACCGCCAGACGAGGTTGCCCAGCTTACCCTGAATGGCGTTAATTGGGAAACCGATATTATGCCCGATGGGCGCTTGAAGCTGCCCAAGTTCAGGAAGCGCCGTCTTGAGGCGATATTGAAAGCGGTTAAGCTGAATGCCGAATCCTTGGCGCATAAAGACCACAAGCGCCGGGTTGAATACGACGCTATCCCGGAGCCAAAGCCTGATTACTTTGCCTGGGCTGTGCGGCGCGACGAGCAGGATCATTACGCCCGCTTGGAGCAGGAGTTCTACCTGTCGCAGTTGACTCGTGACCGGATAAAAGCAATGGCCCTGTTGCTAGAGTTTGCCAAGTCCAAGCCCAAACAACAGTTGGAAGTAACCAACCGCGAGTCCGACATAGCCCTGGCCGAACCGGCGCGGTTGCTGCAAATGGTTTGCGAGCTTAACGGGATTGATTTCAACAAAGTAAAGCATCTGGCAGAAGCGATTGCCGACTAAATCCCGCGCAGAGGACGCCCTTGCTCTTGAAGTTACGCGCCGCTTCTGGGAAGCCAATCCAGAAGAGTATTACCAGTCTTGCCTGGAGATTGCGCCCAAGATTGGCAAGAACTGCAAGTTAAGCCTGAATGCCCACCAAGGTAAAATCCAAGAAGCCATCAACCGGCAGCGGGCGGCGGGCCGTCCGGTCAGGATTATCATACTCAAGCCGCGCCAAACCGGAATATCAACACTGTCCTGCTCTCATCTCTTCCATAGTGTCCGCTTCAAGCGCGGGGTCGGAATGGTGGTCTCAAAAGACCTCGACTCCTCAGAACACATCTTTTCCATCGTCCAGCGATTTTACCATTACCTTCCCAATAGCGAAAAAGAAGTCCTTAAAACGCTTGCCTCCAACCGCAAGGAGTTGAAGTTTGAGGAACCGCACGGCGGTCGAATCGTGGTTGAAACGGCTGGCAAGACATCGGCGGGCCACTCTTTTACGGTGCGCCACCTATTGCTCTCCGAGGTGTCCCGCTGGCCGGAGGATTGCGAGGATACCATTATCGGCCTGATGAACGCCGTGCCGCGCCAACCGGAAACCTGCGTGATTATCGAGTCGGTAGCCAACGGTATGTCGGGCTGGTTCTATCAAGAATGGCATAAAACCAACAGCGACTATGAAAAGATATTTCTGCCCTGGTTTGAGCATACTGAGTACCAGAAAGAATTGCCCTGTGATGCCAAAGCCTACGAGCTTACTGGCGAAGAGCAGGAATTGATTGATCTGTATGGTCTCACGCTTCAGCAGGTAGAATGGCGGCGCTGGGCTATCCGCAATAATTGCCAGGACAACGTAGAACGCTTCAAGGAACAATACCCTGCCAGTGCTCAAGAAGCTTTTATTGCCAGTGGCAGCACATTTTTCCATACCCCTAGCCTGGATGCTGTTCGCGTTTCTGATCCTTTGCGTTGTGATTTGCGAGTGGTCGAGAATCTATCAGGCCAGGAAGAGATTAGGCCGGAGCCGAACCCGCGAGGATGGATTTATCTCTGGAAGCGTCCGCAGGCCAACCGGCACTACGTCATCGGGTGCGACATCGCAGAAGGAATCGAAATAGACGGCGCTCCCGCAGATGACCGTCACGACTACACTTGTGGCGATGTGATTGACCGCAACACTGGCGAGCAGGTAGCGCAGATTCACGGCAAGATTACCCCGGATGAGTTTGGACGCCAGCTTGCTGTTCTGGGCCGGTGGTACAACTGGGCTTATATCGGCCCGGAAACCAACGCCGGTTACGGGAACCATGTGATTGACGTTTTGCAGCGGGAAAGCTATCCCGCCCACTTAATTTACCGCCGCCAGGTGACTGACGAAACCACTAGGAAGACCACAAACAAGCTGGGCTGGCATACCACGCAATCCAACCGCCGCTCGATGATGTCAGTCCTGGATATGGCCATTCGCAACAAGGAGTTGCTGTTAAACAGCTTCGAGACCGTGCGTGAGTTGCGCTCTTTTATTACCAAGCCCAATGGCCGCATTGAGGCGGGCAGCGGCAACAAAGATGACCGCGTGTTCTCGCTGGCGATTTCCTATCAAATACTTGCTGCGGCACCGGCTGCTGATTTATGGTCAGCCCGCGAAGATGGCGAGCCTGATGCCGCTTCTTCTGTAAGAACCTATCACCCCAGAAACATATACCGCCGCCACTCGCAGGCGATTCATTAAATGGCCCGCATCAAATCCAAGCAGTTAAAGCTCGGCGAGGAAGAGCGCAAAGCCTTGTCGCTCTCGATACGCGATGATTGGTCATTGGATTCCCGCGATATGGAGAACCGGAATAAGGCTTACAAACGCTGGTACAAGCTGTGGCGAGCCGCTGATGCCAGCGCCGAGTTTCCCGCCGAGGATGTCAGCAACTTCCATATCCCGCTTACCCAGTGGAACGTTTTAACCAAGCTGGCGAAAGAAATTGACGCGCTGCTTGGAGATGATTCTGAAGTGATGGCGCGCCCTGTGGGGCCGTCAGACGCCAAGAAAGCCCCCGTGGTGGCCCGCTATATGAACTGGCGGGTTAAAATCAGCTTAAAGCTGTTCGAGAAATTGTACGACTATCTGCTGCAAAAGGGAGTGCTGGGAACCAGCATCGCCTTTTTGGGCTGGGCGCGCCGGGAGCGCCAGGTTATCCGGCTGGTTGAGGAAGAGAAACAGGAAGAGTTTACTGCCATTGATGAAATAACCGGGCTTGAGTTTCCATCCACCAGGACAGTTAAAAAGCTAGTTCGCCGCGAAGAGACAGTGGTTGATTTTGAGGGTCCGGAGCTGAAAGTAGAGAATATCGAGGACTGGGCCATTCCCCCGATGGCCAGAACAATTGATGAAGCCGACCATCTTGAGCGCCGCTTGCGTCTTACGGTTGATGAGTTGTTGCAAATGGCCGATGATGGTTTTTTGGACAAGGAAGTTCTCAGCGGTGAGAATCTTCATAAGTTGCGCCGGTTTGCTGAAACCGGACAAGTTTCCGATGTAACCGACACCGACGCCGGGAAAACCGTTCGCGACGAAAAACAGGAGCAAAAGGGATTACCACCGCCCGGCTCCGAAGAAGGCCGTGACGAGCACCTGACGGTCATCAACTGGATAGGCAAGTGGCGTTCACCTGAAGCGGCTGACGACAAGCTGGCAGAAGATGTTGTTGCCTACTACCAGCCGGAAACGGCACTGCTGCTGGGCGCGTCCCGCCTGGTTGACCAGTTCCCGGACGGGAGACGCCCGTTTATCAAGTCGGTTCTGGTAAAAGACATCAACAGCTTTTTCGGCATCGGCTTGCCAGAGTTGCTGGAATCTATCAACAAGGAAATGGATGTCCAACACAATGCCCTGACCGATGCTTCCGTATACTCGCTTGGCCCCATTATTGTGTATGAGCCAACGTCCGGCTTTGACCCGCGCACATTCAAGTATGAACCCTTTATGACTGTTCCGGTGGCCAATGCCAACGGGGTCAAGGCACTCAACCTGTCGAACATTTCAATGGCCCCTTATGTGGCTCTGCAACCGCAGCTACTGGGCTATGCTGAGCGCGTTTCCGGTCTAACAGAAGCTGAAATGGGCCGTCCCTTTAACCAGCCTAATGCGCCGCGCACCTTGGGGCAGCAACAGATTATTCAAGCTAGTTCATCGGTTCGTATGTTGCTGGACTTGCGGCTGGAGCGGGAGTCTTTACGGACGCTGCTGCACCGTATTTGGGAAATGGACAAGTTATTGCTGCCGGAGCCGCTGTTCTTTCGCGTAACTGAGGACGCCGACTTTGAACAACTCACCCGCGAAGAACTTGAGGGCGAGTATGATTTTGACATTGGCCCGCTGACCTCCACGGCCAACAGGCAGCAGGAAACAATGTTTCTCTTGCAGGCTTATGCGCTTAACCTGCAAAACCCGGTGGCGGCTCAGAACCCGGCCATACTGGGAGCCTACCTTAAAAAGATTAACGAGCGGCTGGGCCAGGCGGATATTAACGCTTTCCTGCCCGACTTTGAGAAAATGGCTCCTCCGCAAACTCCTGAACAGGAAAACGCCCGCATCTTTCAGGGTGAAGACGTTGATCCGCACCCGATGGATAACCACAACCTGCACATTGCCAAGCACAGCGATTTCAGGGAGCGGATGTCATCTTTTGAGTTGATACCCGGTTCCGGCATAACGGTTGCCAGCCGCTCGCCGGGTCTGATTGGGCGCATTGACGCCCACATTGCCGAGCACGAACAGGCAGTTCGCACCGGCATGGCCCGCATTCCAGGGATGACCGCTATGCCGCAGATGGGCGGCATGGGCAGCGGTGGTCAATCTGTAGCGCCCCCGGCAACCAGTGATACCACCGGCCAACCCAATGACCCGCTCAACGCGCTAAAGGGAATGCTCAATTCAGGTGGACAGAACCTTGCCTGAGAAACTAACTGGCAGCCAGATACGGGATTTTCAGTCTCACGTCGTTTGGCAAGAGTTGCTGTTACGCATAGAAAAGGCGAAGCAGGCTGCGCTGGACAGGGCCATAGATGACTCCGACGCCAGAATGGCCGGTTACTTTCGCGCCCTAGAGATGGTTGAAGGTTTACCGGATACCCTGCTGCAAGAAATTGAGGGCGGCGGGATGGTCAGCCGCATTAAGCGCGTTATCCGCTGATGGCGGTTATTCTAAGCTCTACATTTCCAAGTTTGGGAAAGAAGATGAAACATAAACTGACACAAAGTAAGGCCAAAGAAATTATGCGCCATGGCGAAGTTCGCGGCAAGAAATTGACCAAAAAGCAACGCGGCTTTTTCGGCGCTAAGGCTGGCGGGGCTAAGATGAAAAAGCTGCACAACCCGCAATCTCCCTATGGCTCGCAGCCCGCTAAGGCCACTTCAAGTTCTACTCCGCGCTATACAGCGCGTGGAAAGATGAACGTACTTTAACTGGAGGATATAATGCCTGAAGATACCCAGGTTGTCAATCCTCCGGCTGATGTTGCCGCTGTCGAACCAAACGACAGTGCGACGCCAGCCCCCAATCCGCTAGAAGATAGGCTCTCTCACTTGGAGTCCGAGTTGTCCCAAACCCGCTCGGCTCTTAACGAAAGAGACGCATTACTAGGCCAGTATCAGTCCCGCCTGTCACAGCTGATTCAGGCCCAGCAGCAACCACTTACTGTACCGGCAGCACCGGAACCGACAACTCAATTTGATGCCGATACCACCCGATTCGTAAATACCGCCGCCCGCCGACAGGCAGAAGATGTAGTCAACGCTACGCTCTCCAAGGTTATGCTTCGCAGCGAGATTTATCAACGTTTGGGTGGTGACCAAGACGCAGCCAGGGCCGCAGACAAAGAATATCAGGCACTCAAGCAGAACCCCTACTATGCCGGGCAATCAGACGAAATTTTGTATGCTTTGGCAGTTGACCGTGGGCGCAGCGCGGTGCTTGAAACGCGCCTCAAGGCCGCTCAGTCTGACTCGCTTAAAAGTCAGCGTGCCGGCGAGACGCGAGAGCAAGCCGGTGCCCTGTCCCTTCCGGCTACGCAGGGTAATTTGCGTAAACCAGCCAACAGTAATCCCGATGCCGATTTGAGCGAGTACATGAACAACCCCATTAACCAGCAGGGATTTCGCAAGCTGGTAGCCAATGTAGACCCGCTTAGCGATGCTCAAGTTAAGTGGGGCGGGCGCTACGTTGCCGCTCGCGATGCTTTCAAGGATATAGCCCTTCGCTACTGCCGCAAAGGAATCGGGGTTTCCGGTTCCCTTGCGCGAGAACTGTCGGGAGGTAATCAATAATGGCCTGGCCAAAGGGTATACCAAGAAAGCCGATTAACCAATTGACTGATGAGCAAGCAGGCGCAGTTGAGGCTACGGCTACAGTCGAAAAGCAGGAGGCTGATGCCCTGGTTGACACCGCTTTTGCTGACATCAAAGACTCAGGCGATCCCGACGACAAGGCGCTTTATGGTGCTATGTATGACCGTGACTTTAGCTCGCAAACTTGGGAAAAAACCAATCCCATCGCTGTACCGGATGAAATCCGCCGGGCCAATCCCGGCATGAGATTCCGTTACCGCGCTCTTGACCCCGCTACGGGCGAGCTTCGCAAGGGCGATAACTACGACTGCGGGCAAGTCTACAAGTCAACCAAGCATCCAGACGGTAAGCGGTATGGCGGCGACACCATACTGGCAATGATGCCGGAGGAGCTTGCCGAGCAACGCAATGAACGCTACCAGCAAGAATCAACCGACCGCGTTAAAGACTTGCAGGAATCGCAAATTGCCGCCATTGACCGCGCTGGCGCTGAACTTAGGGCAGGCGGGGCAGAGGTAGCTGCTTTTGATCCCGGTTACAAGGTTGAAGGCGCGGGGTTGCCCACGGGCATAGCCATTGGTGCTCGTCGTATGCCTAACAAGAAGACGGGAAAGGTAGAGGAGCAGTTTCGCGGCTATCATCCAGAGGAGTTGCGCGAGAAATCCGCTCGTGCCGCTGAAGACAGAGCCAAGAAACGCTCTTACAGTTATCCTGGACAAAACAAGCGTGGCTGATGCTGTAACCTATTTCGGAGTAGCTACGGCATCTGAGGTAAGGTCAGCCACAATTAAAAAGAAATGCTTGACCTGCAACAGACAGCTTGCCCGGCAAGAACTGTTTATCGGCCTTTGTCCATACTGCTTGGAAGCGCGGGCGGAAAGCGCCGTTTACCATTTTCGTCCGCTTGACCCAGCTAAGAACCAGTTTCCACATTGCTATGAGTGTCAAAAGGAAATCTACTTGCTGGGACTAATGACCTGGGACACTCCGGCTAAGTCGTGGAAGCTGCTGTGCTCGTCTTGCGGCGAGAAACAACTGTCCAGGGATGAACAGTACCGCAACACCCCGTTCGGGTATCACAATAAATTGAAGTAATGAGTTCCGATTTTCAATCACACCGCGCTTCCCGTTCGGGATAGCGCACAACAAGGAGTATAACTTTGGCGAACATCGATAATCCCCACGGGTTCCCCGTGGTGGGTTCACTCGACGGACGCCCGTGCTATACGCGCAACTACAACAAGGTAGTTGGCGATGCAGACCCTATCGGGTTTAACGACCTGGTAGACCTCGTTGCCGCTGGAACCGATGTAGAGCGTATTGG
>ERZ1292629.2723-Hain-H43-01um-R1-2723-length-14456-cov-10_pt1 | contig 14456 bp, 20 predicted proteins | sample MGYA00564399_ERZ1292629 | MGnify/ENA primary metagenome ERZ1292629 (study PRJEB36523, sample SAMEA6512636) | groundwater metagenome | collected 2019-01-08 | study: AquaDiva: Metagenomics assemblies of 32 groundwater samples
AAGATATTTCACCGAGGACATAAATTTAATTTAATGAATATCTGTCAAAGTTGGGTATAAACTAAATTAATTTAGTGTTTAAATCCTTTTTGCTGAGTGATTTTTAGAATATCGCAAAAACCCATCTAAGCATCATCACGGCAACGATGGCGAGAAGGAACCAAGTTGTAACTTTGAGAGCAATTTCTCCGTATTTCTTCTTTCCGGTGATTCCCCAGATGGTGAGAAGGAAGAATCGCCCGCCGTCAAGGATGCCTGCAGGATACATATTGAATAGGGCTACGAGAAGGTTGATGATAACTACCCACCAGATTAGGTCATAGATGAATTTGCTCATGTCCCCGAGGATTGGAGCATAATATGTGTTTGGGTCTTTGAATGAGAATATAATGTTCATGACTTTGCCCATGACTCCTTTTCTTTCAGAGTATGGAAGGGAGCCTATTCCAAGGTAAGCGTTTCCTTCAGTAGTTGATGCAAGAGTGATTTCGTAGGTATTTTCTGTGTCTTTAGAAGTAAGAGTTTTAATTTGAATAGTTTCTCCTGGAGAATGTCTTGCTAATGCTGATTTGACTTCTGCAATATTTGTAACTTTAGTTAAGTCTATTTCAGTTATTGCTCCTATTAATCCTGCCCTTGCTGCAGGAGTGTCTTCGAACACAATTAAGCTTGAAAGATTGTTTGAAAGAGAATAGTAAATAGTTGAAGGAGTTACAAAATAAGTTAAATTATCTGAAGTTTTTAATTGAACCATGGAAAGATTTGATTCATTTATTGAAAGAAATTCTTGTAAAGATTGATTATTGACTGAAGAGATATCTGAAGAATTTATTTGGGTATAAGCATAGGTATTGAAAACAAACCCTGCGGGGACGAATGCTAACTTAAAGAAAAGAACAAGAACTATTGCGAATAAAATAGTCATAACAACGTTTGCGAATGTTCCTGCTGCAAGAATAGCCATTTGAGGGAACTTCTTTGATTTCCACATTTGTTTGTCATCCTGTTCTACAAATGCACCCATGAATGGGCCAAGAAATGCGAATCCTGTTGAAAGAATCTTGATTTTATTTAATCTGGCAAATATTCCATGAGAAAATTCATGAGAAACTGCAACGACAAGAATTGCAAGTATGAAATAAATAAAATAAAATGGAGGAAATATGGAGTCTAGATTGAAAAGTTTTGGAAAGTAGGGAATTAGAGGAAATACTGCTGGAATTTTTGTTATTGGAGAATCTGCAGGTTGAGTCATATAAAGAACGAGAGTTTGAATTAGAAGAATGAACATCGTAATCATAAGTATAAAACCTGAGATTATTACTAAGATTTGTAAAGGTCTTAAAATACGTTCATATTTTTTACTGGTAGATTCAATTAATTTTAATCCCCAACTTGTTTTGTAAAGATACATTAATCCTTCTCTTTTGAGATTCTTGTTATTTTTATAGAGGAATAATCCTACGAAAACTAGTATCAATACTAATAGAGTTAAATCGAGTGTTATGAAATTCATTCTTTTTTAGTTAATTACTTCTTTCGCACAGGACGGAAGACTTTTCCTCCGCACTTGATGCATCTGATTTTTCCAGCAATTACTCTTACTGGTTGTGTACGAACTCTATGATTACATTCTCTACAAATAAACACATTACCGAACAATCTATTTTGAGCAAGAGGAATTTTTGTAGCCATTTTAATTTAATACCTTCATTATAACTTTTCTATTTTCTATTGCATAATATTCTACTTGTTTCTCTGGAGCTAAATCTGCTTTGAGTTCTTCTAAAAATGGTAAGTCCATAGTTTCAAAACTTTCTAAATCCATTACTGAGGCAGTTGTATCGGAAACCGAAAGAACTTGTGCTTTTCTTTTATCAATCATAGGAACATCAAATCTTGTGTCTCCTGGAACTGAAACTATTTTCTTTTTTCCAGAGAATATTTCTATTGCTTCAATTCTACACTTACTTGCACCGTGCTTTCCAGTTTTAGAAATATCGTTGGAACGAACAGTACATGCTTCTCCATCAACCATTATTGTAGTGCCTGGCTTGGACGAATGTGAAGTTATTAGTTTGAATACCATACCTAAGCTCGGAAAAATTCATTTATAAAACTTACTGCTAAGCGTTTTTTGCTTTTATTGATGAAACTGTAGTGAAAAACATAACTAATTAAGCAAATTTGTATGTTTTTCCATTTATAGTCAACGACTATCGGCTCAATTGTTTAAGTCCTTGACTATATCTATAATTATTTAAATAGAATACTTCAAAAAAAGTTATGCCTAGAATTAGTAAGGAAGAACGCATAAGGATAACAGAAGAAAGAGCGAAGATGCTGGGTCTCCCAGATAAGCATGCTGCAGTATTAGCCAGAGTTAGTTTCAGAAGAAATCTTGACACTAGAGTGAATTGGTTAATGAGAAATGAAAGAGGATATGGCGAAATGATTAAACTTTTTAAAGAGATGTCGAATGATCCTGTTGAGTTCTATTTTAAACATAAATCTTCAAAATACCCAGATCATAAGAAATTTATAAGATATGGAAATTTGTCTTTCATGTATTCAAATGCTTCGCCGATTCAGTTAATTCATGTTCTTTTGGAAGATGCGAAAAAAGTTAGAGCGGCCGCAAAATTGATTAGGGTGCTGGATGAAGTTAAACCAACTGGAGAAGAGTATGACTCTGTGCGCTTTGAAGAGTCAAGGTTTGGAAGACTTGAACAAGCTTTTCGACAAGATTTATTTGGAAATGGTATACCTAAAGATTTAGTTGAAAGAGTTTTAGAAGCGTTAAAATGGGACAAACGCTCAATTGCCGAGCATGGAAATGACCGAGACGGAGCGGTGTACAAAACAGGAATTATGGATGCATTTTATATTTTCTTTAGTTCACCAGAAGGAAATAAATTTCTAAAAGATTGGAATGATCCCTCAACAAGAGAAGATCTCATTAGCCAAATTAGTTATAGAATCTGTAATGATCCAAAAATTAATCCACAATTAATTGATAAGTCTCCGAAGGATATTGGAACTCCTGCATTTGAAGAAAGATGCAGAACTTTTGGGAATGAACTTGTATTTAATTCGAAGGGTTTAATGATTACGCGTTCTGAAATAGATACTAGATAGACTCCTATTTATTAGAAGGATTTTACCTTCTTGCAAATATTTATAAAACATTATTCTAATTGAAATTGATGGTTAATGCTAAGAAAGGAGACTTTGTAGAAATAAAATACACTGGTTATGCAAATGGAGAAATGTTCGATTCAAATATCGAAGAAGATTTGAAGAAAGCTAAATCCAAAAATCCTCCTAGAAAGACAATAATAAAATTAGGAGAGAAAATGATTGTTCCTGGATTGGATAGTGCTCTGGAGGGAAAAGAAGTTGGAAATAAATATGATGTGATTGTTTCTGTTAAAGAAGGATTTGGAGAGAGAAAAAGGGAATTAATGAAGACAATTCCTCTGAAAGTTTTTACCGAAAGAAAAATATATCCTGAAGCAGGAATGATGTTAACTCTTGATGATCAATTGGTGAGGATAAGTGCAGTTTCTGGAGCGAGAGTCATTGTTGATTTTAATAATCCTCTTGCTGGGAAGACACTTGAATATAAGGTGGAAATTGTAAGAATTGTTGATGATGATAATGAGAAAGCAAGAGCATTATTTGAGTGGATGTTTAGATTTGCTCCTGAATTTGAGGTAAGAGATAAAGTTATTATTAAAGGACCGCAGGTTTTTGAGAGTATTGCCAAGTCATTTTCTCCAAAGTTTAAGGAATTGATGGGGAAGGAATTGGGTTTTGAATTGAAAGAAGAAAAGAAGGAAGGGGAGAAAATAAAAGAAAGCTCTCCTAAAAATGACTGAAAATAAATTAAAAGATAAAGTTGTTTTAGTATTCGATGATTTTTCAGATGTTGCTATGTGCATTGCAAGAAATTTAGAAAGAACTCTTGGATGTGTTTGTCTTAATTATAACCGGGCGCAGGAATGTCTTTGGGAAATAAATCGAGGGACGAGATTTGATTTGTTCCTTGTAGACATGGGTGTAGACTTGGGACATTTTAAAGAAAGAGTAGGTAATTTGACTGGATATGATTTAGGAAAACTAGTGAGTGAAAGATATCCTAATGTAACAATCATTAGTAAATCTGCATATAACCAACGGCCCGATTATGCATGTGTTCATCTTGTTAAACCGATAAAACCTGAAAGAATTCAGGAAGAAGTAAAAGCACATCTTGAGGTATAAATTCGAATGATTAATCAAAAAGTTTATTTTTAAGAGAGGATTCTAATTAAAAATAAGAGATAGGTTATAATTACATACAAATAATTATTTTGTTTTTTATTTTAATAAAGATAGTTCAAAGAGTAGAATGTGTAGGATAGCATAACAATCCTTATAAACTGATTTTGCTCTTTGAAAATATGGCAAGTATGGGTGATAGAGAGGGAGTAAATAACGACGTAGACAGGGAACTTGAGGAACTATTACATAAAAATTCTGCGAGAATAAAAGTTGTTGGATGCGGAGGTGGAGGAGGAAATTCTGTTTCTAGAATGAAGGAGACTGGAATAAAAGGTTGTGAAATAATTACAGTTAATACTGATGCGCAGGATTTATTATATTCTAATGCAGATCATAAAATCTTAATTGGAAGAGAATTGACACATGGACTTGGTGCTGGAAGTAATCCTAAAGTGGGAGAGCAGTCAGCAAGGGAATCCGAGCAGGAAATAAAAAAGAAATTGGGCGAATGCGATATGGTATTTATTACCTGCGGACTTGGAGGAGGAACAGGAACTGGAGCAGCACCAGTTGTAGCAGATATTGCTAAGAGAATGGGTGCATTAGTTATTGGAATTGTTACTTTACCATTTACTGTTGAAGGACAGAAAAGAATTGAAAATGCACAATATGGTTTAGAGAGATTAGTTTCTGTAACTGACACATTAATAGTTATTCCTAATGATAAATTATTAGAAATTGCTCCAGACTTGCCAATTCATACGGCGTTTAAAGTGGCTGATGAGATATTGACTAATTCCGTTAAGGGAATTGCTGAACTGGTTACTAAAGCTGGACTTGTTAATTTAGATTTTGCAGACGTTAAAGCAGTAATGTGTAAGGGAGGAGTTTCACTTATTGGTATCGGAGAATCTGATTCTAAGGATAGAGCTAAAGATGCAGTTATGAAAGCAATAAATAATCCATTATTAGATGTGGATATTACAAATGCGACTGGTGCATTGGTAAATATTATTGGTGGACCAGATATGTCTTTGGAAGAGTATAAACAGGTTATGGAAATTATCGGAGAGAAAGTTTCACCAGAAGCAAAAATAATTTCTGGAGCACAAATATCTCCAGACATGGACAAATCGATTAAGGTTTTACTGATAGTTACAGGAGTAAAGAGTTCTCAGATTTTGGGAATATCTACAGATTTGACGATGACTCAACAGCAGGAATTGCAGTCTGAGTTGGGAATTGATTTCGTTGAAGAAAATTGATTAAGCAAGAATTTAAAAACTAATTTTGTGTAAGTTGAGCATGGATGGAATACAATCTGAATCTGGGTGGAAACAAAAATTAGGTAGTTTCTTTCTTCAGTCTAAAAGGGTTTGGTTAGTTTTGAGAAAACCAAGTAGTGAAGAATTTAAGATGGTTGCTAAGATTTCAGCGATAGGAATATTGATTATTGGATTAGTCGGATTTATTATTGCAGATATTATTAAATTGATTAGTTAACCATGAAGAATAAAGATTTCTTTTTTCAGCAATATGATAAGATTAATTGGGCAAATCAGGAAGATACTAAGTTAAATACTTCAGTATACAATTATATTTTAGATAAAATATTAATAAAGAGTTCTGGAAAACTTTTTGAGATTGGCTCGGGAATAGGATTTTTCATAAGAATGCTTAAAGAAAAATTTGGAAATAATTTAGAGATAGAAGGGTGCGAACCTTCTAAGAAAAGTTACGATTATTATATGCAAAACAAAGGGAAACAAAGTAATGTTAAGATATATCTTGAAACATTTCAAAATGTAAAGACTTCGAATAAATTTGATTTTATTACTGCTATTTATGTATTTCCTCATTTTGTAGAAGAAGACCTTGAATTAATCGCTAAAAAAGTAAATTCTATGCGTAATAATAAAGGCAAATTAATTTTAGTAGTTTCAAATGAAGAATATCTTCGCAATAAACTGAAAACTAAGAAAGATCTATTTATTGAACAAAATACTGTAGAATTTAAAGATAAAAAATATAAAGAATATCTTCATTATGTAGAAATTCCTGGAATGGGGACAGTTATTGACTATGACCGAGAAGAAAAATATTATGAGGATCTTTTTGAGGCTAATGGATTAAAACTAGTTAAGAAAGATAATTTGAAGAGTGATGAATATGTTTGCACAGTGTTTATTTTTGAAAAAAAGTAAATTTTTCTTGTCCCAAAGGTTTAAAAATAGGTTTTCTATGAAGAATTATCGTTAAACTACATATTTGAATGATAAGATAAAATCTAGGCATTCGAATCATACTGTAGAAGGTAACAATATGGAATTAAAACAAGCAATACAAGAACTTAGAAAGAACGAAAAGAAAAAATTCGATCAGAGTATAGATTTACTGGTAAGTTTAAAGGGTATCGACGTTAAAAAGGATAATATTACTATCATCGGAGCACTTCCTCATAAAATTAGAGATAAGAAAGTTTGTGCATTCTTGAGTACAAAATCAAATCTTGTTAGAACTATAACTAATTTAGATTTTCCAAAATATAAAGATAAGAAAGATTTGAAGAATCTTATTAAGGAATTTGACTTCTTTATTGCTGAAGCTAAGCTGATGCCCTCTGTTGCTACAGTGTTTGGTAAGATTTTAGGTCCAGCAGGTAAAATGCCTTCTCCTCAATTAGGAGTTCTTATGAATACTGATGATGCTTCGATAAAAGCAATATTGCAAAGAATGAATAATGCTATTAAGATAAAAGTTAAGGAAGCAGCAGTTAAATTAAGTGTTGCAAAAGAAAGCATGAGTGATGAAGTTGTTGCTGAAAATATTAGTGCTGCATATAATGCGATATTGAATGCAATGCCTGTAAAGAAAGATAATATTAAGTCCGTTATGGTAAAGTTGACGATGAGTAAACCTATTAAGGTGGAGATTAAATAAAAATGGCAAAAGAAGCTAAAAATGCTAATAGAGTAAAGGAAATTCCAGAATACAAGAAGAAGATGGTTGTAGATTTAATTGCTAAGATAAAAAAGCATAAAACTATTCTTTTGGCTTCAACTTGTAAATTGCCTGGAAGTCAGTTTCATGAGATTAAAAAGAATTTTAGAGGAAAGGCAGATATTCTAGTTGTTAAGAAAAATTTACTTTTAAGAGCAATTGACGGTGCAGCTAAACCTGGACTTGATGCATTGAAAGCACAAGTTGGAGCAGATATTGCAGTATTCTTTTCAGATTTAGATGCTTTTGAATTATCGGGATTACTTTCTGATAATCAAAGTCCATCAAAAGCTAAGGCAGGAGATATTGCTACTGAAGATATTCATGTTGAACCTGGACCAACTAGTTTGATTCCTGGACCTGCAATTTCTGAATTGTCTGGAGTAGGATTAAAGGTTGCTGTTGAAGGTGGAAAATTAGCAATTAAGTTACATCATGTTATAGTTAAAGCTGGAGATGTAATAAAACCAAATGTTGCATCAGTTCTTGGAAAATTAGATATTAAACCTATGAAAGTAGGATTTGAACCAATTGCAGCTTATGATGGAGTTGCAGAGAAAGTTTATGTTGGAATAAAGATTGATAAGAAACAATTTATGGAGAATTTCAGAAGCGATATTGCTAAGGCAAGAAGCTTTGCAATCAATATGGCTTACTTGTGTAAAGATACCATTTCGGCTTTGATTATGAAAGCAGGATTACAAGAAAAGGCAATTGGAGCTAAGATTAATGATACAACTACAAAGGAGGACGCATAATGGAATATATTTACGCAGCTTTACTTTTGCATAAACTTGGACATCCTGTCACTGAAGACAATGTTCACAAAGTATTGAAGGCAGCTGGAGCAACAGTAGATGACGCTAAAGTCAAGATATTAGTTGCAAGTTTGTCGGGAGTAGATATTGCAACAGAACTTGCTAACGCAAGCACTGCAATGGCCGCACCAGCAGCATCAGCACCTAAGGCAGAAGAAAAGAAAGAAGAAGCGAAACCAGTTGAATCTGCAGCTGGACTTGCAAGCTTATTCGGATAAACCATTAGGTGTCCTTGAATAATTTGTATGTTCGGCTCTAGTGAGAGCTGGTTAAGTCTTAGATTAATCTTTTAATCTGTAAAGTGAAGGGAAAATTATTTTTTTATTTTTGTCCTTGAACTTTATTATTTTTTTATAGTTGATGGAGTAAATTTAGAATATTTGTATCAATTATTATTATTTGCCTTTTAGTTTCTTCGCAATTGAAGAGTCTATAAGATTGGATATTTCATCGACATCTTTTTTTGAAAGTTTACTTTTTTGAGCAATTGAGTCAAGTAAATTTAATCTTATTATTTGCTCTTGAAGAGCTTTTCTTATTATAGCACTCCAATTAATTTCATCGTGCTTTTGCAGTTCTGCTTTTAGTTCATCTGGAATTGATAGAGTTATGTTTACCATGTGTAATGATGTGTACGCACATATTTAAACTTTTAGGTGTATGATTTTTTTGAATATTATGCTTTCTTTTCTTAGCAAATCACAAATATTTTAAAGTCAATATACGCTCTGGTATTATGTATCCTGGAGAGTTTGAGAGATTATTTAAAAAAGTTTCAGATTTATTCACTTTAGAGAGCATAGCCCAGAAATTAGATTTGGAAGACAACTTTCCCAAAAGAAGAGCAGATACCCTGATTTGGGATACAATCGACAGCTCATGTACTGGGAGTTATATTGATATAGGCGATGGTAAGTATGTTTTGTGTAATCATCTTCTTAAAAGACCTGTAAGAATATTATTTTTTATTCTTCTTTCAGAGTTTGAATCTAGATTATTTAGAATACATGAATGGAAAGGAAAAGATATTGACTATCTAAATGAGAAAAATATCAATGATTTAATAAAAGAATTAGTTGATTCTGATTTGATTCAATTACAAAGAGAATATAAAACTAGACAAGAATTTAAAGAAGATTTGAAAGCAGTCAGTTCATTTAGAAATGTAATTATGCATGTTAATAAAAAGTTAGAAAAAACTGTTGATCTTGAATTAGTTATTAAAAGAAAAGCTCAAGTATTGAAATTGCTTTTGGCATTCCAACAAATATTAGATAATATGGAGAGATCTTATGAAAAGAAGAATAATTCTCTTAATAACGAACAATTAAAGGAGTTAAAAGAAAATATAGGAAGTTTAGAGGATAGTATAAAGATTATTTATTCTTCAAGGAAGATAAGACCTTTGATTGGAAAAGATAGTATCTACATGAGAACTTTTGGAGAAGATTTTGTTAGTCCTGAAAAATATAATCCTGAATATTTGGATGAAAGAAGAGGGAGAAAAGTTAAAACAGAATTTGCAGAGATTAGGGAGTCTTTAAATGAATATGATAAAAAACCTTCTCAAAAAAATAAGATTCGGCTTTTGCTTGAAGTAGGAGATTTTATTGTACAGACGATAATTATTAACCAGTTTTACTCTAAAGATAAGCTATATTTTGATATTAATAAAACTGCGCAATATGTGCTAAATTTTCTTAAATTGGAATTGAAAAAACGAGGATTTGAAATAGAAATGGCAGAAAAATTGGCAAGAATTAAATATGGTTCAAGAGCATGGTTGAGAAAAAAAGGGTTGCCACCTAAGGATAAGCAACTTGAAGAGAGTCTATGCAAAGAAGAAGTGGAAAAATTTGAGAATGTCGATTAGTCCTTCCTAAAAGAATAATTTGAAAAATGAATTATAACAACTTTTAAATAACTGAAAAAGGCAGGTTATATTGTCAAAGTGCCCACTTGCGACAATGGTACTCGGGCGGTCTTGAGAACCGCTTTCCTTCGGGATTTCCAGGTTCGATTCCTGGAGTGGGCGTTTTTATTCTTAAATTAATAAAAACAAAATTCACACTATGCCTAAATCTTTCTTTATTTTGTTTAATTTGTCTCTGTAAAGATTAAGAGATTCATCGTTTGATTGAAGAATGTTAATTTTAATTTCTAATGCCTTTAGCAAACTTTTATCTATTTCTTTAATATGGTATCTTCCTCGGTCTAGGTTTCCTTCTTCTATATCTTGTGCTATTTTAGCGAAATGCGTTTCTATCTCTTGCTTAAGGCTTTCAATTCCTTTTTCTAGTCTCTTACTTCTTTTAGCCATTTTGAAGATAAATTAATCAGGGAGTATGCTTCTTCATAAGAGATATTATTTAATTCCTTTTCATCACGTTTTACCCGATTGTAAATATTATAGCTATTTTCGCCAACTAATTTTAGAAATACCTCTTTGTTATATTGCTTTCCTAAAATAATGCATTTGATAAGATAAAGCTCCCTTAGTCTTAAAACGATTGAATAAATAACTCCGTCAGGTATCTGCTGATTATTTTCATTGCAAGTTAAAATAGTATCCTGATTTATTTTTATTATTTTTTCTATTTCTTTTAGTAGATATTTAAAATTAGGTTTAATTTTCATTGATTGATACTCTTTGAGTAGTTCTTTATTTATGATAACTTTTGCTTCCTTTAGAGAGCTAAGATAATTAAGGTTATGGAAAAGATTCTTTGAAAAATTACTTTCTGAAACTAAAATAATCTCATACTTATCATTTTTTATTATTTTGTTCACATTGGAGGTAATTACTAATACGTCTATATCGCTATTGAAATCATAATCTCCTCTTGCGTAACTGCCAGTAAGATAAATACCTTTTATCTCTTCATTCAAATTTTCTTCAAACAGAATTTTTATTATATCTTGTGCTATATCTTTAAGTGCGGGATAATGGAGAGTTACCACTACTTGCTTGTTAAGCCATCTGCGAGGTAATAAAACTCCTGCTGAAGTGCCTACTTCCCTTGCCTGCCTTATCAGAGTTTCCATATTATAATGTATTATAATATAATATATAAATCTTTGGATAGATTATTTCAGCTTGGCAAAATTACTTGCGGGACGTTTTTATATTTTTTTTATTTTATCTTAGAAGTTATACTTTTGGTCTGGGAGTCATAGAACCGATAGGGGTTTTCAATTCTTTAAAAAAATTTGAACAAATGAAGAAATACTATTCGATTATCTGCGCGTTACTTTTAATTCTACTTCAAGATTATCTTTAAAAAAATACATCCTCATGTGTTTTATACCAAAAACATTAAATGTTTGTGTAGTTGGAGTGTTTTGAGTAATAACTCCTGCTTCAACAAGTGCTGATTTCAGGCGTCGATGAATTTTAGGACTTGCAGAGGCTTCATAAATTACTTCTGGGCGATCTTTATTTGCATCTGCGCCAGTTATCTTAAGATCATTTAGCCCAGCATAGGTTTCTAATCTACCTAAGACAGGAATATAGGAGGCCAACTCTCTTCTAAATCCGCCGTTTAGTAATGCTATTTTATCCATCTCCTTAGGCATTTATTTATGTATTTAAATATTTCTTTTGTTGCCTTTATATAGTGATAAATTATTAACTATTTTCAGAACACCATTCGGGTGATAGATGCAGGGTCTGGGCGTTTAACACTTTTGACCAATTCATGGGCGTGATTTGTACAACTTTGGTACAAATTGAATAGACAAAGATTCTTTACTCTCTTTCGATTAATCCCCCATTTAATCAAAATAATTATACTAATAGAAACCTTTAAATAATACTATCATTATAATGATAGTATGAATATAGAAACATTAAACCCTTATGTAATAAAGATTATGATATCAGCAAGGAAAGATGATAGCATTAGCTCTATTTCTAGAAGAATGGGATTATCATATGGTTGGACTCAAAAATGGGTTAAGGAATTGATAAAAGAGGAAATATTGAAGGAAAGATGGAGAGGATTTACCTTGCAAGAAAATAACGAAGTGTATAAGAAAATATTAAAGTTCGTTAGAGAAAGCTTAAGCGAAACCAGTTTTTACTATTTGGCATTAAGTTTAATGGGAATTAAATATTGCTTAACTAAGACTGATGCAGTATATTTTTGGACGGAAGGAAAGTATAACATTGCAAGATACAGAGAATTTTACCCTATTTTTGTAAATGTAGATGAGAAAGATAAAGAGACCTTTAACTGGTATTGTAAGAAGTTAGGTTTAAATATAAATACTAAACATGGAGTTTTCTATTCTCCCGAGATATTAAAAGATTTTAATGTAGCGAACAAAGAAGGTTATTTGATTGAGCCGTTAGATGAAACGATATCTTTTATGCAAAAGAACATATACAATTTTGAACCTGCATTGGAAATGATTGATGAGATGTACAAGAAAGGCTTGAAGACAAAATATAAGGAGATGAATTATATATGAAAGAGCTAATAACTAAGGAGAACGAGATATTTAACATTTTACAGAAGTTCTTGAATGCAAAGCTTAATTTTATTATTGTTGGAGGGTATGCAGTTTCTACATTTAAACATAGATTTTCTGTTGATGCGGATATCGTAATTAAATCAGAAGATATTCAATCATTTGAGTTGATATTGAAAAAAGAAGGTTTTGCCAAGACTTCCGAGAAAGAGCTTGAGAATGTTTATTCTTCAAAGTTTGTAAGATATGAGAAAGAAAGTGCTAGTGTAGATATATTGATAGATGCTTTAGCTTCAAGATTGACAAATGCATCATTTAGTTATCAGTTATTATGCGATAATTCTATTCAAAGAAAAATAATTGGTATTGAAAAAGAGATTCTTGCAATGGTGCCTTCAAGAGAATTATTAATTGTAATGAAGATTCATTCTGGTAGATTGACAGATTTTAGAGATATCGCTGCCTTAGCAAAGGACACTAATTTAGAAACGATTAAGAAATTTTTATTTATCGGTGATTTGAAAGCTTTAAACGAAAATCTGAATAAATTAAGTAAGGTAGTAAAAGATAAAAACTTTGTTGACTCTTTTAAAGGTGTTTTCATTGAAAAGAAGTTTGATGTTGATATAAATCAGGTTGAAAAAATTAGTAAATTAAAGAAAGATTAGCAAAAATAAGGCTTTCCACGATAGTAAACGCAAAAAGGCATCTCATTTTTCTTTGGGCAGATTTTAGCTTTTTTACAAGTCCATTATTATAAAATTTTAAGAAAATAAATTTATTCCAGAAGCAATAAGAGGCAAAGGTAGTTCATCATCACTCCCTTTATTTTTATCAGTTGGTTTAAATCTTTTATCCTCTACTTTAAATTCAATTCCAGGAATTCTTGTTTTGAGTTCAGTCATTATTTTATCTGGTGCAGTTGGGTCTGGAGTTCCAAGATATAAAGAAATATCTGCATTATGTCCTCTAAAACGGGTATCTAATGAGGCTAAATGCAAAAATCCGCTTTCATCTGCAAAGCCAACCCAATAAACATGCTCCTTCATTGAAGTATTTTCTCCTGCAATATATCTTCCCATTCTCCCACTATGTTCGTGACCAAGACACTCACCCTCATGTCTAGCAATTATTGCTCTTTTTATTTCTAACTTTGTTGGATATTGAACGTTTTCGGCTGTTTTGATTAAAGCTTCTGGCTCACATATAAGCATTGAAGGAGAAATTATCTTATATCCTGCGTAGTCTGCATTTCTCACCGCACTAGGTCTTAAACGTTTTGCTAATGGGTTTAATATTCTAAAAATTCCCTCTGATTCACTTAAATCATAAGTTCTTTCTGGTAGTCCAAATACATCTAACAATTGTTCAAAATGTCCAACTGCCTTGGCAGGAACATTTCCTTGCATTCTAAGTTCTATTGCAGGTATTTCCCCTCGCATTACCATTTTTGACATTCTTGGATTTATGGAACCTTCAAAGGTTACATATCCTCCAATTTTTGTTTCTATTTCCATAAATTTTGAAAAATATTCTACTATTTAAACCTTTCGTTTTGTAACTACTATATAGTTAATAATATAAACATACAACATTCCTACAGCTTCTATTTATATCTCCAAATCTTATCTAGAAAATGTCTTGCGCAACTACTTCCAAATTAGAGCTGAACTATTTAAACGATTATCGACGTAGATTATTGTACAAAACTTGTAGATAATCACGATTACAAGTTGGTCAGAAGTGCTAGTTGAGTGGTCTGGACGTTCTACTTTAATTATAAAGCCCTAATTTTTAAATTAAATTATTACTTTTTAGTTATAACACAATAGTAAAATTTAAATAGTAACTATAAAGCATCTTCGTGGAAAAGTAAAGAAGTAAATTAATTCTTTATAA
>ERZ1292629.2724-Hain-H43-01um-R1-2724-length-14446-cov-6_pt1 | contig 14446 bp, 14 predicted proteins | sample MGYA00564399_ERZ1292629 | MGnify/ENA primary metagenome ERZ1292629 (study PRJEB36523, sample SAMEA6512636) | groundwater metagenome | collected 2019-01-08 | study: AquaDiva: Metagenomics assemblies of 32 groundwater samples
GCCGGAAAAATAATTTTTCAGGGCTTAAATATTGCCATCGGCCGGACAATTTGGCAGGAACCGCTTGAGAATTGGAAAGCCGGCAAATTTTCGGCCGAAAAGGCGGCAAATACGATTGCGGAAAATTATTTTTATTTTTATAAAGTCTTTACGAGTAAATAAACTTTTATGATGTCCGAAGCTATAAAAAATTTCCCTAAACAATTTCGTTTCAAGCCGAAAATCGAGGGCGGCAAGCTCAAAAAATATAAAAAATTCCTGGCCTGCGGCATGGGCGGATCGGCGCAGCCCGCGCAAGTGGTCAAAAACCTGCTGCCCCAAACCGACATCACTATCCATAAAGATTACGGGCTTCCGGTCGGCGATTGGAAAAAAACGTTAGTTCTCGCTGTCTCCTATTCCGGCAACACCGAAGAAACAATCAGCTCTTTGGAAGAAGCGCAGAGCAAAGGCTTGCCTTGCGCGGCAATTGGCGTTGGCGGCCGGCTTATAGCTTTCGCCAAAGAAAAAAACATTCCATACATCCAAATACCGGATACCGGCATCCAACCCAGGTGTGGAACCGGCTTTATGGTATTAGCGTTGCTTAAGGCGATGAAATTAAATGATTTGCTAAAGCAATTTAAAGAGCTGGCAAAATCTCTTGGCTCGGTAGATTTAGAACAAGAAGGGAAAGGGTTGGCGGAAAGACTAAAGAATTCCGTCCCCGTAATTTACGCGTCAACTCAAAATCTCCCGCTGGCTTATATGTGGAAAATCAAATTTAACGAAACTGGCAAGATTCCGGCATTTTACAATGTTTTTCCCGAACTCAACCATAACGAGGCCAACGGGTTCGACGTCAAGGATGTCAGCCGGGCTTTGTCCAAAAATTTCCACTTTATTTTCCTTAGGGACAGCGAAGATCTAGCGCGAGTGCAAAAGCGGTTCGAAATAACCGCCAAGCTTTATTCCGATCGCGGTTTGCCGGTGGAGGCCGTGGAATTATCCGGCGAAAACCGGCCGGTGAAGTTTTTTTCATCGCTGATGCTCGCTGATTGGACGGCTTATTACACGGCGGAAAATTACGGTCTGGAATCCGAACAAGTGCCGATGGTGGAGGAGTTTAAGAAGTTGATAGAGAAGTAAGCGGTAAGCTGTAAGTAATAATGAATTATGTATCTGATATTTGACATCGGTGGTACCAAAACTAGGATTGCCATATCTCGAAACGGAAAAAAATTCGAAAAACCGGTAATTTTCGCAACGCCGCAAAAATTTACAGACGGAATGGCGGCTTTCGAAAAAGTTTTTATCAAATTTGGCCGGCCGAAACTGGCGGCCGCTGCCGGAGGGGTGCCCGGTTCGCTGGATGCTTCCAAAAGCAAAATTTTCAACGCCCCGCATTTGCCGGATTGGAAAAACCGGCCTCTTAATGAAGTTTTAAAGAAAATTTTGCGCTGTCCAGTATATCTGGAAAACGATACCGCTATGGTGGGTTTAGGCGAAGCAAATGCCGGCGCGGGCAAAGGTAAAGCAATAGTCGTGTATATTACGGTCAGTACCGGCGTGAATGGAGTAAGGATCGTCGACGGCAGAATTGACCGCAACGCCATGGGTTTTGAAATCGGCCATCAGATAATCGACGGTGCTTCGAAAAGCCCAAAAACTTTAGAAAATTATATTTCCGGCTCTAGCTTAGAAAAAAAATACGGAAGGTTACCTTCCAAGATTCCGGGTAAGTTTTTAAAAAATTTGCCGCATTGGCTGGCTTACGGCTTGCATAATACGATTCTTTATTGGTCGCCGGATGTTCTGGTTTTGGGCGGAACGCTGATTCGGCTGAATGTTATCGGAGCCCAAAAATCCATCAAGTTATTAAAAAATATCAAAGCGGTGTTTCCCAAACAGCCGCTCATAAAAAAAGCCGCCTTGGGAGATCTTGGCGGGCTTTATGGAGCTTTGATTTATCTGCGGCAAAATAAGCACTGACAGAGGGCAGTCCTCTGGCATAAATCGTCTTAAGAATTCTGACAAAGTTATCGAGATTATTATAAATAACCGCACGCGTTGCCAGAGGACTGCCCTCTGGTGCGTAAGTCCTAGGAATGATAAAAATCCAGGCGATAAAATCGGAATCGGTCATCAAGTTAGGCGATGACCTTTTCTCTATCTTAAGACGTTTGCCGAAAATAAAAACCGGCGACATTTTTGTGATTAGTTCCAAAGTAGTCAGCCTGTGCGAGGGCCGGGCTATTCCGAAGGATAAAGTAAAATCGCGCGACGCCCTGATTGTTTCGGAGTCCGAGCAATATATTCCACGCAGACCCATGCCCCGCGGGCAGGCGTTGATCACGGTAAAAAATCATACCCTGACTTTATCGGCGGGAGTGGATGAGTTCGGAGAAAATTTTTTACTTTGGCCAAAAAGACCGGCTAAAACCGCGGAAAAAATTTGGAGATTTTTTAGGCGTCGCGATAAAATAAAAAAATTCGGAGTAATCATCGCCGACAGCCATTCCGTTCCGCTGCGCCGCGGCGCCCTGGGCTTTGCCTTGGGCTTTCACGGCTTTAAGCCTTTGCGAATTTATCGCGGCAGTCGCGATCTTTTTGGTCGCGTGATGAAAATGACCATCGCGAATTTGGCCGACGGGCTAGCCGCCGCCGCGGTTGCCGAAATGGGCGAGGGCGGCGAACAGACCCCGTTCGCGCTGATTTCGGGCGCCAAGGCGGTAGATTTCGGGCAATCGGTTTTTGGCAGGGCAAAAGACGAGTCTCGGTTTTACCCCGCTTCCGACGAGGATTTTTTCGCGCCTTTTTTGAAGTCCAAAATTTGGAAAAAAAAGCGACAGTGAAAGCGTTATGAATTACAAAATGCCAATTTTAGTGTCATTGCGAGCCTCGCAGCATTCTGCGGAGCGCGGCCTGCCCGCCAATGCCATCATGCTTGTTTGTCGGAATTTACAAGGTTTAAAGGAACTCCGCCGCTCCTCAAAGTTTCGGCATAAGGCGTTGGCAGGCGGGCAATCCCGCCGCATTTTCCACGAGAGAGCTATCGTCGCCTGACTCCTCGCAATGACCGGATTCAATTTCGGTGCAAAAAACAGCCCGTGGGCTGTTATTTTGCAAAATTCTGCGGATTTGATATGTTTAAACGGTCGTCTAGGCTGGTTGAGGAACAAATTTAAACGCGCTTTTTGAAGCGGTCTTAATGCACTTTGTGCAGGCTTTAACTCGGCGCCCGGCGATTTTCATCCATTGCAAATTCGGTTGCAGTCTTCGAATGGTTTTCTGCATCGAGTGGCTTCGGGAAAAACTTCTTTTGTAGCCTTTGCCGCAAACGGTACAAGCGCGCATTGATATTTGAATGATTGTTTAGCTGTCTTGGTTAGTTTAAACGCATTTGAGGATTATGTCAACAGATTATGTCAACTCTCTCGAAATAATTTCTATAAGTTTCTATCTATTTCTATGAGTTTCGAAACTTATTAATATTCGCTTCGCGAAATTCATAGAATTAATTGTTTCGGATCTTGGATTTCGAATTTAATTGAAATTATGGATATTATCATTCTCTTGGCAATTCTGGTATTTTCCGTGGTGGTTCACGAAGTTTCTCACGGCGTGGTCGCGGAAAAATTTGGCGATCCCACCGCCCGGCTGGCCGGACGGCTGACGCTAAACCCATTGCCCCACATCGATCTTTTCGGCTCGATTCTTTTGCCGTTGTTTTTAAGTTTAGTCAACCTGGTGCCTTTGGGCGCGGCCAAGCCGGTGCCGGTGAATTACCTGAATTTGCGTAACCCCAAAAGGGATATGGCTTTGGTGGCGCTTTCCGGGCCAGGCTCGAATTTTTTGCTGGCCTTAGCCTGCTCCCTGCCTTTGCGTTTCGGGCTTTTTCCGGCCGGAAGCATTGGGGCGGATTTTCTGCTCTTGGCGGTTTCGATTAATCTGGCTTTGGGGATTTTTAACCTTATTCCGATACCGCCGCTGGACGGATCGAAAGTTCTTGCCGGATTTTTAGCCGATCGTTTTTTGCCCATGTTCGCGTCGATTGAGCGCTATGGCATTATTTTATTGATTCTTCTAATTTATTTTCCGATTTTTCAGTCGGGTATGATATTCCTAATCAATTTTTTTCTGAAACTCTTTTTGGGAGCGGGGTATTAATTCTCACGAGGATTCCCCTTGTCAGAACAAGGGGAATCCTCGTGATGAGTCGATACTTAGGTTGTTGACAGCGCGAAGTCAATCCTTTATACTAAACACAATTGAATAAGAAACCCTCTTTTAGAGGATTACTGAATACTAGTCGCGTTTACGGGAAGTTATTATCGACAGGTTTCCGATGATCCTCCTCCGTTAAAACTACGGAGGACTATGCGCGCAAATATCTATACAGGATATATGCCAAGGCATAGCGAGGCCCTCCGAAGCTTTTAGCGAAGGAGGGGTACCAAAAAACGCGAAAAAAGCAAACCCCATTGCTTTCGGGTTTTTTTATTACTAATCGCAGACTTACGCTGACCTAACGCGGAACTTCGCAGACACCTATCCGCGCAAGTCCGCGCGCAGTCTACAATGTCAGCGTTTAAGAAGATGCCAACTATCAACCAATTAATCCGCAAAGGCCGCAAAAAATCCATTTACAGATCCAAAGCGCCGGCTTTGATGAAAGGCTTGAATTTGATCAAGCAAAAGCCTACCAATACCGACAAGGGCTCGCCTTTTAAGCGGGGAGTTTGTTTAAAAGTGAGTACAATGACGCCCAGCAAGCCGAATTCGGCTCTGCGGAAAATCGCCCGAGTGCGATTAACCAACGGGATGGAAGTTACCGCCTATATTCCGGGCGTCGGTCATAACCTACAAGAGCACTCGGTGGTGCTGATTCGGGGCGGAAAAGTTAAAGATCTCCCCGGCGTGCGCTATCATATCGTCCGCGGCAAGCTTGACGCGACCGGCGTGGACGGACGCAAGCGCAGCCGCAGCAAGTACGGGGCAAAGCGTCAGTAACTTTTGACAATTAACAATTGACAATTGACAGTTAAGGAGATGTCTCCGCCGAAGGCGGATGCGCCTCCGGAGCAAAAAGTCAACGGTCAAACGTAATAACGTGCCAAGAAAATCACGCACATACAATCAGCACAAGGTTTCTCCCGATCCCAAATATAACAACGTCAAGGTCGCCAAGTTCATCAATTATCTGATGGAACGGGGCAAAAAGACCGTAGCCCAAAAAATCCTTTATGACGCTTTTGATTTTATCAAGGAAAAGCTGAACACGGAACCGCGGCAGATTTTTGACGCCGCGCTGAAAAACGTCAGCCCGATTATGGAAATCAAGGGCCGGCGGATCGGTGGCGCCAACTACCAGGTGCCGATGGAAGTTTTTGAACCGCGCCGCACGACTTTGGGTATGCGCTGGATCATCAACGCCGCCCGGGCGAAGAAAGGCAAACCGATGCACGAAAAACTTGCCGAGGAACTAATGGAGGCCTACAACAAGCAGGGTTCGGCTTTCAAAAAGCGCGAAGACGTCCATCGCATGGCCGAAGCCAACCGCGCCTTCGCGCACTTCGCGAGATTTAGTTACAAGAGAAGGGGATAAATTTTAGATTTCGTAGTCGGCCCATTTATGGGCATACCGTGCCGATAAATCGGCAGACTACAGGCGGGCTTAAGATTAGCACTTTAAATAAAAAAAAGCGCAACCGAAGGTTACGCGGCGGCTGGAGCGGAGTTTTCAAGTTCAGCTATGTTCGTATCCCAAGGGGCTCCGCATTCGGGACAGAACTTGGGTCGCAGGACGCCTGCTCGGAACGCGCCCGAGCCGAAAGAATAACTGTCGCAGAAGAGCCCGGAGAACACCATGACACCTTGGCCTCTTTCGCAAACTTTTATCTTTTCCGGTTTCTTGTTTTGGATGAGTGTATCTTTCGAGGGCCTGTAACTCGGGCTATGGACGCAGATTTCCAAGCGGATAATGCAACTGCACATATTCTTTCCCTCCTTGATGTTGAAGCTTGTAAAAACAGGATAACATATTATAAGAGTTATTTGAACCCTAGAGAAAATTTTGAATTTTGAATTAATTTAACTTTTCTCCGTTTTCGCGTTAAGCTTCGGCGGACAGGTAACTTCTCTTTAAAAAAGAGGAGGGAAAGATTTCCTACCAATTACTCGTAATCACTCCCCACTAATCTATGCCCCGAGAAAATCCCATTGAATCAACCCGTAATATCGGCATTATCGCCCATATCGACGCCGGGAAAACCACCGTTACCGAAGGCGTGCTTTACGAAACCGGCTTAAAGCATAAAATCGGCGCGGTGCACGAAGGCGAAACCACCACCGATTGGATGGAGCAGGAAAAGGAACGCGGCATCACCATTACCGCCGCGGCCGTAACTTGCTATTGGGTGGGGCATATCAATAAGCTGTTTGCCGATGCTAAGCACAAAGTAAATATCATCGATACTCCCGGCCACGTGGACTTCACGGTGGAAGTCGAGCGGTCTTTGCGCGTGCTCGACGGAGCGGTAGTGGTTTTTGACGGCAAAATGGGCGTCGAGCCGCAGTCCGAAACCGTCTGGCGCCAGGCCGATAAATATCACGTGCCGCGAATGTGCTTTATCAATAAAATAAACCAGACCGGCGGAGATTTTTACAAATCTTTGGATTCCATCCATAAGCGTTTATCAGAGGAAGCCTATCCCATCCAACTGCCTATCGGTTTTGAAAAAGAAATCGTCGGCGTGGTGGATTTGGTGAAGATGAAAGCCTACACTTACAAAGATTTTCACGATAAGGGGTTGGTGGAAGGCGAGATTCCGGCCGAGATGAAAGAAAAAGCCGAGAGCTACCGCCACAAATTATTGGAAAAGGTGATTGAAACCGATGACAAGCTGATGGAAAAGTATCTCGCCGGAGGCAGTATTTCAGAAACCGAACTTTTACAGGCAATTCGCGCCGCCACTATGTCCGGGAAGTTTTATCCCGTGCTCGGCGGCGACGGCCGCGGCGTTATCGTGCAAACCATTCTCGACGCCGTGGTGAATTTTCTGCCTTCGCCCGGCGAGCGCGGCGCGGCGCGCGGGCTTGACCCAAAAACCGGCGAAGAAAAGCATTTCCAACCCGCGGACGCCGAGCCGTTTTCCGCGCTGGCCTTTAAGATCGCCACCGATCCTTTTGTCGGAAAATTGGCGTTTTTCCGCGTCTATTCCGGCACACTTTCCACCGGCACTTACGTTCTAAATTCCCGCAGCGGCCGCAAAGAACGCGTCGGCCGTATCGTGCGCATGTACGCGGATGACCGGGAAGAAATTAAGGAAGTTTTCGCCGGCGACATTGCCGCTTTGGTCGGGCCGAAGGACACCTTTACCGGCGATACCTTGTGCGGCGAAGACAGCCCGATTGTTTTGGAAAAAATAGTTTTCCCCGAACCGGTGATTTCCATCGCCATTGAACCGAAATCCAAAGCTGACCAGGAAAAAATGGGCATTGCTTTGCAGAAACTGGCCGAAGAGGACCCGACGTTCCGAGTTTCCACCAACGAAGAAACCCAGCAAACCATCATTGCCGGCATGGGCGAACTGCATTTGGAAATTATCGTCGACCGGATGAAGCGGGAATTTGCCGTGGAAGCTTCCGTCGGCGCGCCGCAGGTGGCCTATAAAGAAACCATCACGCAGCCTTTGGAGATTGAAGGCAAATACATCCGCCAGTCCGGCGGCCGCGGCCAATATGGACACGTCTGGCTGAAAATGGAACCTCAAGAGCGCGGGAAGGGAAACGAGTTTGAAGACGGCATTGTCGGCGGCATTATTCCTCGCGAATACATTCCGGCCGTGCAAAAAGGCGTCGTAGAAACCGCCACCTCGGGCGTTTTGGCCGGCTATCCGGTAGTGGATGTAAAAACTACGCTTTACGACGGCAGTTTTCACGAAGTTGACTCTTCGGAATTGGCTTTTAAAATCGCGGCTTCCAAAGCTTTTTCCGAAGGCGTGCGCCGAGGCGCCCCGATTTTGCTTGAACCGGTGATGAAAGTGGAAGTGGTAATGCCGGAAGAGGCGATGGGCACGGTGGTGGGCGATTTAAACTCCAAGCGCGCCAAGATTCTTTCGATGGATGAAAGCGGGAACCGCAAGGTTGTGGATGCTTTAGTGCCGCTGGCGGAAATGTTCGGCTATTCCACCTCGGTTCGTTCGATGACCCAGGGACAGGCGACTTTTACGATGGAATTCGATCACTACGAGCCGGTGCCGGCTTACATTCAAGCCAAGATTGTGGAAGGTGTCGGCAAGGTTAGAGTCGGGCACAAAGCTTGAAACTTGGAACATATAACTTGAAACTCAAAGATAGATATTATTTAATGTTACTTGTTTCAGGTTTCATGTTCCATAATTCTTCAAAAAAATATTATGACGGACTTCAGAAAACTAATCGAGTTGGTTAAATTGGAGAGCGGAAAAGTTTTCATAATGGATGAAAACGGCGAGATTCAGTTGGTGGTTATGGGAATCGTCGAATATCAACAGTTGCGCGCAAGCGGCGATTATCTCGGCTTGTCGGAAAAAGTAGAGCGACTTACGATACAGGCGGAAGACCTAAACCGAAAAGTTGCCGAAGCGCAAATGGATGAACTTTTGGAAGAGCCGGATTCAACGGAATCTGCCGCGGAAGAAAACCGGGACAACCTTTACATCGAACCGATTGAAACGGAGTAAATCCATCCCAAGGTGTCATTGCGAGGAGTCTGGCGACGAAGTCATCCCTTCGGGAGATGTCCCGTAGGGACACAATCCCGCGATGAAAAGGACGAAGCCTGCCTGCGGTAGGCAGGCTTCGTCCTGACAAAAAACAGTCGGGACTCGCAAAGACAGGAAATTTGAATTTCGCTTTTCACATAAGGAAGTTTGACACATTTTTAAAATAGTGCTAAAGTTTATTCTAGGTTTGTTTAAAATATTTGAATAATTAATTTTTTACCCTGGTTTCCGGTTAGGAAAAAAAGAGGCAAGGAGCTCATTTCAAAATCTGCTTTTCGGTCGAAATTTCAGAAATTTGAGCGAAAACGCCGAAGCGGAATAAAGGCGTAATCGAAAGTATTACGACGAATTCCGATGAGGGGTTTGCAGCCGAATTTCTGAAATTGTCACCCTGCGGGTGATCTCCCGAAGGGACGACAGACAAAATGAGATTTTGAAATGAGCTCGGTAGCCTTGGGTACGAAGGAAAACTATGGCAGAAAAATACGAACGCACAAAGCCGCACGTCAACATCGGCACCATAGGCCACGTAGACCATGGTAAAACGACTTTGACGTCCGCCATTACCAAGTATTTGGCGACGAAAAATCCGACGGTCAAGGAACGTTCTTACGATTCCATTGACAACGCTCCGGAAGAGAAGGCGCGCGGTATCACCATTAATGTGGCGCACATCGAATACGAAACGGACAAGCGCCATTACGCCCACATCGACGCTCCGGGACATGCCGACTATATCAAAAACATGATCACCGGCGCGGCCCAGATGGATGGCGCGATTTTAGTGGTTGCCGCAACCGACGGCCCGATGCCGCAGACTCGCGAGCACATTTTGCTGGCTGGCCAAGTGGGCGTGCCGAAGATCGTAGTGTTTTTAAATAAAGTGGACGCCGTTGCCGATAAGGAACTGGTGGACTTGGTGGAAGAGGAAATTCGCGAACTCTTAACCAAATACCAATACCCCGGCAAAGAAGTGCCGATCATTCGCGGTTCGGCGCTTAAAGCCATGGAAGGCGACGCGGAAGCTCTTAAATCCATCCAAGCTTTGATGGACGCGGTTGACACCTATATTGACGAGCCGGTGCGCGCCGTTGATAAGCCTTTCTTATTGCCTATCGAAGACGTGTTCTCCATTGAAGGCCGCGGCACCGTGGTTACGGGCCGTATCGAGCGCGGTGTGGTGAAAGTCGGCGAAGAAGTGGAAATTGTTGGGCTTAAGCCAACCACAAAAACCGTGGTTACGGGAATTGAAATGTTCAAGAAAACTTTGGACGAAGGCCGGGCCGGCGATAACGCGGGCGTGCTTTTGCGCGGCACCAAGAAGGAGGAAGTCGAGCGCGGGCAGGTTTTGGCCAAGCCCGGATCGGTTACGCCGCACACGGAATTCGACGGCGATGTGTATATCTTAACCAAAGATGAAGGCGGTCGGCATACTCCGTTTTTTGCCGGTTATAAGCCGCAGTTTTATATCCGCACCACCGACGTGACCGGCGACGTAACCTTGCCTGCCGGAACCGAAATGGTTATGCCGGGCGATACCGTCAAGCTGGGTATAAAGTTGATCACTCCGGTAGCTTTGGAAGAAAAGCAGAAGTTCGCCATTCGCGAGGGTGGTCATACTGTGGGCGCGGGCGTAGTCACGAAGATCAGCAAGTAACTATTATAAGGGTAGGGACAGGTCTAGACCTGTCCCTACATTGTTAGGACTTACGCGCTTGCCGCTCTCTGGCCGGGCGGAGCCCGGCCGACAAGCGGCTTTGGCCAATTTCCCGCCTCTTCGGCGGGTCGCCGATGAGGCGACTTCGCACATATTAAAACCTCCGCTTTTCGCTCACCGTAGAGTACTACGGCACGCTCAAATGCTCGGTTTCGCCTCGAACTTGGCTCAAACGCGTAAGTCCTAATTGTCTAAGACAAATTTTAAAAAGACCCCCAAAGTATCGGGGGTCTTTTGAGTTTTGTCATGATATAAATTATTACTTACTACCAATTTTCACGGCCGTGAAAATTGGTAGTAACAGAAAAAACTTTTTAGGGATTGGCCAATTTAAATTTTTTGCGAAGGTCGCTGTCGTTATCCATTTCATCCACCCTAAGGATGCGGATATAATCAAAAAGTTTTGAAAATTGAAGGTATTCCAGAGCTTCACGATTCAGCGGGTAAGGGCTGATAAAAACGCTCGCTTGCAGTTTGCAAAATTTATTTTGCTTCAGCAAATAACGCAGATGGTCGCGCTTCTCGCGGGAACTTTCGGGGATATCGAAAATAACTAGCCGCCATTTCCCGTCCCATTTTTGAGTTTTTTTAACTTTACTTTTTTCTAACAATATTTCCAATTCGCCCTTGCGAGTAAGTTTGATGAAACGACGATCATTTTTCCGGGAAATTTCCACAACGCCTCGTCGCCGGAGTTTATAAACCGTGTCGTAATAGCGTTTCGGGCTGATTTGCCCGGCGCGTCTTACCCAGGCGTAAGGACTTTCAAAAGGTTCTGGGACCATTTCCCCTATATCTGACAAAAAAGAGAGAATAGCTTCGGTGAGCGGGTGTTTGGGTTTTGATTTCATAAGTTTAAAGTTAATATTTTCCGTTTCCAATTAAATACTACCATTTTTCACGGCCGTGAAAAAGAGGAGTATAAAGGCCGAGGCGTCTTTGTCTGAAATGTGTAAGGAAACGGGCGATTAAAAAATCCCTCCGTTGGGGATAAGTAGTTGTTATGTCGCTTCAACTTTTTGTGGATTCAACCGATTCCCAGTCTCGACAATCTTAGTTCGAAACTCGGAAAAGGGGACGAGCAGACGCTTGCTCGTCCGAAGAATGGTATTCGAATGGCCTTGGCGAATTGGCACACCCGAATTAAAGTTGTTCGCCCCAGCGTCGGGTGTTGAGTAGCTACTTCGGTGGAGTTGCCGGCGTCAGCGGGATGAGCCGGGAGCACATCGATGGCTTTGGGCCGGCGTCAGTCGTCGGCCATTCATTGCACATCTTGTGCGCCTGTTCGAGAACCTCACGCTTGGGAGGGATGCCGGCGCACAGTGAGGTGTTCTCGTTGGTGGTCATGCGCAATTCGCATGCCCTCTTGATATGCACCGCTACTTTCTGGCTAGCCTCCGCAATTTTCAAATTGAATTCGCGTTTCTCTTCCGCGCACTTTTTGTCGGCGGCTTCGAACTTCGACCAATCCATCGCTGGAACGGTCGAGAGGGCTTTGCCGGCCTTGACTGCCTCTCGTAGGCTGCGGTCGTGATCGGCCTGCGCGCTCACCGCTTCGGTGAACAGCTCGTTGCAGGTCTTGGCCATGCCGACGCTCAAAAAAACGAACGCAAGCAATAAACGAAAACTACTCAAGTTGAACATAGATCCTCCAAACAAATTGTACTGATTTTTAGCCATAAATACTTATGGACGAAAATCAATACGAATTTTTAAAAGGACTTGGGAGGTCGGTCGCGCGTTAAGCGTAACCGACCTCCCGTGATGCGTCCTGCGACTAGCCGAGCAGCTCGGCGATGTAGGTCTCTCGGCCGAGGGGCTGGAAGTGTGTCTCGACGCTGTCGATCTTCAACATCGTCGATAGGGTCATGCGCTCGATGTACAGCGTGATGACCTCGACGTCGCTTGTACCGGTGCGGTCCAGGCGAAACATAGCGATCGGTTTGCCGCTGGAGTCGTACGCCGTCAGCAGGTAAGGGCCAAACGTGAGGCCGAGCTCGAACGAGTCGTTGAACTCTGCGTGCCAATGGCAACCGTCGGAGTTGCAGTATTGCTCAATGGGAGCGATGGCTGTGCCGGACACGCCACGAACTCGAATTTTACCCCAGGCAAAACGGTGGTTGTTAGAGACAACCACCAGCCTATAGGGCTCGACGTCGTAGGCGCGGTCATCGGTCGGTTCGGCGGCGTGTGGGGCTGCTGAGGCACTGGCGGCGAATGACTTCGCTACGAATGCCGTCACAGATCCGAGTGGGTCCGCTGTGGCCTTGTGTAGGTCAAATGGGACGGCGGTTATCGTCAAAACGACCACCAAAAGGCAGTAGTAGATCCAGCGGTTGTTGTAGGTGCGGTCGGAGACCGAGAAAAGTGTCCGGCCGAAAAGTGTGAAATCCCACATGGTCTTTCTCCTTGGTCGAATTCGTTAGCAGGCAGGACGCCTGCTTTCCAACCCTACCCCTCACCTTAATCCTCTCCCGCCAGGGGGAGAGGAGAAGAAATGAAAGGCAGAGCAAAAGAAAGCAAGCCAGTGCCTGCTAAACTCCCCCAGCCCCCCTTTTGAAAAGAGGGGAGGAAGAATTTATATTTTTTCAAAGAACTGATTATTTAACCAAATTCTAGATTCCCGCCTCCGCGGGAATGACAGAAGTGAAATTTCAGTATTTGACATATATTATACATCTTTTTGGCTATTTTGTCAATAGTAAGGGTGAAAAATGGCGTAAATAAGCCAAAGTTATCTGAAAAATCTCTTATTATTCACACTATTTCCCCTCATCCGGCCTCCGGCCACCTTCTCCCGCAAGGGGAGAAGGAAGTTGTGGGGGGCAAAAATCCTTAAATCGCCGACAAAAAATTATCTTACCGCTATGATTTAAAAAACATGGATTGTAAAAGATGAGATACATCGGTAACACTTTCCTGTAGAATGTTAGGGAAAGGAAATCGTTACCATGCAACAAGGAGAATATCGCTTGCCGTGGGGCAAGCAGCACGAGCTTTTAGACAAGTCCGAGCGTTGGCGGCGGCAGGCGGAATTATCCGGTTTGTCCAAGAAAGCCAGAATTAAACTCGAATGGTTCATTTATTACTCTGACCGGGCAGAAGAAAACGCCGCGCTCACTGCCCGCCACTTCGGCATTGCCCGCAAAACCTTTTACAAATGGAAGGCGGTATTCGATCCAGCTAACCTTAAAGCCCTGGAGGAGGCCAGCAGGGCGCCGATCAACCGCCGAACTAAACAGATTCAACCTTTAGAGGAAGACCGCATTCTTAAGCTGCGCAAAGCCAATCCTGAATACGGCAAGATGAAGTTGGCTCATCTTTATCTCAAACACTACAAGGAAAAGGTTTCTTCCTGGAAATGCCAGCTCGTGATTGAGAAATATCATCTTCAGAGAAGACCGGTCAAAGGCGGCAGAACTTTCAAAAAACAGGGCATTTCCAAGCGAAAAACCGTGGAATTGAAAAAAGAACAGTCGCCCGGCTTCTTAGTCGCCTTTGACACTATTGTCATCTACCGCAATGGACTAAAGCGCTACATTGTTACCGGTATTGACACCGTCTCCAAGATCGCCTGGGCAAGAATGTATGCCAGTCATTCCTCGGTAACGACCAAAGACCTGTTCATCCGTCTTTATGCCGTAGCCCACGGCAACATCCTTAATACCTGCCAAGATAACGGGAGTGAGTTTGAAAAACACTTTGCCGCCCAGCTTGCGTCATTAGATATCCCGCAATACTTCTCCCGGATCAAAACCCCCAAAGACAATCCGGTTGCCGAACGTTTTAACAGCACGGTCAAGCGGGAATTTTTGCGTTTGGGCAACTGGACTGCTGACGCTGCCGAATTCAACCGCCAACTTAACCGGTGGCTACTTAAATACAACTGCTACCGGCCCCATCAATCCCTGGGCTACTTAACCCCTTTTGAATATCATTATCAACACCAGCAATTTGTCACCGATGTAGTCATCTAGTACAT
>ERZ1292629.2725-Hain-H43-01um-R1-2725-length-14441-cov-7_pt1 | contig 14441 bp, 13 predicted proteins | sample MGYA00564399_ERZ1292629 | MGnify/ENA primary metagenome ERZ1292629 (study PRJEB36523, sample SAMEA6512636) | groundwater metagenome | collected 2019-01-08 | study: AquaDiva: Metagenomics assemblies of 32 groundwater samples
TGACCATCTCCAGCCTGTTGAGTTTTGCAAATTCCAGGCAAAAATCAAGAAGATTCTGATATTCTTTTCCTTCCTTCGAGTCTGCCTGCAGAGGATATGTTGCCTCAAATCCTTTTTCTTTTCCAGAGGATTTTTTCATGTACAGGGTAGCAATCCAGTATCCGACTGCCCTGGAACCAGAATGGACAACAATCCAGGGAATTCCTGAATCGTCTGAATTAAGGGAGATAAAATGGTTTCCGTGACCGAGACTGCCAAGGTTTTTCAGGACTTTTTCAGACTCGAGAAACTGCAGGACTCTTGGGTCATAAGGGCCTTTTTTGAATTTCAGAAGAATTTTTTTGTATTCTCCCATGGTTTCCTGAGTTATCTCTTTTTCCGAGACATGGGCTGCGCCAAGACCCATTGGGATTTTTTTCTTTACCTGTTCGTAAATCAAATAAGCTTTTTCCTCTAGTTCTTTTAGAATGTTTTTCGGAAGCCTTGCAGCAGTCATTCCGCAGCCGATATCATAACCCACCCATGCAGGAACAATGTGGTTTTTTGTTGCGAGAACAGCGCCAATAGGGGCGACATAACCAACATGGGCATCTGGCATCAGGGATGCTTTCACAACATACTTCTCAGAGTAGCAGTTTCTGAACTGCTCCATGGTTTTCTCGTCGATGTCCAGCGCGAAATTGGTTATCTGTTTTTTTTCCTGCATGGTTTGTCAAAGATGCAGAACTTTAAGAAAGTTGCGGGGTACTGAAAGTTTATGGGTAACTCCCCAAATACATTATAACTCTAAAGGGACAACAACGAAACCTTTAAATATGGTTTTATCTCCTTAAAAATATGGATGGAAGATTAGAAACAAAGTCTGGTTATGTCAACGAAGGAAGAGTTGGTGTAGGAGCATATGCAAAATCAAAACCATTATCTTCCCTAGAAGCATTTCAGCATGCTCAAGAAAGAGATTCAAGAATTCTGACTCCTTCTGAACGCCTCAGGTCTATGGAAATAGCAGAAAACCAATATCAAGAAGCATTGAAAAGCGGTACTCCTGAAAAAATTCAAGAAGCGGAAAATCTTCTTCTAGATTCTTACGGAATAAACATCGGCACTCCAGGTTATGCTGGAGCAAGAGACCTCACAGCAACTGTCATGGATTTCAAACAAAAGTCTGTAAAAGAAGTAAATGGGGTGGTTGGAAGCAATCTCTACGGACCAGAATCTCATCACAGATGGTTTTCTCAATTAGAAAAAGACGCGAGAGAATTGCAAGCAAAAGGGCTAACTGCTTACATAAAAAGGTTTGACAATGATACAGGGCTCGTCATTGAAGTAAGCGACGAGCCAAATCCAGAATATCACGGAGCTACTTTGTTTATCTCTCCAGATGTAAGAGATCTTGGGGTTGTTGTAATGGGACCTAATCATTCTTTTGGAGATTCCAGAACAAAATATGACACTGCAATTCTTCCTTTAGATTACAAAGATATAATGCTTGGACCAAGAATGGTCAGCGATACAGACAGGTTGCTGGAACACAGAACATCTAATGTTCCAAACTGGACAAAATTAGCAGCTGCAGCAGGAATAAGCGATGCCTTTATAGGAGAATTAGCAGATAAAACTCTTCGCGGAAGAATTTCCCAAGAAGAAGCTATAAAAAAAGTTGCTTCATATTTAGAGAATTCTAATGGAAAAAATCATAAATTAAGTAGACGCCATTGGTTACAAACAGCCGGTATGCTGTTTGGCTTAGCAACAATTACAGCTATTGAATCTGGCTGCGGCGGAGGAAGTTCAGGAGGCGGAGGACCGCCACCACCGCCACCTCCAGAACAAAAGTATGAATATTCCGGAAGCGTGGCAAAGAGAATAGCAAACGACGGCTCAAAGGCAAATATCGGAGAAGTTGTTCTTGACGGATCAAGGGGAACATTCAAAGCAGACATAGATTCTGCAGGGAATTTCAAAGTCACAGGAATACCTGCAGGGACATACAGAAGGACAACTCGCCACTCTGGAGATTCATTTGTTCCACAGGTAGAGCCCAATATATTGATAGGAAGCAATCTCACAGGACAAAACTATTCTGTAATTGAAAGAGGAGACAACAGATTTGGAGTGCCCTTTGATGCTAATTTCCAGGAGTTTTACAACAAACTCGCACAAAGATCTGGTGTTGGAATATTTAAGTGGGGAAATGCCAGTGGCCAAGCACCGCAGAAGATAGTGATGAAAGCTTCAACAATTCCCGCAGATGTTCAAGCTGCATTCAAGAACTCTGTGGATTTTGTGAGCACAAGAGACACACCAACATTTTCAGGCGGAAGACTTATATCTTTGCCATCAGAATTCAGAGAAACACCAGGCGATTATGAAATAGAAATGTCAATGTGGAGTGGATCAACCGGAACAACTCTTCCATTAACAGATGGTAAAAGAATAGTAAGAGCGAGAACTCTTTTTGATGTTAGAATAGCAGACACTCTTCGTCAAGGAGGAAATCCTGATTTTACATTTGCACATGAATATGGTCATGATTATGGTGCTGATGACTTTCAGGATGCAAATTTTGATAGCATAATGAATGGACTACTTGCAAAAAATCCTAAAGTTACTACAATAAATGACCAGCTTACATTTTTCCTTTTGAATCATCCATATGCTCTGCCAGGCAACATCTCCCCTGACATAAATCCCTGATACTATTTTTCTTAGTTTGCAGAGAAGATTTTATACAATAAAAACCTATTAAGAGTATAGATAATCTTGATTTTTTAATAAGAAGTATTTTATAAAAAGGAACTTGACTATAGACGGGTAATAAGAATATTTATAAAACATATCTGATTAATAAATACAATAAAATGGGGTTGAAAATAAGGTTGGAAGATGGTAGATTTTTGCCTCTCATGGTTTTATTGGCAGTTATTTTTTTATCATTGGCTTTCATATTCGGGCTTTCCTCGAGCACAATAACTGCTATTGTTGGCCCTGACGAGTGTGAACTCTGTGTCCGTTATGCCGATAATAACGGGCGCGCCAGCGCGCCGTGGCAATGTTCCCAGATTGGAGGCTCTGTTGACACTGACTTCGTCGGGAATGTCGATCGTAATGACGATTTTGATGTGCGCGTAAACTGCACTGATTCTAAGGTGCAAAACAGCTTTGAGTTGTGCAGAAGATATGCCGATAATAACGGGCGCGCTAGCGCGCCGTGGCAATGTGCGAATTTTGGAATCGATCTTCTTACCGATTTTGTCGGGGATGTTGATAGTAATGACGATCTTGACTTCATGATCAGGCCGCGAACCGGCGTGGATCCTTCCACTGTTAATCCTTCCTGTATGCTTGGTGTCCGTTATGCTGATTTAAACGGGCGCGCGAGCGCGCCGTGGCGTTATGGCTCCATCACAGGGGTTGCGGTGCAAACAGATTTTGTCGGGGAGGTCGATAGTAATGACGATTTTGACCTTGGGATTTTCTCTTGCTCAGCACTACTAATACCTCCGCCACAAATTTGTGGCAATGGTGTTTGTGAATCTGGATTAGGGGAAAATTCAACAACTTGTCCTCAAGATTGTCCTGCACCAGTTCCAACATGTGGTAATGGAGTTCCCGAAGCAGGCGAACAGTGCGACGATGGAAACTCTAATAATAATGATGCATGCAAGAACGATTGTACAAATAATATTTGTGGGGATGGAGTAATTCATACAGGTGTTGAGCAATGCGATTCAACAGATCTTGGGGGGCAGACATGCCAGTCGCTGAACTTTACTGGTGGAATTCTTAATTGCACAGCTTCATGCACATTTAATACAAGTTCTTGCACAACTCCACCACCCTCCGCACCAACATGCGTCTTAAATTCCTCTTCATGGGATATTACACAAACTATTGAGGGAAACGTCGTTGGACTGCATGTAATAACATCAAATTGCCAAGGCCAGACAATTTCTATTGCTGTAAGAGAAAGTGATGTCTTTCCGCCAGACACTCCTGCAAATATAAATCCTGCAGATACTGTTGTAGCTTCTGATGGAACAGCTACGGGAACTTGGACTGCAGAATGGATTAATGATGGATTTGCGCAGGGAAATCCCGAATATATTTTTACCGCAAGCCTTGTAAGTAATCCAGGAACAAACATAGATAGCTCTAATCAGCTTGAAGTTTTGCAGATAACACCACCTTTTTGTCAAAGCATAAACACATGCGGGAATTATTTAAACCAGAGCGATTGCCAAAATGATATTTGCAATGTAGCAAGTAATAGTGTTCCTGCATCTGTCGATTGCAACGATCCTAACACATCCTGCTCTTGCGTGTGGAACAATACAGCAACAACTTGCGGACCAGCCGTGGCTGTCGCCACCATTAACGTTACTACTAATACAACATCGAATATCGGAACCTGTTATTATGCAGAAAATACTGCAGATACCTGCGATGATGATGGATTCCTGACAGTTGATTTAAATGCCACATGGATATGGGATGCTGGATGCGATGCTACATGCCAAACAGACAATCAGGGGGCTGCAGCAAGCTGCCAGTCAACGACAGAATCTTTCCAGTGCCCTACGCAGATTCCTCTTCCTTTCTTTAATATTTATAACATGCTGGCTGCTGTTATTCTAATTGCCTTGATATACTGGGCAATAAGCATGAGGAAAAGAAGGAAAAATACTGGAAAGAGAGCGGGGAGAAAATATCCAGATTAATTTTGATTACATAGATATTATTTTAAGCAAATAATAAGAGCAATATTTTATTTTGGATGGCAATCTTTTCAACAGTATGTTAAGGATTTTTGAATTGTTTAAAGAGGCCCAAACTATGAATATTCAGTCGGTTCTACGAGAATATTTATAAAGTGTTTTCGTCTTTTATGGAAATAATATGGTCGATAAAAAGAGGTTGAATTATTATGAACTTTAATAGAGTTTTTTCAAATAAAGGGGTGGTTCAATTGCTAATTATTATAACATTTTTCTCTATCTTAACACTTTTTCTTCTTCCGCTATCATCTGCAAGTTTCAATGTTGGAAGCCCCAACAGTTCGCTGGAGACTATTTACGGGCCTTCAGAGAACATAACGGGATGGATAAACATCAGTTTTTCTTCAGAGCCCGTGAGTTCTGTTTTCAGGGATTCTAGGGGAAATTCTGCAAATCTGTCTTCTTTATTAAAAAGCAATGAAGGAGTGTATGCTTATTCCTGCATTCCAAAAGACTGCAAAGATGGCTACACGACAAACAGCCCAGGCCTGACAAAGGCAATAACCTTAAATTCTGGAAATTCAAAAGTCTATGGAATAAAACTGACAGGGAATTTATTCAGCATAGATTCTTTAAATTTCAAGATTGACAGCACAGCCGGGCCATCATGCACGAATCAAATTGAAGTTGATTTTTTGGATGATTCTGTAATTGATGCAAGAAATAAGAATTTCCTGGATTCACAAAGCTGTTTTGTCAATCAAAAGAGCTACGGCTGCTTTGATTCTGGAAATTCTGAAATGGAAGAATTTACATTTCCAACAGGAACAACTCCTTACTGCGAAAAAGTTACCTTGTCAGATTCTCCTGGTTTTTTCTTGGGAGCATGGATAAAAAAAGTCAGCGGCACAAGAACATTGAAGGCTTCAATTTATGATGTTTACGGAGGAGGAGAAATCACGAACTGCATTCTTCCAGATGCTTCCCCTTCTGGCGGAGAAATTTCCTGCAATGTTTCTTATTCTGTAATTTCTCCTGCAGAATATTATGTCTGCATCTCTGCGACCAGCGGTTCAGGGGATTATAAGATAAGAGGCTATTCTGCCAACGGAACAAACGGCTGCGGATTTTACGGAACACCTGTCCCATCAACAATGCCTGCTGCATATGACATATTTGCACAGGGAAAGCAATTCGGAGCTGTTGGAACTGACAATGGAATGAACAAATCAATAAACGATGGAAGAAGCTTTGCAGAAATGGCAGAGGAGTACATAATAAAAAAATATGGAACCAAAGACTGCACCTCTGGATGCGTTGTTCCCATAAGAATAAAATCCAACTTGAACCAGGATGTAACGCTGAAAGACCTGCAGGTAAATTACCAGAAAGATACGGGAATAGTAACAGAAAATAATTTTTACGAAGTGCAGACAACTGCAGCAAAAGTTTCTTCTGGTTTTCAAAAACTTTACCTGGACAACTCAGGATTTTCTGTCCCTTCGAGCCTGGCGAATTACACTTTCTCCCTTAGCCTTAACAGCCAAGTGGTTGTTTCCCAAAAAATGCAGGTTAAAGATGTTCCAATAATAAAATCCATAACGCCGGAAAAAACAGCAGCAGCATATCCCACAGAATTCATTGTTAATGTTAATTCAAAGTACAATCTTACAGGATTTTCCTGGGATTTTGGAGACAACAGCCAGGAAACAACAACTGATGAAAATAAGATAAGCCACACTTACGATTCAACAGGACTTTATGATTTAAAAATAAAGGTCACAGACCAGAGAGGGTTAAGCTCTTCAAAAGTTTTTATCATAAATGTCAGCTCACCAAAAGAACTGATAAATTCAAGCCTTTTCAAGCTTGAAAGAGATATTTCAAACATTGAAGAAGAGATTTCAACTTTCACTGCATTTTACCAGGATTCTTTGAACGCGGCATTAAATATTGAGGAAGCCAAGGAAAAGGTTGTTTTATTGAAGCAGGCTTACAAAAATGCAAGTTCAGAGGAAGAATATGTTGAAATAGTCACAGAAATAACAAAATTAAAGGTTCCAGAAGGAATATCCAAAAGCAGGAGCGCTCAGGATCTTACCTTGTTTTCTGGCCCTGATTACGTCAATCTTCCTGTTGTTCAGGAGATAGGAGGGGGAGAATATGACTCAGCAAAAGAACAGGAATACATAAATGCTGTTTTGTTGTGGAAGCAGGAAAACCTGGAAACAAAGATTGATTTCAACGAGTTTTCAGGCAGATATTCCGGTTATATAGAGCCAGTAACAAATATCTTTGAAATAAAAGTCAGCGAAAAAAAAGACATACCTTATGATTATTATCTCATTATTCCAGAGATGGATGGATTTGTTACAGATGCGGATTACAACACGCAATCAGGATATGTTTATATCAATCTAAAAAACTACATATCTGTTTCTTTTGCAACAACCGAAGATGTTGATTTCACCAACCTTCCGGTGTTCATATCCCCTGCAATAATCAAGCTCACGATCACAGAGGAAGCGCCTCCTGCGCCGAAGCCGAGATGGATTATTTTCCTGTCCATAGTCTTCCTTCTATTGATCATCGGAGCTGTCGTGTACATAATAATGCAGGAATGGTATAAACGGAAATATGAAAACTACCTCTTCAAGAACAGGAACGACCTCTACAACATGGTCATTTACGTGAACAACGCAAAGAGAAAAGGGCTAAGCAACAGCCAAATAGAGGACAATCTGAAAAAAGCAGGGTGGAGCTCTGAAAGGATAAGATATGTCATGAGGAAATATGCTGGAAAAAGAACAGGAATGCTTGAAATACAAATAACAAAACTGGCAGAAAAGGCAGGGGGAAAGCCTAAAAACCAGAAATGAATCAGATAATATATTCAAACAAATTTAAACTAAATCAGGGAAAATTTAATAAACCTTGAAGTTAAAAGGCTAATATGGCTGGAAATATTTTTGCAAATTTTTTCAAAAAAGTGTTCTCGGGAATTTTTAAGAAAAAAAGAGAGTTCAAGCTTGGCTTTTATGGTCCTCCGAACTCGGGAAAAACAAGCCTTGCTAACAGGATATGCAAGGATTTCACAGGAGAGGAAATCGGCACTGTCAGCAAGATTCCCCATGAAACAAGAACTGTCCAGTTCAAGGAAAAAGTAGAGATAGATTACAAGGGGAAGAAAATGACATTCAAGATAATAGATACTCCTGGAATTACAACGAAAATAGATTACGAGGATTTTCTCAAGTACAGGATGAAAAAGAAAGAGGCAAAGATAAGGGCCAAGGAAGCAACGCAGGGTGTTGTCGAGAGCATAAAATGGCTGGATGACATGGATGTTGTAGTCATTGTTCTGGATGCGACAGAAAATCCATACAACCAGGTGAATCTTACAATAATCGGAAACCTGGTGGCAAGAAAGATTCCTGTCCTCATAGTTGCAAACAAGATTGACCTTAAAAAATCAGGAATAAAGAAGATAGAATCGGCATTTCCTGAATATGACGTTGTGGGAATAAGCGCAAAATACGGGAAAAACCTGGAGGAGTTTTACGAGTTTATCTTCAAGCTCGCAAAAGAGGCATGAAAACCATGATAAAAATATTAAATAAAAATAAAGCTAAAAAAATAGGTGGGCTGCTAAAAATAATTGACAATAAGACCTATATACTGTAAAATATATATTAAAACAACAGGATACAAAGTTAAAAACTGAGGAAAAATGAAAAAAAGGCTTGGAAAAATCAAGGGGTTCAGCATACAGTTTCTCCCTTATGCAGAAATAAGAGGCTTGGACAGCAACCAGAGAGTAAAAAAAATACTTAATATAGTCCTTGGAAACAACATACTGATTCTTCAGGGAAGGCTTGATCCAGAGGAAGAAACAAGGCTCATAGGGGACACAATGGCAATAATAGGCCATGTCAAGAACTTCAAAGGAGTTGAACTGGCAGTGATTTCCGGAAACGGGAATGAAGGATTTTTCGGAAAGTTCAGGAATAATCTTGTCAGCGCAATTGCCGGGGGAGATATAGGCGCAGTAACAATAATCGGACCAGCAACAATAGTAAAGGAAATAAAGAGAAATCCTAGGAAGATAGAGTTGTTGCTGAGGGGGTAATTCCTATGTGGTTTTATTTCATGAAAACTCCCGGAGGAATCCTAAGAAGATGGAGCTTTTATTGAGGGGTTGATTACCTGGTATGGCATAATTCTAAAAAATATTCATAACCGGGATTTTATACCGCATTATTTATTTAATCTGACATTTCAATAATCAATAATACCAATTAAAACATAACAAACTTTATAATTCTCGTTTTGTTTTCTCTTTAATGCCAACATTATCCATAATTAAAATAGGAGGTAACATAAAATACCACATCAATGTGTTCGCTGTTCCCGAATAATCCCTGTCGGAAGCAGGGAAATCCTCGATGGATGCGAAGAATGCGGAAGCCATTTCTTCTTCTACATAAAAGAGGAACAGCTAAGAAATCTCAGGGAAAAAATAATCGAAATTCCTGAAGAAGAAAAGGACAGGGTTGAGGAAGACATAAGGGAAATGGTCGGGATAACTGATGAGGAGGCACCCGTCATTCTCGATGTTGAATCCATAAGAGTCACAGGAGAGGGGAAATTCGAGATTGACATAGCCAAGATATTCAGGAAAGACAGGCCTTTGATATACAAGCTCGAAGAGGGAAAATACATAATAGACCTGGCTTCTACACTACAGGGAAGCCTGAAAGACTTTGCCATTAAAAAAGGTGAGAAGAAAAAATAACATTATGACCTTGACACCTGGATTGATGCAGTAAATTAATAAACTATTTTCACTTATTCTTGAAATGACAAAAAACACCGATTCTATACTAGAATATGTTCTGGCCAATGTAAAGCCTTCTGAGAAAGAGCTCAGGGAGATAAAAAAGAAACTTGCGGAATATACTGAAAAAATCAGGAAAAACCTCAGAAGAATAAAGGTAAATGCCGATATCTTTGTCGGTGGAAGCGCGGCCAAGGGAACGCTTATAAAAAAAGATGTTTATGACATAGACTTATTCTTAAGGTTTGACAAGAAGTATAAGAACGAGATTCTTTCAGACCTGGCAGAAAAGGCGATTTCCGGGATGAGGGGCATGAGAGTCCATGGCTCTAGGGATTATTTCAGGATTAAGATTTCAGAGGGAATTTTTCTTGAGATAGTTCCTGTGAGAAGGATAAAAAATCCGGCAGAGGCGGAGAATGTCACAGACCTTTCCTATTCCCATGTGAATTACATAAAAAAGAAGGTAAAAAGCCAAAAGCTACTGGATGAAATAAGGCTGGCAAAGGCCTTTTGCTATGCAAACAACGCCTACGGGGCAGAATCTTATGTGAGGGGATTTTCAGGGTATGCTATAGAGTTATTGGTATACCACTACAAAGGCTTTCTGAAATTTGTCAAAGAGATTGCCAAAATGAAATATCATGGCAACAATAAATCAGTCATAGACATTGAAAAGCGCCATAAAAACAAAGGCAGCATTTTGATAGACCTTAATGAAGCAAAGCTGAAGTCCCCTATAATCCTGGTTGATCCTACGTACAAGCAGAGAAACGTCCTGGCTGCGCTTTCAGAAGAGACACTCGGAAATTTCCAAAACACATGCAAAAAATTCCTGAAGAAGCCATCTGCTGCCTTCTTCCTGCAGAAAAAAATAGATCTGGAAAAAATAAAAAAGAATTCTTACAGCAAGGGCTATGATTTCTTGGAATTAAAAATGACAACGAACAAGCAGGAAGGAGACATTGCCGGAAGCAAATTACTAAAATTTTACAGGCATCTTTCAGAAGAAGCGGGAAAATTCTTTGATATAAAAGAAAAGGGTTTTGAATACAACAGAGAAAAGTCAGCGAAAATCTTCTTTGCCGGAAAGAAAAGGCAGTGGATAGTAACCAACGGTCCGACAGTTGACGACAAGAGCAATTCAGAAAGATTCAGGGCAGCGCATAGGTCTGTCTTCATCAAGAACAGCAGGCTTTATTCAAAGGAAGGAATAAATCTCACGCTGAAAGAATTTATCAGAAAATTTAAGGACAAAAACCAGAAGAAGATTGGGGATATGAGCATTACCAGAATAGAAATTTTGGATTAAGATTATTCAACAAAAATCACAGGCCCATACTTATTGTCCCCAAAATAAATATTAGCCCCTGTTTTAAGAGCTATTTTTTCTCCCCTTACCAAACGCCTGTCATTTATTCTCGTGGTTCCATCAACAGAACAGTCCTGAAGAAAGTAATCTCCATCTTCATAAGTTATTACTGCCTGCCTGCTTGAAATGCCCCTCATTACAGCTGGGAAGAAAAGCAATCTTCCATTGTTATCTTCTCCAAGAATGATGTCTGCCTGGCCATCGCCTGACTTTGTGTCTCTTCTTCCGATGGATATTTCAGGTTTTTCAGACAATAAGCTTGCCAAATCATGCACTTTATTTTCCGGTTTAATTTCTATCAGACTTGCTGGTTTCATTTTTCTCCCCCACGGGCTTCTGCAAGTCTTTTCCTTTCCTTTTCTTCTTCTGAAGATTTTATGTTTGCTTTAAGTGGGCCATAAATTGAAACCAAAAATCCAGCAATCGTCACCACCCCAAAGAAAATATTAACAAGTATATTTTCCAATCCATCTTTAAAATCTTCATTTGTCTGGTCCAAATCGTGCTTCAGAGAAGCAGCTAATCCATACTCTCTAACATTTCTTCCAAAGGTTCCAAGATTGTATGAATTTTCCCAGAAAGTTATTCCACTTTTCATTTTTCGCTTCTCATCGCGCTCCAAAAGAGCGTTGAAAATGCCTGTGCAAAAAACTCTGAGTTAAGCCAGATTGCTGTATCATTGGGATCGTTGTTTTTTGAGAGGTAAAAGAGAATTTCCTTCCTGTCAACTATGAAAAACTTCGCATCCACATCCACTTTCTTTATTTTTAAGCCGAGGGATTTTTCAGTATCTTTTATCAGCTTTTCATCGCCTGAAAGGGCTATCTTGATGCTGATGCCTTTTTTTCCAAGGTCTTCAAAAGTCTGCTGGAAAAGCTTGAGCTTGAAATTCATCTCATCGGCATTTGTGCAGATTATTACTTCTTTTGAGGCGTTCTGCAAAAGGTCTCTTAAGTAATTTGATATGTTTGACCTCCCCCTTATCGCTGCTGAAAGGTCCTCGCGTTTTACCGGATTTATTCCCTGCTTGTATATCTCTTCCAGCTTGACAAATTCTTCTGTGCTTTTTATGTTTCCGAGGGTTTGTATCCTTTCCTCTGCGTCTGACCTTACGTTATTCTTAAGCTTTTCAAGAATCATGTTGGGCTTTATTCCAAGGTATTTTACAGGCTTTCCGAGCTTTATGACTGCAAAGCCTTTTTTCTCAAGGCTCTCAAGGACATCGTAAGTTCTTGATCTTGGAACACGGGAAATTTCCGCAATTTCCCCTGCAGAAGCAACGCCTTTTCCAAGCAAAGCCAGCCATACCTTTGTTTCATAGATATTAAGGTCAAAGTAATCCTTAATCCTATTTATGAGTTCCTGTTTTACGAGCATTTTAGTTTAGCAAAATTTTACTTATTTTTTTCACTAGCTGAGACTCTGAAATCCTTGGATTGCTCCTTGAAGTTCTTGAGGCCTCTGCGCATAGCCTTGCAATAGATTTGCCTCTCATTATAGCATTAACACTTGTAAAAGTAGCAACAGCTCTTTCTCTGGCCTTTACATATTTAGGCTCTTTTTGGTTGTCTCCAAAATACCTCGGAACGTAAACGTTTCCGCCTTCTGCTGGAACTCTGCGGATTGCCACGCTTCCATAATTTGATCTGTTTGTCATTGCAAAAATTCAAGAAATCTTATATTTATAAATCTTCCTATTTTGTTACTTTCTAAAAGTGGGAACAATAAGTAGGACCAGATGAATCCTAAAAAATCAGATAACTGGCCAGGATTCCCGCGAGGATTCCTGCTGTTATGAAAGGCATTGCGGGATAAAACTTCCTTTTTTCTGCTGCGACGAATAAATATGCCAGGCCAACTGTTGCTCCGGCAATAACGAAAATTGCTGGAGTAAGCCCCAGTGTTTTAAGCATTACTCCTGCGGTAATTATCGGAAAGACAATGTCCCCTCCTCCGAGAATTGCCACATTCACCTTGATTTTTTTCTTTTTTAACTGTGTTTCCGAAAGGGTTTTTTTCCATCGGCTTATCTGCTCTTTTACCTTTCTTGAGAAATACGGAACAAAAAATCCTGAAAATACTTTGAGAGTGTGTATCTGGTATTTTGCCATTTTCTGCATTATTCCAGAATGCCAGACAGCCCAGACGTCATATACAGATATCAGAACCAAGAGGGCTATTATTGTCCATATGTTCAGCAGGGGAACAAAAACAGCTGCAATCCCAGGATATATCAAAAGCTCTGTGAAATTATGAACGAGAAAACTTTTTCCAGACATTTTTACTATTGCAAAAGGAATTGCTATGACCAAGGCAATAATAGCTGCCTTTACAGGAAGAATTGCTATAAAAGATATTGTTAAAGCCAGGCAAATCACGACGAAAAACCAGGCTTTTAATATGAATTCCAGTTTAAGCTTTGTAAAGAGGAACAAGAGAAGTATTGCTACAACAAAGGCAAAGATTATCCAGGGAAAAAGACCTGCATATTCTGATGCTGTTTGTAACTGCGGCGGGTCAAGGCCAAATGGTAGTACTTTGTCGGCAGGCATGTAATAGTTCACTACATAAATCCCTATGAACTGAGTTATTATGAACATTCCAAGAAGAAGCGCTGTTATTTTCAGATTGTGTTTCATTTGTAAGACACCTACGGTTTCTTGACACTCAACTTCCCTTTATTTAATTCAGCCATCATTTTATAAAAATTCTGCTATCTCAGGAATCTTCTTTGTTTCATCAAAGTGTCCCTGATTTTTTTTAATTATTACCTTTGCCCCAAGGTTTTTTCTGAATTTTTCAACTTCATCCAAATGAACATAAGGGTCATTGTCTGAAAAAATAGCCAGAAAGTTATTGCAGTGCTCAAGGATTCTGGAAAAATCTATCGTTGTGTTTGTCCATGGGTGCGCAATCTTGAGTTCTTCTGGTTCCAGATTGATAAGATTAAGCCAGGGAGCAACGAAAACACAGCCGGCAATTTTTTGGTTTTTATGAAGCTTTTCCAGATATCTCAGGATTGTCTGGCAGCCGACACTGTGGCCTATGAAATAAGTTTCCTCGTTGACATCTTTGATATTTTTCTTGAGATACCCGACCCATTCTTCTATTTTAGGATTGTCTGTATTAGGCATGTCAAAAAAAGTGGCTTTGTAACCTTTTTTTGTAATCTCTCCTTTCAACCATTTAAACCAAGGCTCGCTGGAAGAACTCATTCCCCATGCATGAATGGCATACACTTCTTTCATATTAGTTAAAGTGAAAAATAGCTTTTAAATTTTTAGTATGAAAAAAAATATTTTATGATGAATAAATTTGGCATAAACTCCTAAATTAATTTGTAGGCCTCTGTCTGAAACATTATTTATTAGAAATTATCTCTTTTTATATTACCTCAGCCTTAGGGTTTCCAAAACCCTCGGAACATTTGTTTCCACCCTGTTCAGTTTGTAAAGGGCAGAGGCAAGGTCAAGGCATTTGGAAACTTCTCCGTGATTTATTATTATTCTTTTTG
>ERZ1292629.2727-Hain-H43-01um-R1-2727-length-14438-cov-4_pt1 | contig 14438 bp, 14 predicted proteins | sample MGYA00564399_ERZ1292629 | MGnify/ENA primary metagenome ERZ1292629 (study PRJEB36523, sample SAMEA6512636) | groundwater metagenome | collected 2019-01-08 | study: AquaDiva: Metagenomics assemblies of 32 groundwater samples
GTCGGGCCGGCGGTGTCGGATGGTTCGGCGTCCGGCTCTGGATCATCGGCAGTGTCGGGGGTGTTTGCTAGTAACTCTTCAAGGTACTCCCTCTGCTGTGCCGCGGTCGGGGCCGTGCCCACGAACTGCGTACCGGGATGATCGGACTCCATCCATCGCCGGTTGCAAGGGAGACAAAACAGGTTCCCGGGGTTGTTCGTTGAATCCGTGGAACCACTGGACACCGGCTCGTCCTGTTTGGGAAACAGGCAATCGAACGTGCCACCCTGGTCAATGTGCCGGATGCCTGCGGACGCGAGTAGTGAATGCAGGACGGAGCGCGCGTCGCGAGCGGACGTGCCGGCGGGCGGTAGCAGGTGAATCCAGAATCCGCGGCCACCGCGCGACACGTTCCCGAGGAACCGGATACCGAGTCTCGCGAGAGTGTAGGCTAGCGCCTCGTAGTCCGCGCGAGGATCATGCTCGGTTGCACGCTGGCCACGGTGGTTGTCGAAATCGACGGACACCGAGGAGCACGTGCCGTCGGGTCGCAACGGATACACGCCGACCGTCTCGACACCTGCGACGTGACGCGCGACCGCTTCCACGGTAAGCGGCTTGCGGTTCCCCTTCTTCCCCGCCGGTTGCCACGCGCCGATCGGAACCACGTACGGACGGTCGCCTGCCTTCGTATGCTCGCGGTGCCACGCGGTCAACTCGTCGGCTTCCGCTTGAGTGTCGATACGCTTGGCGTATACGTCCATGCGTGGGCGGAACACCGCGAGGATGAGTGTCGCGATGGCGCGGTCGTCATCCGTTACCTTGCGGATGGATGGGAGACGGAGCGGGAGACGGAGGGGATGTTGGGTCATCGGGTGCACCCGGTGTCACGATCGGAGTGGAGTGGGAAGAGACGGTGGAGCATGTAGTGACTCCGTGTGGAGGGTATCAGGTTGCAGATCGGATCCGGAGAGTCAAGGGGAATCGGGGTACCATGATGGATCGGTCATCGTATTCCATGCGAGTCGTACCACTGCCGGAACCTGTCCGTTGCCAAGGGCTGCAAGGCGGTCCACATCATCGGCCATCCCATCAACCACTCCGTCCACTCCGCGCTTTGTAGTTCGTCCGGGTTCTCGGATGGCATTCCATGGAGTGCTACCTTTCCCATCAGTCCTGATTCTCCGCAACCAAACCGGATCGCCACCGGGAGTGGATACTGCCGGTGTCCGATGGCGTTTTCCGCGTACTCGCGGCGCTTGTCCATCCAGTATTGCGCAGTCTGTTCGCGCGCGATCTTCCGACAATCCCACCGGGTCGGAGTGGGCCACCAGCCAGAATCGGGTTCGCTTGTGCGGGGATCCGGCGTTGTCGGCTCCGAGCACACACCATCGCGCATCATACCCCATCGCGGCAAGGTCACCGAGTACCATGGCAAGACCTCGTCGAACAAGCATCGGTGAGTTCTCCACGAACACGAAGCGCGGACGAACCTCACTGACGATTCGCGCCATCTCGCGCCAGAGTCCCGAGTGTTTCCCTTCGATGCCTCGCCCTTTTCCGGACACGCTGATGTCCGTACACGGGAATCCCCCGCTGATGACATCGACCTTGCCGCGCCATGGTCTGCCGTCGAAGGTCCGCACGTCATCCCACAAGGGGAAGGCTGGCAGGATTCCGTCTCGCTGCCGGGCGAGCAACACCTTTCGGCAGTACGGTTCAATCTCGACGGCGCAGACACAGTCCCATCCGAGCAGGATGCCTCCGAGGATTCCTCCGCCGGCTCCGGCGAACAGGGCAAGCTCTCGCATCCGTCCGGGTTTGTCATCGTGTACCATGTCATCGCGGCTCCTGGTGTCCGAACGGCTACAACGTCTCCGCATTCCCATGCACTTCCGCCAGCCCCTTCCCCGCGGTCGCGAGCAACCCGAGCACGACTCCCGCGAGCGTGGACACGTCCGATCCGGCACGGTGCGCGCGACCGGCGTCCACGCTGTAGTACGTGGCAAGGTCCGAGAGCCGATGGTGTGGCAGCATGGGCAGTACCTTTCGCGCGATGGCTAGGGAGTCGTACACGTCAACGTGCGTCCGCTCGGCTCCGCATATCTGAGCGCGGTCCATCGCATCGCGGAGCATCCCGACATCGAAACTGGCGTTATGCGCGAGGATGGGTCGGCCGTTCAGCCACGCAAGGAACTTGGCAATGATCACCTCGACCGGAGGAGCCTTGGCTACATCGCGGTCCCGGTATCCGTGCACTTTCGTGGCTTGCCAGTGGATCGGTACTTGCTGCCCGGTGTACGGGTCCGTGCCCGGATGCACGAGCGTGGTGGCAACGCGGCCGATGCGGCCGGGAGACACCATGTGCATTGACTGGTCGATCGCGTCGGGATGCGGATCGACACGCGCGAACACCGGAAGTGTGAGTATCGCACACGCGAGCTCGATCATCCTATCCTTGCCCACGCGGTTGCCCGTTGTCTCGGTGTCGAGAATGCAGACCTCGGTGGGCTCTGACAAGACGACGGTGGGCGCGGGTGGACGTGGGCCTTTGGAGATTGCAAGCCTCATATCATCTATGCGTGCGTCAACGCCGGAGGCGATGCCGGACACCTTGGATGCTGGCTTGGATGCTGGCTTGGCACGCTTGGCCGGAGCGCCGTTCACCACTTCGTCAAGGTACCACTGTTGCACCGGCAGCCCGTCCATCGTGCGGCCGTACCCCGTGGGGATACGGCGCGGTACGGGTGGAGGAAGGCAGGCGGGGTCATGGCGGGCCGCGCATCCTGGTTCGTGCTCGGGGGCGCGGCAGAGACATCGGGAGATCACGCGCGGGCTGGTGTCGCATAGCTCGCACGTGCGGGCGTAGGCGCAGAGGGGGCACCAGTGGGGAGCGGGCGGGGACGGCTCCGCGGCGGGGGACTCTGCACTCGTCGGGTCGGTCATGCTACTCCCGCGTCCATCAGTGACCGCACCACGCACCCGATCACATACGGTGAGTGATCGTGCCGTCACGCGCCCATCCCTGGGAACAATGACAGCACATTCCCCGCTGCCGCGTCCGGCTTCCGTTTCCCGCCGCGCGGCTTCGCAGCCTTCACCGCCGGAGCAGCCGGAGCAACCACTGCCGGGACCGATGGCTCATCGTACACGTCCTCTTCCGGATAACCATGACCGGGCTCCGTGTCAACCGCCGGCACTGCCGATACGTCCACCGCAGTATCCGCCGCTGGCACCGTTCCCGCGTTCCCCACCTTGTCATACGGCGTGAACACCCCGACCACGCCCGGTCCCGGCAGTGTATACCCGCGTCCGGTCATCCTGTCCTCCGGTGTCCAAAGGATCACGGACTGCCGGCGTAGTTCAACGAGCATGCCCGGACGGTACGCAGCCTCGGCACGCCGGAGTACATCGGCCGGCGTGCCGAGTGGGATGGATGCGGCGAGGGCGGTGGGCCAGTCTGGAAACATCAGTCAACCGCCGGTCCCGCTTCTCCGAATCCTTCCGGGAGGTCGCTGTCACTTACGGAGTTGTCGGTCGGTCCGGTGCGGACTGCGTTCCTCGGATCATCCCCGGTCAGGTCGAACAGCATCGGGGTATCGAGTTGCTTCTCAGCCATCTTGCAATACGATACCGCGTCCACGAAGTAACCCGAGGCGAGTTCGATTCCGAGCGCGCGGCGCCCGAGCTTGAGAGCGTAGTACGGAACAGACCCGATGCCTGCGAACGGATCGAACACCACTTCATCAGGCATGGAGAATTGCTCGACGACCCGGTTGACAAGGTCAGCCTGCAGGGGGCAAAGGTGCATCTGCTTTCGCGCCGCCTGCTGATTGCAATTCAGCGTCCGCATGCGTGCCACGTCTGCCCATACATCGGGGTGCCATGACGCGGGCTGCAACAGCATGAACGTTACGGGCAGCATGCCTCGCGCGTCGATCTTTTCGCACAGCTTGACGTGGTGTTCGTAGTCGTAGACCTCCGCGAGATTGAACGCGCGGAAGAGCTTGAACATCTCGCTATGCGGAATGCCCGTCAGGTCGTCGTGCGTCAAGAGTCGGTTGCCAGACGATCGCGCGAAACCGTGCGCGTCAATCTGCCATCGGCCGCGCGAATAGTTCCGCTTGCTCTTCACGATGGGGTTGTCCGCATACCCATGCGAACGATCGGTCTGCGGCTTGCGGAACAGGAGCAGGTATTCCGGCATGCCGAATCCCATGCGCGATCCATCCTTGCACTGTTCCGTCCAGCCGAGTCGATAGGTCTGGTTGTTCTCACGGACAACGTCAGTGACGATCGTCTTGCGTCCGAGGAATGCGAAGCCGTGCTTGACGAAGTGCCGGATGGTTTCGTCAGAGAATGGATTGACCGTCTGGAATCCGAGTCCCGTCATGCCTCCGGGCACGATACGATCCTTGACGTGGATTGCTGCGATGCGTCCGGGCTTGAGTGTCCGGAGCAGGTTCGGAGTCAAGTAATCCATCTGACGGAAGAAGTGTTCGGTGTTATCCGTGTGTCCGAAATCATTGAACGACGGCGAGTATTCATACTGCTGGCCGAAGGGAATGCTAGAGACTAACAGGTCAACCGAGTTCGCTTTCATGCTCGCGCATTCGAGCACGCTATCGTTGTTCACCATCTTCCAACGCTTACCCGACTCCTCGATCCTCTCGCACCCCATGCTCCGCTGCAACGCAGAGTCCAGAGCCTCGCGGGCGAGTCCGAACTCGCGCACGATCTCGGTCATGTGGGCGACGAGTTCGTTATGCTGGGTCCACTTGCGTTCGAGGGTACAGCGTACCTCGCGCTCGGCTTCGGTGTAGATGAGGTCAACGCGCACCTGATGCTTCTGGAGATACCGGCGCTGGCGGTGAATCGCCTGGATGAAGTCGTTGAACTTGAACCCGATGCCGAGGAAGATCGACCACCAGCTATGTCGTTGGAAGTTGCAACCGCTACCGCACATGACGGACTTGGTCGCGAGTTCCGGAATCTCGCCATCGGAGAATCCAATGATGATCTTCTCGCGGTCCTCCAGGTCCTGTGAACCGTACACGGTCTTGACCGTGGGGATCGCATGCTCTAGCGCCGTGCGTTCGGTTTCGAGATCATGCCACAAAAGACGGTGCGCCGACGGGTCGAGCGCGCGGAGTTCCATCAGTTTCGCGAGTCTGCTGTCAAGCGATCCGCGCTTCTCGCGCGCGGCGTTGGATACCCCGATGGTCGAGTCTGCCAAGAGCCTGAGTTGTCCGTCGCGTTCCTGTCCAGCGTTGTGATGATCGGTCGGCACTTCGTGCCAGTGCACTTCCAATTCCGGCAGGATGTATCCCTCGTCGGAATAGGACGGGTCGATGTCCGATGGCTTCGTGATGAACATGGCCCACGTCGCAAGCCACATCCACCACTCCCGCTCCTTGTGCGGATGGATCGTCAGGTGATCGGCTTTCGTGGAGTCCCGCTTGAAGAATCTCGTCTTGGCCGCGCCTACCTCCATCACATCGAGGAATGCAGAGTACGCCAGAAGCTCGATGTATTCGTTCGGCGCTGGCGTGGCCGTTGCGACGAAACGATACTTGACCTCGGGACCGCGAACGCGCTCCGACATGTCGCGACGGTCGTCGCCCGCGATGAGAGCCATGAACTCACGAAATGTTTTCGTGCCGCCAAAACCGCGGAGACAATTGTGGACGAGCAATCCTTCTACGGAGAAAGACGGATGCCGTGCTGCCGTAAGATCGTGGAAATAGATCCGTCCGTCGGCATCCCGGTATCGCTCCAGGTCAGGATGTCCTCGTTCCAGAATCTCAACACCGTCCACCCGCGCGCACGAAGGTACTCTTCCTTCTTCGCATCTGCAATCTTCACTGTCGGGGTTCTGTGCGTCCCGCCGTCCACTTCGATTGCAACCTTCGTCTCCGGATTCGCAATGTCCAGATAGTAGCATGTCGGAATTCCCGGTTGACGAGGATTCACCGGCACCGGGAACTCGCATTCCCAAGGAGTCCCGAGTGCAGCATGAAGGATGGCCTGAGGCTTCGTCAACCCGCGACCCTTGCCGCCGATCCACTTCGGACGGATGCCGCGGGCACGATGCGTTGCTGATACCTTTGCACGCACTGCCGGGTCTGCCATGGAGTTGAGAGACGCCATCCGATCCTTGCCGGCTCGCGCTATCAGCGAGTCCGATGCCCACCACTTGCGGATTGATTCCGTCCGCTTCTTCTGCGCTGCCGGGGTATGGCACGCTTGCGCAGTGATGTCCCTTCTCCACTGTTGACTCATCTGCCATTCTGCCGAACACTTGTTCCCACAGAATCGGCGAGCCGTGTCCGAATCGAATCTCAGGTAGTACGTCCCCTTGCCCCACTCGCACGTCCTGGGTTGGCGCCATGCCGCAGTCAGGTCGATCCCGCAACGATGCTGAGCTATCTTCGTCGCAGACATCCGTGCTATGATCTCCGGCTGTGCCACTCTCCACTTCGCTGAGCAGGATTGATTGCAGAACCGCTTGCGCGCATCCTGCGGCTTCCCCGGAACGATCGTCGCCCCGCAGAATCCGCACGGCCGCGGATGCTTCCACAATGGAATCGCCGGGTCGTAGTTCGGAGGCACATACCCACCCGCGGGTCGTGAAGAATTGGTGGTTGTCGGTACAGACGATGGACCGTCCGGCGGCTGTGATCCTGACTGCACGATGAACCTCTACCTTGAATGCATCCGTCACGGTGTCAACACCGGATGCGTTGACGATCGAGTCTCCGACCTTGACATTCTCGATGGCGGTCGGACCGTCCACGGTATCTACCATGGTCCCCGGCGGGAAGCAAGCAGCTTCGTCCAGTGACACTCCATCGAACTTCCGGGGGTCGAGCTTCCCGTCTCGCACCGTCTCATAGTTCGTGATGAAGATGGAGCATGCCTCGCCCGGCAGGTCCGTCTGTCGTGGGTCGCATTCCTCGATGCGGCGCACGAAGCGCAACGGGATATTGAGCATGCGCGCGTCTCGCATGAACTCCTGCCGCACGCCGAGCGGCGCGATAATCAAGAAGCGTCCACCCGTGTAGGCACACGTCTGGCGCGCAATCTCCAGTTGGCATGCGCTCTTGCCAAGCCCGAACGCCGCGAAGATTGCCGCAGTTCCTCGTCGACAAGCCCATTGTACGATGTCGCGTTGGAAGGGATAGAGAACCTCCGAGATCGGGAGTGGCGGCTCGAATCCGCGCATGGGCGCGACGATCTTCTTCGCGGCGATGAACTCTTCATAGGTCTGCGCTGGAGACTGGGACTCTGGAGTCTCTACGGCGGGGACCGTGCGGACCCAGTCGGGGACCACGATCGCGGCGGGCGCGGCCGGAGACTCTGGAGTCTCGATGGCGGGCGCGGTGTCGGTCGTATCGTTTGCAGTCTGCTCTTCGTTCACGTGTAGTCTCCGGTTATACTTGTGATCCGTCAATGTCTGTTCGGCGCGCGGCGGTGTCCGTGCGTCACTTCACTCCATCCAACCACTGCCCCACTGCCTCCACCCTGTTCGTCCTCGTCGGCATCCCGAGCGCTCGCAACACGGTAGCACCGTAGCTCTTCGTTGCCAAGCGTGCATCGCACAAAACGACCACTCCTCTATCCGTCTTGGATCGAATCAGCCGGCCGACACCTTGCCGTAGCGCGATGATGGCACGCGGGAGTGAGTCACGCGCGAAAGCTTCCTTCCCGAGTCTCTCTCCGATGGCATCGTTGATCGGATCGGCGGGACTCGGGAAGGGTAGCTTGTCGATCACTACCGCGGAGCACGTCTCGCCGGGCGCGTCGATTCCCGTCCAGAGTGACGCCGTACCGAGTAGTACGGAAGAAGTGTCACGCTTCCACTTTGCCACAAGGGACGTGCGAGGCATGTCCCCTTGTCGCAGGATGCGGTACGGTAGGTGCGCCGCGGATAGGATGGAGTGTACTTCGTTGAGCACGCGATACGAAGTGAAGAGCCCGAGCGTCCGCCCGCGTGCCTGTAGGATGGTGCGCCGCAGGATGTCGGCAACCGCCGCGGGGAATCTCGAATCCGACGGTAGCGGCAACCCAGTCGGAGTCACGAGCAATGTCTGCGTCCGCATATCGAACGGCGACGGGACCGCGAGCGTTGCGGTGTCCGACGGGAAGCCGAGTTCACCACGTGCGAACGCGAAGCCCGATGGGCCAGCGTGCGTTGCGAGCGTGGCGGAAACGGCAACCACGGAGTCAGCCTTGCCCCAGAGTTGTTCGTGCAGCATGCCCGCGACGGACACCGGACAACCGTGCAGCGTGGCCGATCGGCGCACGTCGCGCCGCTCGCCAAACTTGTTCACGGTGCCGCCGTACTCTTCCACGGTGATCCAGTGTGCCCATCCGTTCTGCTCCTTGCTGCCCGGCGATACAGTAACCATTGACTCCAGGTTGTCAAGGCAGGCTCGGGCTCGCCGGAACGAGTTGCCAGCCTCCGCTCCGCGTCGTGCCTCTTGCGGGATGTCGGAACTCTTGTATCGCGCCGCCGTGCGGCGCGCATGGCGCGCGATTGATTGCGTTGCCGCGGTCAGTGTGTCGAGCGCTCGCGCGTCCGTGCACCACCCGGGGGCGCGGAGCCGCGTGTTGTAGGCTGGGGACGAGGCATGGGTGACAGCGCAATCAAAGACCGCGCGGGAAGAGTCACGAACCGTGGTCGAGAGATTGATTAGCTCCGATCGGTCGGACGGGTCCGCGTGACTGGCGGCGCGTTGGAGCCATGTGGCGAGACGGGACCATGAGGATGCTCGTAATGAGTACCCGAAGAAGTCCCGGGCGATGGACGCGGCTTCGTGGGCTTCGTCTAGGATGACGATATCGAAGGGCGGGAGAATGAGGTCCAGTCCGGTAAGGGATCGCGCCGCGAGGTGAGCACAAAGCAGGTGTTGGTTAGTCACTACGATATCAGCGGTTGACGCCGTGGCATGCGCGAGCGCTGCGAAGCATTCAGCATTCCGTGGGCACCCGCGGCGTTTGCAGTCCTCCCTTTGCGTGGATCGTTGTCGCCACACGGAATCGGAAGGCACGAAGGGTAGCTCGCTCTTGTCGCCGGTCGCGGTGTGCTTTGCCCACTCGTCGATCGCCCGTAGTTGCTTCGCGTCATCCGGCGACGGGATGCCGGGTAGCTCTTCGGACTCGTCGCCGCTGGCCTTCAGGCGGCAGAGATAGTTCCCTCTTCCCTTTATCAGAGCGTAACTGAATGGCACGGGCAGGAGGGCGCGGAGCGCGGGAAGATCCTTGGTACAGAGCTGCTCAAGTAGCGCATTGTTCGCAGTCGCCACTACCGCGCGCTTGCCCGTCTCGTGAGTGTACACCGCGAGCGGCGCGCAGTATGCCATGCTCTTCCCCGTGCCCGTTGGAGCATCGGCGACCAGGTGTGTCTGGTTGGCAAGCGCCGTGGCGATGGCGCGTGCAAGGGTGACCTGCGCGGGACGGGACTCGTAGCCCGTGAACGCGCTGGCCATGTAGCCGGTGGGGCCGAAGATGGTGGCGATGGGGTCGAGCATTCTACTGCCACTCAGACTCTTCCCGGTCCCATCCGTCCGCGATCAATCCCTCCGGATCATCTTCCCATCCGACCGCATCCGCGATGTCCCGCAGTGTCCGGATATGCGCAGGCTTCACCCCACCTGCGCGCACGATACCCTTCCAGAACGTCCGCGCGATCAATTCCCCGTGACCTTCACACTCGACACGCGCGAAGTAAACGGTGTTGCCCGGAGAGAAGTTGTACCCCAGACCGCGGCCTTCACGGTCCGGTGTCATCCGGTAGTGATACTCGATCACTGCATCCGTGTAATCCTCGGCTTCGATGTCACGCCACGGAGTCACGGTGGGTCGGACAGTGCGGCACCGGAAGTATTCGGTCATGGCGCACACTCCTCCAGCACTAGTCATGGTGCAATCCTTCCCCGTGCAGGTGCAATCCTTCCCCGTGCATCCTCCAACGCTTTCCGCGCTTCCTCTACACTCGTGACCGTGTACACCAGGGCGCCACGCGCACGCCACCGTGCGTGGCACTTGACCTGATCCTCGCTCAATTCTTCCCCGGGGCGCTTGATTTCCAGACAGAACCAATATGACAGCCACTCCGCGTTCGGGCCATGGCGCATGGGCGCGCGGAGCATACCAACCAAATCAGGGCTACCAACCTCTAGCCCGTACGGCACGAAGTATCGCTTGCCATCTTTCGAGTAATACACCGCGCGCCCTTCGGAGTTGCGCATCAAGTACAGGTCTTGCTCGGAACCGAGCGCGGCCTCGATGTCTCGCTGAATGCGGGCTTCAAGGGGAAGGGGCTTGACGGTCATGGCTAGCACCCCTCCACGTTGCCGACATCGGTAGCCGGTGCGCGATGGGGAGTGTCTGTCACGTGCGGCTCCAGCATGTTACATGCCTTCTCCACCGCGTACCGCATCCGGTCAACGTCGTGCGCGGTAACGGCGTCGAGCAACAGGGGCCACGCGAGACGGATGGAATCGGGGGGAGTCTCTGTGCTCATGCGAACATCGCCAATCCGTCCTCGTCGATCATGACACCACACCGCACGAGAGTCAGGATGTCAGACTCCGTTGCGACGGCGGCGAGTTCGTCAAGGTCGATGGACAAAAAGAACTGGTCATGCCGCGCATCGCCGATGATATCACGGTTGCCAGGCACGAGTCTGTCGAGCAACAGGAACGCGCACAGGTCGGGACGCTTGCTCGGCGGAGACTTCGCACGATTGAACTTGCCATGCTCCTTGTCGAACTTCTCGAACGTCGCTTCCAATTCTTCTCTGGTCATGGTGTTGCCTCCGGCTTCCTGCCCCTGGTTTTCTCGAACTGTCTTATCGCCCATCGCCCGGCCGACCATTCCGACATCCTCATCCGGTCCCGCGCCACGCGCTCCAACTTGTGGAGGTACATCCCGTCCCGCACGCGCACAGGAACGGACTCCAGGCGCATGAGCCGCTCTGCGCGATTGAACACGCGAGGCAGCTTCGCGGCGCCCTTGGTCGGAGCGTTGCATCGCGGGCACCGTGCGGCCGGTCGGAAGATGGCTCCACACTCTGTCACCTTGCACCGCATGAGCGCGGGCATCCGTTCCGTGCGGACCACGGCGTCACCATCGAGTCTCCACTCTCGATCCTCGTCTGGCAAGCCAAGTGTATGTACGGATCCTCGAAGGTCAAGCACCGTACACGATTCCTTGCCTGGAAAAATTCGCAGCCCTCGGCCGATGGCTTGCAGGTACGTTCCCGTAGCGCCAAAGGGCCGGGCGAGAATCACGGTGTCGATCGCCGGCAGATCGAATCCCTCGATGAACACTCCGCACCCTACCAGCGCGCGGACATCGCCGGCCGTCACCCGATCGCGAATCGTCCTCCGGGTCACGCGGTCGGTGTCTGCAACGATGCCAACCGACGGCACGCCCGCGTCAAGGAACTCCTGCACCGTGACTTCCACATGCTCGACGTTGGCGCAGAATACAATCGCCTTCCCCTCGGGAGTCCACTGCTGGTATGCCTTCACCGGGGACGTGCATAGTCCGCGCTCCTCCACGTCCGGTGGCGCTATCACATGGACGGGCACGAGCAGACCGCGTTCGATACACCATCGGGTCGAGGGACCGTGGACGACCGCGGTGAACGGTGGCGCCAATGGCGCTCCGTCGCCACGTTGTCCGGTCGCGGTGATGCCAAGGAACCGGCACCCTTGCGCGGACATCGCATCGCCTAGCGCTGTCCAGGTGCTCGCCGGCATATGATGACATTCGTCCCATATCGCGAAGCTGGCAGCGGGGACGATTGACCGGGCCGTGCATGTCGGGATCATCGCAACCTGCACGGGCGCGTCTGCATCGGCCGGCTCGTCTGCCATGACGAGTCCGGTGTGCAGGCCAGCGGTGCGGAAACGCACCACGGTGTCCAGGGCGATCTCTTCGCGGTCTGTCAGGAATGCGACGCGATTGCCTAGCGCAACGGAGGATTCAAGGATGTGCGCGGCGACATAGGTCTTGCCCCATCCAGTCGGACATATCCCGAGCACGTCCCGGTGCCCAGCAGCGAATGTCGCGCGGACATCGGAGACGAATTGGGATTGATCGGGGCGGAGCATGTCACTCCCGCATCTTCTTTTCGATTCCCACCACGTGCCCATCAATCAGTCGCAACCACGCGGCGATCTGTCTACGGTTCGCTTCCGACCATCGTTCGGCAGTCAGGTCGCCGAGCACTCCGCGCAGTGCGTTGTGCAGACGGTCCCCGAGGGAAGCACCGACGCATACCAGCGCGGCGGGCGAGGGCACTTCCTTGGGAGTGTGGTTACCTTCCTCCATCAGATTCGCATCGGCATGACAACCGAACACCACTCCGCTTCCTTCCCCACCTGTCGAATCAGCATCGGGTCAAGCTCGCCCGAAGTGTTGACGGAAACCTCATCGCACGTGACCGACCGCAATGCGTCCACGATGTACCGTGCGTTGACTCCGAAGGCGAAAGTCCCGCCGGTCACGGTGGCGTCGAGCATCTCCTGTGCATCGCCCATGTCGGGGTTGTCGGTTGCGACGAGCATCCCACCCTCGGCACCGAACGCGATCCGGACACCCGAGGCACGAGCGGTCGAGACGACCGCGACCGTGCGCAGTGCGTCCAGCATGGCAGCGCGATTGACCCGGGCTTCGTGTCCGCCTGCCGCAGGGATCACCTGCTGATAACTCGGGAACGCCGAGTCAACCAGCTTCGATGAGAAGAGCACGGACCCCGCGCGAACGAACACCGGACCCGCTTCCGACTGCGCGCCGATGTCCACGTTGCCGTCGCCCTGAGTGGACAGGATCGCGCGCATCTGTTCGATACCCTTCGTGGGCACGAGCGCGCGGAACTTGTCGCCTGCGGCGGGCAATATACACTCCGCCATGGAGAGCCGGTGTCCGTCCGTCGCGACCGCGCGCAACGTGGTGCCGTCAATCTCGATGAGCATGGCAGCCATGTTCGCGCGGGTGTCGTCCGTCGCCATGGTCGCGCGAACGCGGTCGATCACGGTACCGATCGTGCGCGCCGGGATCGGTTGCAACTTCGCGGGCGGTGTCGCGATGGTGATGTAATCCTCGGGTGGCATGCCGATCAACGTCAGCTTCTTCTTCCCAGCGTACACCACGACGGAGAGTGCCTTGCCGGATACGATCTTGACCTCGCCCTCCGGCATGACCTTGATGGCTTCGAGCAACGCTCGCGCGGGCACGAGAGCATCGCCCGGCTTGGCCACGGTAGCGTTGACGGCGATCTGAACGGACACCAGGAGGTCCGTTGCCGTGAGTGCCAGCGAGTCTGGCGTCGCGCGCATGAGCACGTTGGTCAGCACGGGCAGCGTGCTCTTGGTATCCGCTGCGGCTGCGGCACGTTCGAGCGCGGGAAGGATGGATGAACGTGGGATGGTGAGTTCCATGTGGTCAGGGCTCCTTGCGGTTTGATCGGGCGTGAGCGGAGGCGAGGCCCCCGAGTCTTCCACATTGTGCGAGTGTCAATGCCGGGCGTGCGGCTTCCTCTGGTGTCATGTGGGAAACACGGATGCGATGCCGGTACGTGACTGGATTGACGCCATGCGCGCGTGCGATGGATGCTAGTGTCGGTGCCGTGGGTAGGATCGATTCACCCAGGATCACGATTGCCCGGGGCACGTGCTCATCCCCGATGCCGTCCACGGGGCGGACCCATCGCTTGATCCATTCACTACCCCATGCGAGCGCGTCATCGTCGATCACTACATACCGGGTGACCTCGGGATGATTGTGCAACCACTCGGCGGTAGCATCGTCGCGCGTGTCACCCGAGAATCGTACACCGCCAACCGCGCCGATGACAGGCGCCGTTAGTCCACGGTTGGCGAGTAGTCTGGCGATGTCCGCGGCGGGCGCATGCCTGCGCCATCCCGACACGATGACGATGGCCGCGCCCGTTGCGTCGCAGATCCGCTGGACGCGGGCGCATCGGATGGGATCGAGCAACTCCTGCGCGAGTTCAATGGACCATCGGAACGCGCCGGGATATCTGGCGATGACCGCGCGGAGCCATGACTCGTCGTTGAGTACACCGTCGATGTCCAGGAAGATGACGGGAGTGCTCACTTGCCTTCTCTCCTATCCATCCACGCGGCTACGGGCGGCACGGCGAGCAAGGCCAGACTGGCGAGCGTGTAGAGTGACTGGAGCACGAGGTCAATCATCAGGCACTCCGCACCCGGTTGTCTTCGATGCGCCACCTGGACGGGAGGATCAGGTCGCGGGTGTACTGGACCCATGCCTGTTCCAGGTTGGCGCCGTCCAGGTTGGCGCCGTCCAGGTTGGCGCCGTCCAGGTTGGCGCGTGTCAGGTTGGCGCCGTCCAGGTTGGCGCCGCGCAGGTTGGCGCGTGTCAGGTTGGCGCCGCGCAGGTTGGCGCCGCGCAGGTTGGCG
>ERZ1292629.2660-Hain-H43-01um-R1-2660-length-14656-cov-19_pt2 | contig 14435 bp, 15 predicted proteins | sample MGYA00564399_ERZ1292629 | MGnify/ENA primary metagenome ERZ1292629 (study PRJEB36523, sample SAMEA6512636) | groundwater metagenome | collected 2019-01-08 | study: AquaDiva: Metagenomics assemblies of 32 groundwater samples
TATAGGCTCATCTGCACAGCTTTCTCCTAAATCACAGAGACCATTTCCAATTGTACTACATGCTCCTGAAACACATATTTGACCAGATGGGCAACTTGCCTGTTCCCCTTGGCAAGCTATAGGCTCATCTGCACAGCTTTCTCCTAAATCACAGAGACCATTTCCAATTGTAGATTCACATTGCCATGTTGTTTGATTACATTCAAGATGTAAATTAATATCACAGATACCACAACTTACCTCACCACATGTTCCATTTGTTGCGGTTCCACATTGTTTTGTTCCGCATAATGCAGAAAGTGCTGGATTTGGTGCAGGAGCACATGTGTTAGAAATACACTGGCCGCTAGCATCACAAAATTCGGTGGTTGGATTACATCCAAGGCCGCAACTTACACTCCCGCAAGTTCCATTTTGCTGTGTCCCGCAAACCCTAGTTCCACATGGGTCTAGTATAGGAGTGCATACAGGAGAGGGAATGATTTCTGTGCCACACTGAAGCTCTTGGGTTAATTTTGCATTAGAGCAGCTTACAAGCCTATTTCTGCCTTTTTCTACCTGAAATCTTGTAGGAACAAGGGTGACGCTGGAAATATTTCCTAATGTGCTTGAGAAATTAAAAACAGCCCCGGATTCATTCCCTGGTTTTATGATATTGTCTCCATCACCGATGTAAATTACAGAATTCCCTAATTTTATTATTTCACCAATCTTTTCTTTTAAATACTGTGAGAAATCTATCGTTGCCACTTCCTGCCCTGATTCATTTGAAGCATGTATGAAAAATCCGGCATAACTGAATCTCCCATTATTTTTCATAGTAAGATTTAAGGTATTAGCATCACAATCCAGAGTATATTCTTTTATGAAGAGGGACACGCTATCAGGGCAGTTCAAACTCTCTGCAGGAACATAAGTTCTTAGCCAATTGAAAACTATGGCGGCCATTATCACTACAAAAACAACTAAAAGAACATAGCCAATTAATACACTTACCCCTCTTTTATTCATTCTGCTTTGTGGCATTTTATATTATCTTACCAATAAATTTTATATGGGTAAAGCCTCTTTATTTATAATTAAAATAATACCACCCTTAATTAAATAACTCTCTTCAAATTTTGACTTTAATAAAAAGATATTTATCATTCTACCCTGTAACAACATAACTGCCTCCTCTGCTTTCTCTTGAAACAAGGAAATAAAAATTTTCCCCGTTTTTTAAAGTGAAAATATAAGAATTTTTATCAATAGTTAGGTTGACACTGCTCGTTGCAGGATCCAAAGTCCAGAGAAATGCCCCTAAAGATGCTGGGATTGTCGTTCCTTCCAATATGACATCGTGCGCCTCATTTTGATATCCTTTAAGCGTAACATTATCCTCTTTCCCAAAAATAAAATACAAGTTTTTGTCTCTTGATTGGGAATCTATGTATTGCTGAGTGAAATTCTGGATAAGCTGGTTCATTGCCGGCTGTGTTAAACTATTGTTGATTCCATAGTCAATAACTTTTGCGCTTTCTATCTGTATTTCGTCCTTCAGATTTTCCAGGTCAGCGGATTCATCTTTTTTGGAATAATTTGAAATAGTGATAAGACTTATGATTATCGCAGCAAGAATTATGGCAGATATTAAATAAAACTGTCCCCGGCGATTTTTCTTTTGGAAAAATTGCGACCTCTTTTCCATCAGAAAAACAGGAAAAAATAGTTTATTAATTTAGTGATTAATGCTGAACATAGAGGTGTTCTTCGTTAATAGGGCCATAAATCGCTTTAACTTTACCATCATATTGTATAAGAAGAATCTTATCACCTGGCTTTATTGTTCCCCTAAGGAAATCGCTCACCCCTCTTTCTACAGTATAAACTTCTCCTTCTGTCTCTCGAGAAGGATCTTTTGATTCAGCCCTAAGAATCAGAACCTTATTCCAAAAAGTTTTTACAGATCTTACACTGACTTTCATGCCAGGAGAGAAAAGAAGTGTTCTGTCTTCTAATGTCATAAAAATTTTAAATAAATCTCTTTTATAACTATTATGTTAATAAGAAGTATACTTTGTAGACTCGGAAGGTTGCCTCAGAATTGCAAAAAAGTTAACCCTCATTCTTTCTCGGTTCTGCGACCCGCTAAGCACCTTAACAAATGTTTAGGGCTGCTCCGATCAAGGCCTGACCCATTTCGCATCTGCAAGATCGAAGCGGACAAAACGTCAACGTCGGAATAAGGACTTTCATACAATATCTGTCACGTCCTTCCTTGCAGTTTGCCATAAAGCCCGTTTGCAAATGGCGGAGGGCTATCCCGCCGACCTAGTCTACTCCAAAGTAGGTTATTATTGATTTATAAAGTTTGCGAGAGATTTTTAGTAGAAAGTTCTTTCTGAGCTGTTGATTAATACCTTTCCCTATCTCTGCTTCTTCCACTATGCCCACTTCTGCTATTGTGTCTGCTTCTGAAACTTCTGACGCCGAAACGACTTCTATTCATGTAGTTTCCTGTTCTTTGAGGAATGTTTCTTCTTCCAGCACTGCTTGCGCCCCTTCCCCCGCTTCCACGCCTCTTTGCTCCGTATTGTCCTCTTCCTGCTCCTTGCCTATTACTTCTTCCCTGATTATCTCTTCTGGCCTGCCAATCATTGGAATCCCATCTTTCTCTTCTTCCCATCTCAGGATTCTGCATCATGAGCCTTACTGTTTCAATTTCAGGAAGTTCTACTTTTTCTATGCTTATCGACGGATCTCTGAGAACATTGCTGAAATTTTCATAATCTCTGTCTGAAAGAATATTTATTGCAATTCCTTCCTTGCCTGCACGGGCAGTTCTTCCTATTCTATGAATATAATCCTTGCTCGTTTTTGGAATGTCGTAATTATAAATATGGGAAATCCCTTTAATGTCCAAACCCCTGGCAGCGACATCTGTGCATACGAGAACAGTAATTCTGCTTTGGTGGAATTTTTCCATTATCTTATTCCTTTTCTGCTGGGTCAAACCTCCGTGTATTGCAAGCACATCCACACCAAGCCTCTTGAGATTATTTCCTAAAAATTCTGTGTTATGCCTTGTATTGCAAAATACCATTACCAACCCGGATTTTTCTCTTTTAAGCAAATGAACCAGCAGAGAGAACTTAAGATTTCTCGGAACATCATAATAAATCTGCTTTAACTTCTCTGCAGAAACATAGGCTTCAACAGAGATTGTCTCCGGATTTATCATATGCTTTTCTGCTATATGCATTATATCATTGGATATTGTGGCAGAGAAAAGAAGAGTCTGCCTTTTCTTAGGGCAGTTTTTTATTATTTTCTCAACATCATTTATAAAACCCATGTCAAGCATTCTGTCAGCTTCATCCAAAACTAAAACCTTTATGTTAGAGAGATTTATTGTACCTCTTTCCAGATGATCAAGAATTCTTCCTGGTGTTCCGACGACAATTTCTGAATTTCTTAAATTCCTTATCTGATGGTTTATATTCACACCGCCATAGACAATCGCAACATTCAAATCCCTGTATTCTGAAAATCTTGCAAAAACATTTCCTACCTGCTCTGCTAATTCTCTCGTTGGAGTTAAAATTAAAACCTGCAATCCTTTTTCTTTCTCTGTTTTTTCTATGATTCCTGTCCCAAAAGCCAGTGTCTTTCCGCTTCCTGTCGCAGAACCCCCTATAACATCTTTTCCATGTAAAACTAAGGGAATTACTTTCTCCTGAATCTCAGAAGGTTTCCTGAATCCTGCTTCTTCTAGTAATTTCAGAAGCTTTTCGCTTAAACCCAATTTTCTAAAACTTTCCATTTTCAATTTCTATCAATTTTATTTTTAAACAACCAAAGAAATAGTGTGCTTGTATGAAACAAGCTCTATTTCCAACAATTATCTATAATAAAGATATTTTTATGGGTATTTAAAGGTAAGTGATAAATAATAAAAATTTTATAAGTATCTTACCACTATTTATGTGTATGAAAATTGGTAAGCTGATATTCAATTTTATATAAGAGAAGTTTTGATTAATAACTCTTCCACAAAACCAGCTTGCCAAAACTATCACGTAAGAAAATCGTGTCCCCTGTTTCTGTTAATATGTAGCTCTCATTTCTCCAATATAAGAGTGAGCTTGTATCTGTTTTACTTCCATTTACTATGGAAACTTCACCCCCATTATTTAAGAGAAATCTAGGAAAGACAAATTTTTTTCTGCCTTCGTCTTTTATTATCCAATCTGTTAAATCACACTGAAAGCTGCAGCCATTATATAAAACAATTTTATCATTTTTAGCATCTAATTTTTTTAACTCAACGCAAGAAGCACAAGAATTTGTGGAGGCTTCACATAAATTTACATTATTATTAATACAGTTTCTCCAGGCATCTGCAAATTCATCATAATATCTGTCTTTTCCAGAAGGGAAATAATAATTTGCAAAACCATTTTCTATTAACTCTAGATTGATGTTCCTATTACCAAAAAATACATATGCAAGAATTCTGTCATATCTATCATATCTTTCTTTGCTAAATCCTAATGTTACATTTTTATTTGAAATTTCTCTCTCAAGAAATTCCTTTGCTTCACTGTAATAAATCTCTCCGCGCTCTGGCGTGTTTATTCCTAGCAATCTTACAGTGCTGTTCCCTATGTCAATAGTGTCCCCGTCAATCACCCGTTCGACAAAAGCAGGCTGGCTTTCGTCTAAAAAATTCTTTAGTAAATTATCAAAGAAAGGGTAATTTATTATGAATAAGACGATGAGAGCAACAATAAGAATTTTGGTCTCTGTTTTTATCTTTCTTTTTCCCTTTCCTTTTTTCACCATTCTATATTTTTAATGTGGGGGACAGGATTCGAACCTGCGTAAGGCACTAAGCCACAAGATCTTAAGTCTTGCCCGTTTGGCCACTCCGGCACCCCCACATGACTTTCAAAACTATTTTCGGCTTAAAAAACTTCTTATTATAACGCAGAACTATGGATTATTATAAATTATACTCCAACCCTTTAACACAGGCCCACAATCATCAGCCCATAGGTCAACAAGAGCTAAGAGCCCATTTATTCTTAATAAAGAATTTATGCCCTGGGAGTGATATATCAAAGGTTCATTAAAAGATTGCTTACTCAAATTTTCTGAAAAACCAAGCCAGACTCCGTTTGATTCAAGACGAAAGTTCTTCACAAAAGAAGTATCTCTATAAAATTGATATGGATTATCCCAGTCAATCCCTAATTTTTTTAAAGATTCTCTCCCAAGATTATTCATTCTCTCTTGAACCCACAGGGGTATCTTTAGTGAAATCATTTCTCTGGCAAAATCAGGATTAAGAACAATACCAAGATGATACCAGGGGCGATTAAGATTTATCGGCTGCCACACTATTCTTTCATCCATGAAGAATAAATTAAAAATTCATTTATTAAGATTATTATAGTATTCTTACATTTACTTTTTGCAGTTTCAAAATATTTATTAAGTTAAATTCATCAATTATAAGATGAAAGAGGTTGTCTTTGGATTATTAAAAAAATCACTGAAAGAGCTTGGTGTTAAAATACCAGATTCGCAGCTTTGGAATTTAATAGAGCTCCCTCCTAGCCAGGAAATGGGAGATTATGCAATTCCGTGTTTTTTCCTGTCATCGATATTAAAGCTGGATCCGCATGAAATTGCCCTTCAGGTAAGAGAAAAAATAGGAGAGCCAAATGCGACTGACTTCGAGGATATAAGGGTTGAAGGTCCTTATGTTAATTTTTTTCTCAATAGGAAAAGCCTGGCTAGGCAAACTGTCTGGGATATAATAACAAAGAAAAAAGAATACGGGTCCTCTTCCCTAGGAAAAGGAAAACGAACAATGGTCGAATTTCCAAGTCCAAATACAAATAAGCCTCTTCACTTAGGGCATTTGAGAAATATGTCAATAGGAGAATCTCTGGCCCGGATTCTGGAATTTAACTCAGAAAAAGTTGTAAGGGCAAACCTGAACAATGACCGGGGAATTCACATATGCAAATCAATGCTCGCATATGAAAAATGGGGTCGCGAGAAAACGCCTGAAGAAAAAAAGATTAAGCCAGACCATTTTGTAGGGAACTTCTATATCTTATTTGAAAAAAAGAAAAACAAAAAGCTAGAGGAAGAAGCCCAAGAACTGCTGAAAATGTGGGAAGCTGGAGACAAGAAAACCCTCATGCTCTGGAAGCTGATGAATGACTGGGCCCTGGAAGGATTTGCAGAGACCTATAAAAAATTTAAAATAAAACATGACGTAACTTTTTTAGAAAGTAGAATCTACAAAAAAGGAAAAGAGGCTGTTTCTGACGGAATTAAAAAAGGAGTTTTCGAAAAGGCAAAAGACGGGGAAGTTAAAATAAATCTTGAAAAAGAAGGCCTTGGAGAAAAAATTCTTTTAAGAAAAGACGGAACAGCTTTATACATTGTCCAGGACATTGCTTTGGCAAAAATAAAATTTGATAATTATAAGCTGGATAAATCTCTTTATATAGTTGGAAGCGAGCAGGAATATCATTTTAGGGTGCTTTTCACCATACTGGAAAAACTTGGTTTTAAGAACAAAGAGATGGAACATATTTCCTATGGAATGGTTAATCTTCCTTCAGGCAGAATGAAATCCCGAGAAGGAACAGTAGTAGATGCAGATTATTTAATTGCTCAAGTCTCAGAGCTTGCGGAAAAAGAACTGAAGAAGAAAGAAAAAGGAAAAATATCAAAACCAGAGCTTGAGAAAAGAAGCCTGGCAATTACCCTTGCTGCAATAAAATACCTTCTCCTTAAGATAGACATAAAGAAAACAATGCTGTTCAATCCAAAAGAATCGATAAGCTTCGAAGGAGATACAGGCCCATACCTAATGTATAGTTATGCAAGAGCCAGCTCAATATTGAGAAAAAGCAACGAGACGCTTGGAAAATTTGAAGTTGAGGATTTAGAAGAAAAGGAACTAGAACTCGTGAAAAAGCTTTCGCAATTCCCAGAGGCTGTTGAAAGTGCTTACAAAACCTTGAATCCTGCGGTAATTGCAAATTATTCTTATCAACTTGCCCAGATCTTTAACGAGTTTTATCATTCATGCAAAGTCCTGGATTCTCCCCAGGAAACTTTCCGTTTGGCTTTGGTAGAATCTTTCAGGCAGGTTTTAAAGAATTCTCTTGCTCTTTTGGGAATTGAAACAATTGAGAAGATGTAAACAAAAACATATATAAAATAAACTTTCTTAAAAGATTAAATAAAAGGAGGTGAAAAATGGTTCAGGTAAAAATGATGAATGAAGAGTTCTTCTCAAAAACTCTAAAAGAGCTTAACGTTGCTGGAGAACTTGTTAGGGCAAGGCAGGAAGAAAAGCAAGGGCTTCTCGATGAATTTGACACAGAATGTAAAAGATTTTTCTACGGAAAAATTTCCAGAAAAGCATTGCAATCTTCTGTTAATAAGACAAACAAAGAACTTGCAAGACTTGACAAGGAAATAAGAGAAAATATTTCCAAAGCAAGAAGCGCTGGAGGTAGAGCAATGCATTTAGTCTCAGCACAAGCACCTGTTGGATTCAGAGCAACTCTTTCAGGAATTACTGGCGGAGGCGCAGGAAAAAAATCCAAGGGAAGAGCAAGGAGGAGGAAAAGAAGGTAATTTTTAATTTATATTTATTTTAATTATCTTTCCTTATATTACAATTAAACAAAAAAGGAGGTTGAAAATATGGCAAAGCAAAGCGGGAAAGTTTTGAACTTTGTAGCATGGTTAACAGGCGTTTTGGTTTCGTTGTCTGTTGGGTTTGCTATGATAGAAGGGACACTGTCTCTACCAACTTGGCTCGGCGGTGATGTTTTGGCAATGCTTGTTGGTTGGGTAGTTGTTATAACCACAGTAGTAAGCGCTGTTATGGCAATTTTGAAAGAATAAGATTTTTTATTTTTATTATTTTTTATTTTTATTATTTTTGATATTTGATAATTTTGAAAAAGAAATTATAGTATTAGATTTAATTGATGGAGTTTTATTTAAGATGTAAGGGCGCTACTTTAAATTATTTTTTATAGTGAATTTTTAGATTATTAACAATTAATAGTGAACATATAATCTTCTGCTGTTAGAATACCGGATTCTCTTACAGGATCTGTGAAATAACGCATATCTTCTCTAATCCTCTCTCTTGTTTTTTGTAATCTTGCAAGAGATTCTTCATCAAGTAATACAAAGGTTGAAGATACTTCGTTTTCTAAATTTCCTTCCATTTTTATTCACTTAACCTGCTTCATGTCTTTCCATGCAAGCTCGAACAATTGCTCCAAAGCCTTGGCGAAGAATTCTGTGTTTATCCAGACACCAACATCGTAGTTTGGATGGAACTTTTCATCATCCAAAAGCATGAACATTATTTGATTTGAATCTATTATTATCAATCTTGCTTTCAGCTTTTCAAGATTTCTTACTTCCGCAACCTTTCTCAATTCCTTTGCAACCTTTAAGTTATTCTTTGTTATTGGTGCTGCTATTCTTATTTTCACACCGCGTTTCTTGATTTTTTCAAAAGTTGGCATAAGAACTTCCATTTTTCTGTTTAAACCTTCTTCTGTTGTTATAATAGTTACTGTGTTCTCTGCATCTCTAACCATCATATCTATATGGTTGTAAAGATTTTGTCTTCCTTTGATGCTGCCAGAAAGGTCGCTTGGCTCAACGAACTTAATCCCCTTAGTAAACAAACCATCAAGCTCATCAAGAACTTCATCACCCTTTAAGGTTTCAAGTCTCTTCGATCTCTCCTTAGCGTCAACCATTAAATTCTTTTTAACACGCTCAACAACCTCTCCTGGTTTTAAAGCCACGAATTTAATAGGCTTTCCCAGCTTCATTACTATGAATCCTTTTTTCTCAAGGCTTTCAAGAATGTCATATGTTCTCGATCTTGGAACATCAGAAATGCTACTCAACTCCCCTGCAGTGCTTGTGCCTCGGGAAAGCAGGGCTGTCCAGACTTTCACTTCATATAGGTTTAAATCAAAGATTTTTCGCAAACGGCTTAAAAATTCTTCTTTTACTATCATTTTCTTATTTTAAATACCCTGGAGCATTTTTAAATATTGTTATGATAAAAGAGTAACCCTTATGAACTTACCTATTAGTAACGATTATTGCCAGTTCCCCTCTTTTATCTTTTACTGAAAAGGTGATTTTGTTTTTAAATGTTTCCTTGAATCTGGTTCCAATATTAACTTTTTTTGAATTTGTTCTGTCTTTTATAAAATTCTTTTGGCTTTCAAGGGTTTTTTTGAAATCTTTGTCTGTAATTATATGAAGTTCTATAATATCTTTCTTCTGCAATCCGAGTTTCTTCCTGAAATCCTGAACCTGTCTGGAAATTTCACGGGCATAACCCTCTGCCTCGAGTTGGTCGGTAATTTTAGTGTCTAATTTAACTTTGAAATAGTCTTGCAACGCTTTACCAGAATTTATTTCGACTTCCTTAACATTTAGTTGGTTTGCTATTACTTTCTTTAATTCTTCCTCAAATTTTTTATCTAATCCATGCACAGCGCTAATAGTTGCTTTATTAAGTGGCCAACGCAATCCTATCTTTTCTTTATCTCTTTCAGCAAGCCCCAACTCTATAATTGTTAATACGTTACTAAATTCTTTTTCAAGTGTTTTATCTATTTTCTTCCTGTCAGCATTTGGCCAGCTGCGTAAATGAACACTTTCTTCTTTTACAATCCCTTTTTTTCTTAAGCTCTGCCAGGCATGTTCTGTTATAAAAGGACAAACAGGGGCAAGAAGTTCAAGAAGACTTAAATAAACTTCTTTAACAACAAATTTTGCCTCTTTGTCTTCTGCAGACAGCCTGTCTCTTACAAATTGTATGTACCCTCTGCTAAAATCATTAAGCCAGAAATCCTGTAATTCTCGCACAGCAAAATGGGGATGAAGATTTCCAAATTCCTCTGTAATCTTCAAAACCAGAGAATTCAATTTTGATATTATCCATTTATCTTCTATTTTTTTTATTTTGACCTCTTTTGAATCTTCCACAAGATTTCTCAAATTATAAAAAATATTTAGATTATTTTTTGGCTCTTTCGCAACATGAAATCCAAACCTCATATCCTGACTCGGATCTTGAAGGCAATATAAGAGCCTCATCGGATCTGCGCCAATTTTTTCCGCAGCTTCATCAAAAGGAATAGCATTTCCCTTGCTCTTGTGCATTTCCTCGCCATGCTCATCTTTCAGGGTTTCATATCCAAAAAGAGATTTAAAGGGAACTTTTCCTGTTATCGCAACGCTGGCCCACATTAATGCATTAAACCAGCCTCGTGATTGTCCTGGCATGCTTTCTGATATTAAGTCGGCAGGGAACCAATCTGCCCAATATTTTCTGTCTGTTAAATAATTGAGAGTTGAAAAAGGAACAATTCCGGCATCAAGCCATGCATCGCCAACATCAGGAATTCTGAAAACCTCTTTGCCGCATTTTTTGCATTTTATTTTTATTTCATCTATCCATGGACGATGTATTTCCTTAAGGTCATCAACTTTCTTCTCGTCAACGGCTCTTTCTCTTAGCTCTTCTAGACTTCCCGCAACAAAAGTTTCGCCGCATTTACATTCCCAAATCGGTAAGGGTAAACCATAATATCTCTTTCTAGAAATCAACCAGTCACTCATGTTTTTGAACCATTCTTCCTGCCTGACTTTCCCATATTCCGGATACCATCTGACTTTCTTATTTTCTTCAATTAATTTTTTTCTTATCCCATTACATTTTATATACCATTCATCAACCAACCTAAAAACCAGCTCTTCTCCGCATCTCCAGCAATGAGGATATCTATGCCTGTAAGAAACCTTATCAAAAAAGTACTTACCCCCCTCTAAATTTTTTATATGGTCAAAAATCAGTGCAGGATTTTTTTTGGCATTTTTATTGGAGAATTCCTTCATACAATCAAGGTAATTTGCCTCTTCATCAATTAATTCAATTGCAGGAAGATTTAGTTTCTTGCTCAATTGAAAATCCTCACTTCCTTGTCCGGGAGCTATATGGATTAGGCCTGTCCCTTCTTCTTCACTGATTACAAGTATTCTTTCATCAGCCTCTATAACTTTGTGTTCGTAGTTTCCAAGTGATTTTTTTATTCTCGGCAATTCATCAAAAGGAGATTCGTATCTTAAACCAACAAGATTTTTACCCCTTATTGTCTTTTCAACTTCCAAGCCAAGTTTTTCTGCAACAGATTTAAGAAGATAATAGGTATTCCCCTTAACACTGCCAACTGCCGCTGCATAGTCCTTTTTTGGATCAACTGCAATTGCAACATTGCCTGGTAAAGTCCAAGGAGTTGTCGTCCACACTAAAAGATATTCATTTTTGCGCTCCTTTATGGGATACTCGATATAGACAGAATCGTGCGTAACTTCTTTGTATCCTTCTGTGACAATATCATGTTTAGAGCTTGCTGTCCCGCACCTTCCGCACCATGGGACAACATCATGTCCTTTATACAGCCAGCCTTTATTAAAATAAATCTTTAATAAAAACCAATTATGCAAATTATTATTCTTTGTGTTGGTATAATAAGAATTTTCCCAATCCATCCATTGCCCAAGCCTTATTGATTGTTGGGTTTGTATTTTAGAGAATTTATCAACTCTCTTTTTGCAGGAATTCACAAAATTTAATATGCCAAATTTTTCAATGTCTTTCTTGTCTTTAAGTCCAAGATCTTTTTCTTCTTCTCTTTCAATCCAAAGCCCCTGGCAGTCAAATCCATTCTGGAATCTTGTTTCATAGCCCTGCATTGATTTTAATCTGTGAAACATGTCTTTGTAAGTCCTACCCCAAGCATGATGGACTCCCATAGGGTTGTTCGCCGTAATTGGGCCGTCAATAAAACTCCATTTTTTACCGCCCTTATTTTTCTTTTTCAGTTTTTCAAAAGTCTTGTTCTTTTTCCAAAATTTAAGAATTTCTTTCTCTATTTCCTGTGGGTTATACATTGTAATTTTCTATAGATGATTATATTTTTAAACTAATTCTTTTTGAAATTTTTCTCCCATTCAAGGAGCTTACCAGCCTCTATCTCAATCTTGTCAGCTTTCCTTAATCCAGCTATCTGGCTTCTTGTAAGTATTGGAAAATGTTTTATCTTTGCCAAATAATCAGGAATTTCCCAAACATCTTTTTCAGAGGTCACCCAATTAATCTTATCAAATCTTTTTAGGTTTACAGGGGAAGAATAAGATCTTAAATTTTTCTTCCCGCTATCATCAAAATATTCATGGAAAAAACTCATGACAAGTTCTCTTATATTTCTGTATATAGGCTCCCTATATCTGAGAACAGCATGGTTTGTTTTTCCTATGCTTCCCCATTTTCCGTTTTTTTTGAAAACACAGATGACGTGGTCAAAATCTTTTTCCGTGGATTCCATGTCAACAACCAATGGTTCTTCTCCGTGAAACCTGAGAGCTGCTGCGGCAAACATTGCGCCCTCCATGCAATGCGCCTTCCAATTTTTCAAAACCATCCTCGGAGAATAGCAAGTATCTCCCCCCTCCTCAAAGTTTATGGGAATTTTGTTTAAAAAATCCTGGATTTTCTTCGGCGTTTTAAGCGCCCTGAAGATTTTTATCTCTTTTTCATTCAGTCCGAACATGATTTATTCCAGGAATTCTGATTATTAAAATATTTGTAAAAAATATTCTATTCGGCAAAGCTTTTCAGAACCTCTTCCTCAAAGAAGTGGAGCTTTCCAGGAACAACGAAACAAAAAGGTGCCCTGACTCTTTTTTCTTTTATTTTTTCAATAGTATTATAATAAATCTTGGAATCAAGAAGTCCAAGGCGCTCGCAGATAATAATTTTTCTTAGCTTAATTTTTTTCTTCTTGCAGTCATCTTTTAACCTTTTTATTGCATTTTCAAATTTTAATCCAATATCTATGAGTATGAGTGTGTGTGCTTTTATTTTCATATTTTCTTTTACAGTATCGAGGTAGCTCTCGGCAGGAAAATTCGGCAGGCTTGCGGTTTTTCCGAACTTGTACGGCTGCAATCCTGTCTCTGCAACAGCATCTAGTATGGACCCGGCATGAATTATCTTCACTTTTATCTTCTTTTCGGCTGCTTCTTTTATTATTGCACTGTGCGTTGTCGCAACAAGAGGGCTTCCGTAAACAAGCAGGACAATCTCCTTTTTTTTCGCCCCTTCAATGAACTTCATTCCTTCTACAAATTCCCTGCCGGCAGGAATAAATTTTTTTCCCTTAAATTGACTTAAAATGGCAGAAATGTCATAAGGAAACTCAATAGTATATGTATCGACATAAACAGCATCTGCCTTCAGGATTGCATCATAGGCTTCTCTGCTGTATCCTTTCCCGTTAAGTCCCAGGCCAACCAGATATAACATAAAAATACCTGGGTTTCTCGGTTTTTAAGGTTTCGGTGTCTATTCCTGTTACCTTTTTAAAATAATAACAATAGTAAAATTTATAAACTCTCAATCCTGTGGATTTTTATCAGAAATTGTTAGGAATTAATAAAATGCCAACAGAAACCGAAACATACGGGGAAGTAAGGTCAAGTTTAGTTTACTCCCCATTTGATGAGGGCTTGGAAATCTTGGCTGGTTTAAATGAAAACCTAATCTCTATTCCAGAAAATGCCCAATTAAGGATAATAAGCGGACCTAATTCAAGAGTTTCAAGAAACGGGAACTGGACAAGAGAAGGGATTTTATATGTTCCAAGAGGAAAGCCAAGATTGGTAAGAAATTCACCTATATTATTCTCTGCAAAAGAAGCTACAGAAGCACATGGACAAGGAAGAGAATTTTATCCTTCGAAAGATGCAATAGAACAAGCTTTAGTTGATTCTGTTGAATTTCCTTCAAGCAATACTGAAATTTCAACAAACGGATTAGCTGATAATTCTTTTACGGTTTATGCCTTAGGTGGAGAAGAGCAGGCAAGAGCTTATGGAGAATTTTTAAGACAAGCAGGAATAAATAACTTACCTGTTTGGGTTGTTGGTCAAGATTCTGTTAATTCACAAGATAATACCTTTGTAAGACAAATGTGGTTCAGGAGTCTTGTCGGCAGGTCTGGTCTTGTTGGCGACGGCAGGGACCTTCATTACGTCGATGGGTTGCGTGGGGTATCTAGGAGAACCAGCGAAGCTGGTTCGCAAGATTTACCTGGTTTTGTAAAAGGCTTGACAAACGAAGAAATAGCCCGTATATTATATCCCACAACCTTTGCCCTTAGGTCCCAGCTTGAAGTTGCCATCATGACTCAGGATTATGAATTGGCAGCAAGATTAAGGGACAGGATAAATTTGACAGATGAACCGTTAAAATGAAACAAACAATAAGCATAGCGATTGATGATGAAACCTTAGAATTAATAGAA
>ERZ1292629.2729-Hain-H43-01um-R1-2729-length-14434-cov-5_pt1 | contig 14434 bp, 12 predicted proteins | sample MGYA00564399_ERZ1292629 | MGnify/ENA primary metagenome ERZ1292629 (study PRJEB36523, sample SAMEA6512636) | groundwater metagenome | collected 2019-01-08 | study: AquaDiva: Metagenomics assemblies of 32 groundwater samples
GTAACAATAAAGAGCGGCAACGTCGGCATCGGGACCGCCAACCCCGGCGCCACGTTAGAGGTGCGGAACACAAGCTACCCCGGCGTTCCCGGCGGCGGCAGTCAGGGCAGCTATGGAATGATATATGGCGGTATGACGTTTACGACCTCCACCGCGAATGCTTACGCAAAAACATTCTACCTGGACAGCGCCGTGAACGCCTCGGCAAAACCGATGGAGTTGGACGCTTTCCACAGCTATGCGCACGTTGATAATGCCGCCGGAATAGACACATTGATCTCCGTTTTGGGCGGCGCTTCGGTAAGCAGCGGTTCCCACGGTGATTCTGTGACCGGCGTTGCGGGCGTGGCGCAGACGGTGGGGACCGGTACGGCCTATAATCTGACCGCCGTTTCCGGCGGCATCAACGCGACGGGCACGGTGACTAATAGCGCTAGGGCGTTTTATGCGGGCAGTCCGTTTATCGCTACGGGCACAAGCGTGGCATACACGACCGGGCTTGAAGTGGGTAATCAGGCGGGTGCCAGTACGAATTCCTACGGCATTTATATAGCGAACCAGACCTCCGCTAATGGCTGGGCGTTTTGGTACAACGGCGCCTATAGTGTTTCTATTGCGACAAGCGGCGCGTTATATTCCGGAACGTCGTGGGGCGGCTGGCCGGCCACCGGACGCATTGTGGTGGATAACGGTCAGATTATTTCCGGCGTGACCGGCCAGAATGGGTTTATTATGAACTCTACCGGCGCCGGTTGGGGAACTATTTCGAATATCTCTTCCGGCGTTTGGGGGCTTGGCTGGGGCAGTTCGGCCTCAACGCTCGGCACGCAGGTCTTGACTTGGAATTCGAGCGGCAACGTCGGCATCGGGACGAGCACGCCGGCGACAGCATTGAGTGTTGTGGGCACAATCAGGCAAACCAACGCCGTAAACTGCGGCCTCTCGTCAGATGCGAGCGGAGGCATAATCTGCACTTCCGACGAAAGGCTCAAAAACATAAACGGAGAATACTCTGCGGGCTTGGATGCAATATTGGGAATCAATCCGATAAATTTCAGATATAAAGGGGAGGACTACGTTCACGCTGGCTTCTCGGCGCAGAATGTCAAGAAATTCCTTCCCGAAGCAACGCCGCTTCAAAAAGACGGATATTTGGGGTTGGATCCGAACGCCATCACCGCCGCGCTTGTAAACGCCGTGAAAGAACTCAAGGCGGAAAACGATCTGCTTAAAGCCAGGGATAAATCGTTAGAAGAACGGGTGAAGTTACTAGAAAATAAGCTTGACCCCTGATCCGTCCCCCATCCAGCAGTCTTACGAAGTCGGACTTCATAAGATTGCACAATGTAAATCAGTAACCTATGAATAAAAAAACGATTATCTACGCAGTTCTCGTCGTTGCCGCGATCGCGCTTGTTGCTTTCGCCGTGTTTCGATCGGGCGGTGGCAACGGCGGCCAGTGGATATGCACGGGGAGCCAATGGGTGAGGGTCGGCAGTCCCTCGGCTCCGGAGCCGCAGACGCCTTGCGTAGGAGACAGGGCGCAATCGGCTACGGGCGGTCCGGGCTCCATAGCGGCAAAATCCGTCAATGTGAATTTCACCGAAACCGGCGTTGTTGTTTCCGAGGATGACGCGCCCGTGGGCTGGAAATTCACATACGGCGGCTCGTCGGTTCACCTCTTTTTTGTGAGCGCGAGCATATGCAACCTCGGCAAGGGTCCTGCGCCATGCGGCGGCAAAAGTTCTATGAATATCGTTGGCAGTACCGTAAAAATCGAAGGTGAAAAGGACGGCGACAAAGTGATTGTCGCCAAGCTGACCTGGGTTAAATAAATTTCCACGGGCTTACGCCCTGGTATTGGGTAGGAAGTATAAACTTACCGCCGCCTCATAGCGGCCAGCTTTAAAAACTAAAGGTCAAAGCTAGAGTAAACATATGAGTATAGAAAGAAATTTCGAGCAAAGCGGGATGGCGGAGCGGGCGAGACAGGCTGCGGAAGCGGCTCTACGCGCAAAAGCTCTGCGTGAAGGCAAGACGGGTGAATCCATGCCGAATGCTGTGCCCGGATCGATTGACGACTTAGCTCCGGAAGGGGTTGGTCTGGTTGAATTGGAGGATCCGGATAAGGACCCTGGACTTGGGAAATTCAGCTTGAGCCCGGAAGAAAAAGCCAGGCTCCGCGCTGAAGGAGGCGAGGCCGCCGTGCAGGCTGCCGAGCGGAAACTTGCGGAGGCAACCGCCAAACTGCGCCTTCAGGAGCTTGCGGAAGAATTCAAAAAAAGCACCGACCCGCACAAGGCGAACTGATTTGTACTTGCTGGCAGTTCGACGTATTTGCGTTGGCTGGTTGGTAAAGTTAAGAGACATATGTCTCTTAACTTTACCAAAGAGTTAAAAGGAGTTAAAAGGAGTTAAGAAGTTTAGGTTATTTCGGTTAAAGTCCCGCGCTTCGCGATTTCGAAAATGTGAACGTAATCAAGTAAGCGGCGGTCGTGCAAGTCGGCCAAAAACTCTTCTGGAATCGTATATTTGCCAATCCAAACGCTTTTTTGGAGATTTTTAAATCCTAAATTAGCCAAGCTCCAGCGCAGCCAATGTCGTTTGGCCACCGGTTCGTTGGTGGGAATGTCATAAATTATCAATTTTGGAGTTTGATCCGATTTGGGATTTCCGTATCGCGCAGAATTTTTCGAGTATTTGTTGCGGTGTTTGAGCGCTTCCAGCTTTTTAATCCCCAGAGCAGTGGTTAGCCAATTAGCAGTTTTGCCTGAAGATTTATTTTGGATGAATCCTTGGCGTTTCAAATAATACAGCAAGCTCCTAAGCTTGCGATTCGCATCTTCATCATTTCTACTGCTTTTTAGAGAAGTTGGCAGGCCTCTTCTTATGCGCCCCAACTTGCGGCGGGAAGTAGAATAGTCGGTTAACATAGCGTCCATAATTTCATATACTCCCTTGGCTTCATCCTCAATTAACTCCAGGATTTTTTCAATAATCAATCCGCCTTTCATGGTAAAATTATACTACATATGGCTCTTAACTTTACCACAAGATATGCACTATTAGGCGAAAGGGGTTATCTGCAGTTTGCTATACTGAAAACATCAAGAAAATGGCTGCTGATTTTCATGTAGCGCCGAAGGGCGAGTACTGGCGGTTTATCGGAGCATTCTTTGCGATCATTGTTGCGGTGATCGGACTTTTGCTTTACTGGAAAGTTTATTATGAGCCGGGCGAGCGGGCGCGCGCGGCGGTCGAGCTGGCGAAGCGTCTGGAGCGCGAACAGCAACTCTTCTACGAGCGCCAGGCGGCGGATACTTACGGCGGCAAAACTCCGCAGGAAACTTTGCGCCTCTACATCGCGGCCGTCGAGCGCGGGGATTACGAGCTCGCGAGCAAATATTTCGTGCTGGAAAAGCAGGATAGAGAGTTGAGGACTTTACAGAGCAGCCGCCCGGAGGATGTGAAAAACGTTATTCGGTTGTTGAAATTAACTGTTACCTCGCAGGGAAGTTACTCGCTGGATAAAGATTTATTTTCTTTCAGTAGGCCTTTAACTGTAGATTTTGTTTTATACCCAAGCGCAATTTGGAAATTGAACGATATTTAGAGATGTAGAGACTTATTAATGAAAAAGATTTTCACCATTCTTTTTCTCTTCATCACACTTAACCAAAGTGCGCTAGCTTACGACAATTTCACAACCCATCCGGCCTTAACCGACGAAATAGTTGATTACTTAAATTTGCTTCATCCCGGTTCGATTACGCCGGAGCAAAAGGAGTGGCTAGTTCAGGGCAGTATCGAAGAAGATACGATTCCGCGCTGGATCAACCATTTTTATGATCCGGTGCGGAAAATAGGCTGGAGCGGCGAAAATCTGGGCGATGTTTCGCCGGAGACCCTTAAAATATTTTCATCTTTTGCCTTCACGCTGAACAAGCCCGTGGCTTCCGTGCAGTGGGTTAACGATGAGTTTTTACAGCAGGAATATTCGCGCTATGGCGGCAATCGGACATGGAAGCGCGGCCTTAAATATTATGCAGACGGCGATTTAAAGGAAGCGTACATGACGCTTGGATATGTTTTGCATCTGATTGAAGACGCAAGCGTACCCGAGCATACGCGAAACGATACGCATGCTCAAGAATTTTCAAAAATAACTGGTGATTACGGTTCGCCCTACGAGGGCTATACGCGTAAATGGACGCGTGAGAATTTGCGCGTAGCGGAGGATTTGCAGAAGAGTGGCTTAACGCCTCCTGCGTTGAATAAGATTGAAGATTATATTATTTCTCTGGCTACTTATTCCAATTCTCGCTTTTTCTCCAAAGATACGATTGACAGCCAAATTTATCCAGAGCCTAAGATTGTTAGAGAGGACGATATTTTTGGATATGGAATAGATGAAAATAATATACAGTTTCCTTTAGTGAAGATTGATTTTAAAACTGATAATTTCAAAATTCAAAAGGAATTTTCAATCAAAAATATTAGTGAACATTACCCCATCCTCGACGCATATTTCTCCCATCTCTCGCGCCAGGCGGTGCTTTACGGCGCGGGCGCAATCGAACTTTTTCAAAAACAGGCGGCGGATGCCGTGGTGAATAAAGAATTTCCGGCGCACCTCGTCGAATTTGATCTTGAAAAAATAACCATCCCCACATTCTCGCTTACCGCCGAACTTACAAACGCTTGGAATTTCACCAAAGAAACAGCAGCCACAACTTATAACTCCGTAAAAAATTTATTCGGCAACGCTTGGAATTGGCTGGCCGGAGGAGAAGAACCGGCATTAATAAGTTCTGTTAGCCAGGAGCCAAGCGGGGAAATCAGTTCGCCAATTTCCGCAGCTTCGCCAACACCGGTTCAGGCTCCAACGAAACCTCAACCTCCGCCCGAGAGCCAGCCGGAATCACAAGCACCTCCTCTGCCCCCACCCGCTGTTTTGGGAGAACAAACCGAAACAAGTGAGGACGCGCCAATAATCCCGCCTGCCGCTCCTTTAATTGCGGCGCGTGATCCGACGCAGGCCCTGGGAGGCGGCGTTGCCATCGCAAATTCTCCGCCAAGCCAGAGTTCGCCGCCCGCGAGCGGAGGATCCGAAGGAGCACATCCGGAAGAACAAGCTTCAACGGAGCAGGCTTCAACCCCAAGCGGGCCGCTGCCGCCTGTAATTTCCAGTTTTAGCGCAATCTATAATCCTGCTCCAAAAATCTTATTTAATTGGGATGCCTTAACCGACGCTTCCGGAGGAACATCAACGATTATTTACAGCCTGGAAGGCGAAAGCGGAAATATTTATAACGGAACTTCAAGTTTGAGTCGTGAATACAAAATCGAAGAAATTGGACGGGATTATAACTTCATTTTTTCCGCAACCGACCCGACCACAAACTTAACTGCAAGCTCCTCAATTACGGTCAGAGCCAGCAGTTTTCTCGATGGAGTATCTTGGTACAACCACCCGGTTCAAAGCAGCTACATTTTGGATTTGATGACCAGCTCAACCCGGCCATTTTCTGATCCAAGCGACACGAGCGATACGCAGAATTGGAACTACATTGTTTTCTATTTGAACAAAGACGCGCCCAAAGAATTTGTTTTAACCACAAGCAACAATTTGCTGCCGAGCGATCCAGGGGCGTTCAAAGTAAAATACGGAGCTTGCCACGGGGGAACCAGTCCGAACAATGGTTTGCTCTTGGCCTGGAATCAATTTTCCTGCCAGCGCGGCGGGCCGCTGTCGGGGGCAACGGGGCCGATCGGAAACAGCATGCGCGTGGAGTTAATTCCGCCGGCAGGCACGCCCGCAGGATTTTCCACTAACGATTATCTGACAATTGCTTTTTATGGTTTTGCCGGAGGCGGGGGAGGTGTACAAAGTTTCGGTTTAGCGGCAGTGGATAAAATGAAATATTTTTGGCAGTCCGCGCCACCCGATGAACCAATCCAGATGCCAACGGATTTTAATGTTGGATTTGACGACGTTCATCCGTACGTAACGCTTTCCTGGCGAACGGCCGGCGACGCCGATTCTTTCGGGCGGGCGATTTCATACGAAGTGAGCAAGAGCACCTCGACCGAATTTACTGATTGGCAAAGCGTCGGTTCTGATCATTCTGCCGTACTTCCATTTTCGCATGGCGATTCTTATCGCTTCGGCGTGCGCGCGGTGGCATACGATGGCACGCGATCGGAAATTGCATCATCCACCTGGGAATTTCCCGCTAGTTTTATTGAGCTGCCTTATCAGCTTCTGAATTCAGAAAAGATCGGGCGGGCAAATGGCCCCGGGCAAAAAATACATATGCAAAACACCGCCACCATAAACGGAGTTTTAATGTGGGTTGGCAACGACGGAGGCAAGTATTGCTGTTCGTACAGCTATATGCAGATCTTTGGCGATGTCGAAGGCGCCCGGGGCGAGCTGATTGCCTCAAGCACCGTAACCGGCGTCGGCCCCATTCCTTCGCAAGAACTTCTTTACGAATTGCCCCCAAGCTTGCTTGAGGCGGGAAAAGATTATTGGCTGGCGCCGACTTGGACCGATGCCACAAACGGAACCGTGATTTGGGGCGGAAGCGGTGGTTCTTATCTCGACGGTTTTTGGTCCGCCGATCCCAGTATGGACGCCTACTTCGTGCTGCGGCAAGCGCCGTAAAAAATAGTGTCCTTAATGAATGTTGGTAAAGTTAAGGTACATATGTCCTATAACTTTACCAGCTGATAATACATGAAAAACAATACGGAGCAGGATGGGGGCAGTACAGGAATGAAAAAACCGATCGCCAGGGGCGACCGGTAAGGGGTGGTGCATTTTTACGGGAACGAAAAAAGCCCCCGAAGGAGCAAGATGTTATCGCCTCACCGTTGCGGCGTAGACGATGGCAAAGAAGAGCAACGTAAAACCGTATTTGTCCCGGCCCAGGTTAGCGGCCTGCCGCAGGAGCAACCCGGGAGGCGTGCCTGCGCGCAAAGCTTTGAGAATTTCATTCACCGTAAATTCCTTTCTTCGGGACCCTCAAAGAACGTAGGCTTATTATATCACATAATTCCGAAAAATGGAAACGATGGAAAGAGAAACTAAGCCGGTGGATAACTTTTTTCGGGAAACCATTATGATAAAAGCAGAAGGGAGATCTCATGGAAGCTCCCGTGATCATTTCACTCGAGGAGCCAGCAGCTCTCGGGTGGCCGGAGCTGTTTGGTTGGCATTGCCCGAGGTGCAACGAAACACCTCGCCACCACCCGGCCAAGCTGAATTTTTGGTATTGCCGGCATTGCCAGGTCGGCACTTATGATGGTGGAAGGTATTTCACCTGGCGAGAGCCGATCTTGCCGTCGCAGGCTGCTGCCGCCTCAACATCCTAGGAGACCTTCGGGCCTCCTTTTTCTCGCCAAATCTCGGCAAGCAGAGTATAAGTAAAATAAGAATGGAAATTCGCCTTATTCTCCACGATATCAGAAGTTTGCATAACGTCGGCTCGATTTTCCGCACGGCGGATGCGGCCGGAGTCGAAAAAGTTTACCTCTGCGGCATCACGCCCGCGCCCCTGGATCGCTTCGGCGACGTCCGGCCGCGGTTCGGCAAAGTGGCCCTGGGGGCGGAAAAGTACGTTCAATGGGAAAAGGCCGCGCTGACGCGGCGTGTGATTGATAAGTTGAAAAGCGAAGGCTGCAGAATTTTTGCCGTCGAGCAGAGCAAAAGCTCAATCCCGTATGACAAAGTTCGGGGCGTCGGCCTAAATGCAGGAACTCGAATTGCGTTGATTTTCGGCAACGAAACAAAAGGCCTGCCGCAGTCGGTTCTCGCACAGGCCGATAAAATTCTGGAAATTCCGATGCGGGGAGCGGTGGTTCGTGAAGCCCGCCATCCCCGGCGCCGCGGCCGGGGAAAAGAATCGTTGAACGTGAGCGTCGCGGTGGGGATTGTAACGTTTGGGTTGCTTCCGGCGAGCACAAAAAGTAAAAAGGGGAGCAGGGCGTGATCGGGCGCCCTTACTCCCTGTGTCCGCGGTTCAGACGGGAGGGCTGACGTGGGGAACAAGGTATCCCCCAAATTCCCTCCTTGATACTCGCGGACAGCATTTTAAAGATAGGGTGTTCATAGAATTTGTCAATTCGGGCGGCTCGCGGGCTGTTCAAAATAAATGGCGCGAAAAAAGGAAGCCCGCAGGCTTCCTGGATGTCTAGTTTAACTAATAACTAATGGCAAGCCAAGCTCGTTGGGCCGAGCGCGGCAGTTTCTCGCGGAGACGGAAGAATTTTGTCCTGACGGCGTTCTCAAGGAGGCCGAGGGCTTCGGCGATCTCCCGCATCTCATATCCCTCCGCCCGCAACTCTACCATCAAGAGTTCTTGGGGGGACAACCGCTTGGCCACGTCTTGCCAAATCTCCCGGGCCGCAAACTCTTGCTCCGGCGACGGAGCGGTCAAAACCTCTGACAATCTTGACCGACCGTTGCCATCCCCTTGTTCAAGGACCTGCGAGAGGTCATCGTGCAGGAGCGAGCGCCGCGCCTTACGCCTCCGCAAGATGTCAAGCGCAGCGTTCTGGGCAATGTGGTAAACCCAGGTTGTTGGCCTGGACTCCTGCCGGAAATTCGGCAGGTTCTTGAATACGAGCTCAAGCGCGTTTTGGGTAGCGTCTTCCGCGTCGGACGGATTGCGCAGGATGCGCGAGCAAGCCGCGGTAATGAGCGGCAGGAACTCGCGCACAAAGGCCTCCCAGAATTCCGGCGAACACCGGAGCTCTTCCAAGGGCTCCGAGCGCATAGCCGTCCCACTCTTCGAATTTTTTCTCATCGTTGCCTCCCTCGGCGACCTTGCTATTTTTAAGATAATAATTTTTTGAAATTTGTGTCAATGTTGATATGTTAAAGGCTCGTCCAAAGCTGTATAATTCAACCTATGGGCAAATATTCCGTGCTTATCATTCTTTTCGTCATCGCCGCCGCGGCCGCCGCTTATTTTTTTTGGGGCATGTCGCGGCCGCAGACTTACCGCAAGGCAACGGTAAATCTTAAAGACGCAATTTTTAAAGTTGATGTGGCAGAAACGATGGCGGCGCGAACGCAGGGGCTTTCCGGACGGCCGGGTTTGAGCGAAGGCGAAGGCATGCTGTTTATTTTTCCCGATTACGGCATGCAGGGATTCTGGATGAAGGACATGCTTTTCCCGATCGATATCATTTGGATTAAAGATGACGCTGTCACGGGGGTGGCGCACAGCGTTTCACCCCAGGCCGAAAAAAGCATTTTTAATCTGGATGTTTTTTATCCGCCCGAGCCCATAAACCGCGTGCTCGAAGTCAGGGCCGGCACCGCCGAGCGCTTGGGCCTCAAGGCCGGTGATCGGGTCATAGTGGAGATGGAGTAATTCGCCTATAATGTAAATATGAAACCAGTCAAAGTTGCCATCAACGGTTTTGGCCGTATCGGACGTTTGCTTTTACGCCAGCTTGTCGCCTTGCCGAGTTTCCGCAAAAGCGAACCGGGCGCAATCGAGATCGTGGCTGTAAATGATTTGGGCAATCTGGAAAATCTTGCTTACTTATTGAAATACGACAGTGTCTATGGATGTTTCCCCGGCAGCGTGAAGTTCGACACCGCAAACTCAATACTCGATGTGGACGGCAAGCAGATAAAATTTTTGCAGATTAAAGATCCCGCAAGTTTGCCCTGGAAAGATCTGGATATTGATATTGCCGTCGAGGCCACCGGCCTTTTTGAATCGTACGAAAAAGCGAAAGTGCACCTTGTCTCCGGCGCCAAGCGCGTGGTGATCACTGCGCCTGCTAAGGATGACGATTTCGCAAATGGCAAAACCGTCTTGATGGGCGTAAACGAGGACGATTTGAAAACCACGGTGCTTTCCTCGAACGGCTCCTGCACGACGAATGCGGCCTCGCCGGTGATCCAAGTGCTTTCCGAAAATCCGGGTATAGTTAAAGCAGTTTTAAACACAGTGCATGGTTATACAGCCACGCAAAATTTGGTGGACGGGCCCGTGAAGGGCGGCCAGGATTTCCGGCGCGGGCGGGCGGCCGCTCACAGCATTGTGCCTTCGACAACCGGCGCCGCGATCGCGGTTACGCGCGCGATCAAGGATCTAGAAAATAAATTCGACGGAGTTTCCCTGCGCGTGCCGGTGATCGCTGGTTCCATCGCCGACATCACTTTTTTAGCCAAGCGCCCGGTAACGGCGGAAGAAATAAACGATATTTTGCGCAAAGCCGCTCAAACAGAACGCTGGCAGGGGATTTTAGCCGTAACCGAAGACCAAGTCGTCTCGGCCGACATGATCGGCGTGCCTTATGGCGCCGTCGTGGATTTGAATTTCACGAAAGTCGTGGACGGGGATCTCGTGAAAGTGCTTTCCTGGTATGACAACGAATACGGATATGCAGCAACTCTTGTGCGCCATCTTGAGGCGGTGGCGCGGAATTTGTGAGAAGCGTTTATTATTCTTTAGTCGCGTTCGCTCTGATTGGCTGCTTTGTTTTTTGGGTATTTTTCACTTACAAGGAGATTTATCTTGCTTATGAGCGGGCAATTCAAAGTTCTATTCAAGCCAGTATCGTTAAGACACGACTCGCCGATACGTTAGTTAATCAAAAGCGGGAACTTAAACTGGCTTTCGTTGGCGACATTATGCTTTCGCGCGAAGTGGGAGATATCATGCTCCGCGAGAACGATTTTGCATATCCCTTCCGCGAGACCGCAGAGGCGCTCGCGGGCTACGATCTCACATTCGGCAATCTCGAAGGCCCAATTTCCGCGCACGGCAGAAACCAGGGGAGCATCTATTCTTTCCGCGCCGACCCGCGAGTGGTGGAGGGACTCGCGGCCGCTGGCTTCAATGTTTTATCGCTCGCCAATAACCATATTTGGGATTGGGGCCGTGACGCGCTTGCGGATACGGTCACGCTTTTAGGGGAAAAGAACATCGCGACCGTAGGCGCGGGCAGAAACGAAGCAGAAGCGAATGCGCCGGCAATCCTCCGCGTCGGCGATGTGCGTGTCGGTTTTTTGGCATACACCGATCTTTATCCCTCGGGTCTTATCGCGCACGGCGAATTGCCAGGCATAAGCGATTTTTCGCTCGCTAAAGCTACGCAAGCCGTGGCGGATTTAAAGCGCAATGCGGATATTGTTGTCGTCTCTTTTCATTGGGGCGATGAGTATAAAACTAAAGCGAGTGCGAACCAGCGGAAAATCGCGCATGCCTTAATTGACGCCGGCGCGGATATAATCGCCGGCCATCATCCGCATGTGGTGGAAGAAACGGAGCAACATAAGAATGGCTGGATTGCCTACAGCTTGGGAAATTTCATTTTTGACATGACGCGGGCCGGCACGACGGAAGGGCTTTTACTTGAAGTTACAGTTAATAATAAATCCGTGAAAAGCGTGACCGTAAGAAAAGTCCGCATAACCATGCCGGATTACATACCCGTGATAGCGGATTAACTATATAAATTCGCCAAACATTTTTAGCAACGGGGCGTTTTTGGTTATAAACAGGGCCTTACCCGCGAAGTTGTATAATGAAAGCATGAAGAAATTTGTCTTCGGCTCCGCGTCGCTTTTGGCGATTTTCGCCATGTCGGCGGTTACGGTCAATGCAACGGAACTGCCTGCATCTTGTTCGGGCACATCCACCAGTGATTTAATTTCGTGTCTGGGCGTTTTGAATAGTATCCTTGTAAGTTTACGGGCGCAGTTGGGTTTGGGCGATTATCTAACGGGAGACACGGGAGGTTTTGTAGATACGAGCACTCCTTTGGCGATTCCCGCAAACTCACTGCCGGGCGCGACTCGGGGCACAAGTTATAGCGCAACCCTGGGAGCCACCGGAGGCACTTCGCCTTACACGTGGACCGTTGCCGCGCTGCCAACAGGATTAACCTTTAACGGTGTAAATGGCATCACGGGAACTCCCTCCGCAACCGGCACATTTGCCGTAGCGGCACGCGTGACGGATGCAAGCGGCGCGAGCGTAAATAAAAATTTGACGTTAATGGTAGCTACACCTGGCCCGGCTGCCGGAGCAACATTTACGGTTCAAGCTATTTATGAAGCAGACATAAGCGGGGGCGTCTTGCCGGGGCAGTCGAAAATATTCCGTTACCGCGCTACGCCCACAGGCGGCTTTACGGGGCCGGTAACTTTTGCGCCATCGGCAGTCAGCAATATTCCTTCGGGAATGAATTACGTTTTTAATCCTGCGAGTTTAACCTTCAGCGGTGAACCGGTTGAATTTACACTCACTTTAAGTGTTCCCATAGGGCAAATACCAATTGAGGGCACATTTATTAACTTTCAGTTTGATGCCAAGGGGCCGGGAAATAATCCTGTGCGGATCTTCGGGGGACTCTTGGGCATAGCGAGTCCGGAGCTGCCGGTCGTGAGCCGCGTGGACATCCTTCCTGCCCTTGGCGCGAATGCAGGCGCGCTTAAGGGCGGCGATAAGTTTGGCATAAAGTTATATGACCAGAATGGCCAAGTCATAAAAAATGGTTTCCAAGCGGGCGTAAAGAGTGTAGGATTCCAGCCAACAATTATTCTAAAAAGCTCGCGCAGCGAAAAAATTTGCGCGAAGTCCACTTTGGGCGGCGTCTTTGCGCGCTCGACTGACGGTTACACGCCGGTCAAATACAATTTTTCCTACAGAACCGTAAACGGGGTTTTACAAAATGTATCGACTGAAGATTTGGGCTATTTCGTAGTTACTTACTATCCCTTGAACGCGCTTGCTCCTGGCGTAACTTCTAATGAAGACCCTTTCGTGCCAGTGGGCAACTGTGGCGGTACTGAATTTTCAGTTGACCAGGCGATGCTGGGCGGCACTGTGTCTTGGCAAACAGAAGTTGCAGGTATTTCGAAAACAATGGTGGCAACTGCGAAAACATTAAACCAGCGCTTGTTCACAGTGGCTCCCGGAACCGAACTTTCCACTAACAATACGAACCCGTTTGGCTTAAGAATCGTGGGACCGGCTTATGTCGTGCCGGGAGAACCCCAACAGATCAGGATTTTTAACGCGAATATTTCCACCAGCACGCCGGTAAAAATCTCTTACCCAAATTTACCTGCGGGCCTGACAGCCTCGCTGGGTTTCAACGTGTTAGACACTTTAACTGCGGCTAAGCCTACGAGTTACTACAACATCAATACTACTCCAAATACCGCAGCTGCCCATAAGACACTAACGATTAGGGCCGAAGGCGGCGGTGTAACCAAAGACTATGCGTTGAACGTAAAGGCGCCGGTTTGCCGAGGCGAACCGACCACGGTGAGCAGCGGCGGCACTGTGAATATAAAAACTTGTTTTGCTGATGCAAATTCGCGGGTTCCCCTGGGTTATGAAATAGATTACAGCGGCATCTTGCGCAGTTCTAATCTGGCCGTTTATGCGATTGAAGGGGATACGCCGTCAGAATGGAGGGATATTTTCCGGGGTGCCGCCCGTTTCAAATACCTTTTAAGCTCGCCGATCGTTACCAAGCCCACTGGTATAATTGCCCAAGGCAGTTTCTATTATTGGATCGCCACTCCGCCGGATGGTCAGCCGTTCGCTTCAAATTATTACCTGGTTGCGACAATCTTTGACGACGAAACAGGAGCTTTACTGGGGGAAGACACTGGTGAAGTTGTGGCCTGGCCGCACGCAGCCCCGCCGGCAAACTGGCAGGAGATCGGGGATTGGAAGGTTTTCAGGAATTACTAACCTATCACAAATGCATGATTATTTATTTAGGAGCCGATCATCGCGGCTTCGCTCTAAAGGAGGAGATCGAAAAATTCCTGCGCGGTGAAGGTTATGAAGTGGGGGATTTAGGCGACGAGGTTTATAACGCGGAGGACGACTTTCCCTATTTTTCCGCGCCCGTGGCAAAAAAAGTGAGCGAAGATCCGATAAATTCACGCGGGATTGTCGTCTGCGGTTCGGGCGTGGGCGTCATGATCGTGGCCAACAAATTCAAAGGCGTACGCGCGGCGACCGGAATGTCGCCCGATCATGTCCACGCCGCGCGGCACGATGAAGATATAAATGTGCTTGCCTTGGCCGCGGACTTTACCGACCAAGAAACGGCCAAAAAAATGGTGACGGTATTTTTAACGACGCCTTTCGGAGGCGACGAGCGCTACCGCCGACGCCTCGATGAAATAAATTCGCTCGAGCACAATGCTTGAGGTTTTGCCGGTTGTAAATTGTCCCTACGGAGACGACGACTGTGCTCTGGCCAAACTTGCCAAGATCGAAAAATTTTCTAAATGGATTCACCTGGACGTGGCCGACGGAATTTTTACTTTCAACAAAAGCTGGGGCAGTCCGGCGGCCTGGCAAAAACTGCATTCGCCGTTGAAGCTCGAAGTTCATCTGATGTTTGCGGAGCCCGAGACGCAAGTCGAAGCTTGGCT
>ERZ1292629.2225-Hain-H43-01um-R1-2225-length-16768-cov-13_pt1 | contig 14428 bp, 15 predicted proteins | sample MGYA00564399_ERZ1292629 | MGnify/ENA primary metagenome ERZ1292629 (study PRJEB36523, sample SAMEA6512636) | groundwater metagenome | collected 2019-01-08 | study: AquaDiva: Metagenomics assemblies of 32 groundwater samples
TATCAATCGCCTCATCTTTAATCACCGTAGCGGTGATGGGTCCATTAATCCATTCAAGTTCAATTTTTTGTCCATGTTTGTAATTTTTGTAGCGTTCATCGGCTGGATGCATCACTACATACTTATCGCCGAATTTTGTTTCTGGTCGAGTGGTACCGATAGTGAAGGGGCCGTATTTGAGAAAATAGAATTTAGTTTTTTCTTCTTTATACACAATTTCGTCGTCAGAAATTGTCGTTTGCCCTCTAGGATCCCAATTAACGATGGCCCTTCCTTTGTAAACAAGACCCGCATCATACATACGTTTAAATGCTGTTCTCACCGCCAAGTTTCTTTTTTCGTCCAGCGTAAATGCTTCTCGGCTCCAATCAACAGAAGAACCCATTTTATTGATTTGAAGCTTAAGCGTCTCGCGATTTTTTTCCACGAAATCTTCCACTCTAGAAATAAAAGCCTCTCTCCCTATAGCGTGCCGACCCTTGCCCTCTTCTTTCTGAAGAATTTTTTCTACTTTTGAATTAGTGGCTATGGCAGCATGATCGGTGCCGGGGAGCCAGAGAGTTTTAAATCCCTCCATTCGTTTGTAGCGAATAATAATGTCCTCTATCACCGTCATTAAGGCGCCTCCGACATGAAGCACGCCGGTGGCATTAGGTGGAGGAAGAACAATGGAAAAAGGTTCTTTATGTCTATCGGGCAAATTGTCAGGATTGAAATATCCGCTTTTCTCCCACAGGCCATAAATTCGCGGTTCTGTAGACGCGGGATCATAAGGTTTTAGAAATTTATCCCCAATTTTCTTCATTGAAAACATATTAACACGGCAGGCGGTTATTTTATAGGTAAGCTAAGGGACATTATTTACACTGTCCTTTATTCATTTGCCTCCCTCTGAAAAAAATCATAAATGATGTAAATTTAATAACGTCAATTGATAAATAATCAATTAATCATCAGGAATCTTTTTATAAAGGACAAAACATAAGAATATGTTGACAATAAAGGTGATTTCAGAACAGTCAAGAATTCTCTAGTCCTTGACATTTTACAAGAAAAAGGTAGTTTTGGAATATATGTTAAGGTTTAGCAAAAAAAGAGTTTTTTTTGTGGCCGGAGGACTAATTCTGGCTCTTTCGTTTGCTTTTGCTGCCTCTGCAGCTGATTTTAGCGTCAACGCCACCGCCGATGGCCTTGAAAGTCTTGTTTTAAGCGACGCTTCGGCATCTTTTAATGTTTCGCTTGTGACCGTAGGAGCTACTGCCTGCGAAATGACCGCTCCTGCTTTATCGGGTGTGGCCACGGGGGCAAGCTTCAATGTCGCCCCGGGCGACCCTTGGTATCCAACCGCTGGCGGGAGCACAACCTTTTCCTTCTCTTGCGATGATGGTGCGGGGGTAACTCTTTCTGATTCTGTCACAGTTTCTTTAGCTACCGCGTCTGTGGTTTCTTCTACTGCCGATATAAAAGCCAACAATTCTGATGGTCCCGTTACCATTACATCTGGTGATTCCTATACCCTTTCTTGGAGTTCAAGCAATGCCACTTCATGTGAAATTACCTCACCGGCACTTTCGGGGGTTTCTCTTTCTGGCAGTTCAACAATTGACCCGACTCACCTCTTTTATCCTGCTGTCGGCAGTCCTGTAACGATAACGATGACTTGTACCAATGGGACAAGTACTGACACCGACTCGGTAGAAATTAATATTGGCGTTGTCCCACCACCTCCACCGCCTCCGCCTTCCGTTACCGCAGATATAAAAGCCAATGGTTCCGATGGGCCCATCACTGTTGATAATGGCAATTATTTTGATTATGACTGGACTTCAAGCAATGCCACTGCCTGCGAAATCACCTCTCCTGCTCTCTCTGGAATTGCTTTGTCTGGCGGTGGCCGAATCAATCCGGGCCACTCTTGGTATCCAGCGGTTAATAACTCTGTAACCATAACCATTTCATGCACTGACGGTGTAAGTACTGATACTGATTCTGTCCTTATAACCATTACTTCAGTTGGAGGTGGAGGCGGAGGTGGTGGAGGATCTTGTCCTTTACCGTCTTTTATCAACCCTCTTTCAGTATCGGGAAGGGTAGGAGATTCATTCTCGTATCTTCTCACCGCGACGTCCACCAGTTCTTCAACGCCTATTATTTCTGTGAATAACTCTACTCTTCCAGGCGGACTTTCATATTCCACCAGCACCAACACCATTTCTGGCACACCAACCGTGGCCGGAACTTTTAATGTTTCTATTTCAGTCGTAAGTTCTTGCGGAACAACGACAAATACACTTGTAATTACAATTGACCCTGCAAGTACCGGCGGAGGTGGCGGAGGCGGTGGAGGCGGCGGAGGTGGTTCTTCAAGACCACCGGGCGATATATCAAGGCCAGTTACACCTCCTGCTCCAATTGGCAATTTTTGCCCCTATCTCACGGACTATATGAGGATTGATTTCAACAACAATCCTACCCAAGTTATTTATCTTCAGTCATTTCTGAAGTATTTTGAAGGTTATGACTACGTTCAAGTAAATGGCGTATTTGATGATTTGACCTTTAGAGCGGTTTCAGCATTTCAAGAAAAGTATAGAGACGATGTCCTTGAGCCGTGGGCAAAAGGACAAACTCCAACGGGATATGTTTATATTCTTACTTTAAGAAAGATTAATGAAATAGTTTGTGGTCCTCAAACCCCGATCTCCGTGCCTCAAGCACAGGAAATAGAGAATTATGTGCCTACGCCAGGTGTTACACCCGAAGTTGGCATGATTGAACCGATTACAGCTCCGGTTGAGGGACCGCCTAAAGGACAAAATCTTGCCGCGGCACTATTCGCCTTCCCAGACACATTTGCTGATGGGATAAGATGTTTGTACACATTTATCCTCATATTAATTGTCCTTTATATCTTGGGCAATGTTTTGAGAGATGTCCTTTATGAGAATACTTTAGAAAATGTCCGTAAGAGATTTCTCACGAAGTGGATAACCATCATCTCTGGATTAATTATTGCTATTATCGTTGCCTATATCTTTGGAAGATGGTGCATAATTCTTCCTCTGCTTGTCGCGCTCGTTCTAAGCATCATCTGGACATCCCTTTATCCAAAGCACAACTCCATTCGCGTCTCAACTAAAGCTTGGTATTTGGTAATCACCGCTAGAACCAAAACTTTCTTAAACTCCTAAGGTAAGATTTCCTCGCGCTCTGATGTTTTCGCTGTTTTCGCTTTTTTCTGTTATTCCAGACTCAAGTTTTATGTAAGCGGCAATGCCAATCATAATGGCATTATCTGTGGATAACTCTTTTTCTGGCATATGAAGAACTAATCCAGGCAATTGTTCTACCAGTTCCGATATTTTTTCTTGAAGGTAATTATTTGATGATACGCCTCCGCCCAATATTAGAGTTTTTATTTCTGGATGCAGGTTGAGTGCTTTGCGGGTTTTTTCAACCAAAACTTCTATAGCAGCATCCTCAAAAGCCATGGCGATTTCCGCCTTATCGTTTTCAGAGAGGGAACCGAGATTTTTGATTTTATAAAGAACGGCGGTTTTAAGTCCTGAATATGAAAAATCAAAGTTATCCGAATTAATCATAGGACGGGGAAAGCGAAAAGTGTTTGGCTGCTCACGGTCAGCATCGGGGAATTCGCGACCAAACACTTTTTGCTTTCCCCTGACCATCTCGGCGAGTTTTGAGATTTTTGGTCCGCCAGGATATGAAAGGCCGAGCATGCGTGCCACTTTATCAAAAGCTTCTCCGACAGCGTCATCTCGAGTTTTGCCAAGAATCTCATAAACTCCAAAATCTTTTACTAAAACTAACTCCGTATGTCCGCCAGAAACCAAAAGTGCCAAAGCCGGCATTCCCAACTTTGAAAATTGAGAATTGGAAATTGAAAATTTGTCCTGGTACAAGACAGAATAAATGTGTCCTTCCATATGATCCACCGGAACAACCGGCTTTTGCCACTCTTTTCCAAGTTTTTCGGCGAATGTGATTCCAGCCCAAAGTGCCGGTTCCAGTCCCGGACCTTGAGTAACGGCAATGTAATCAATATCTTCCGGTACTTTTGTTTCTTTTAATATTTTCTCTAAAAGTATTGGCAAATTCTTCTCGTGCTCGCGTTTGGCTAAGGTAGGGTAAACGTCCCCATATTTTTCATGCAAATGGCTTTGGGAGAAAAGAGCATTTCCCAGACATCGGATGTCTGGAGATTCTCTTGGACCGGTAATATCAAGCAAGGCAATCGCCGTCTCATCGCAACTGGTTTCTATGGCTAGAATAATCATGAACTGAAATTTATCTCACATCTTTAATTTCCAATTGATTACGATAGAAACTTTCCCAGAAATTTCTTTTTTCTGGTCGGTATTCTTTATAATATTTCCCTTCGAATTTCCGCTTAAGATTGTTGTATCGTTTAAGTAAAAGTGGGTCATTTTTTAATGCATCTCTTGCACCACGGTATTGATACTCAGCATCTGTTCCCAAAACAGTAACCAAATAGTCAGTGGGAAAACTTTTTTCTATTCCTTTAAAAATCGCTTTGTTCTCCGTCCAATTTTCTGGATTTTTTATCTTTCCATATGTTTTTAATATTTCTATAATTGCCGGCAGGTCATCTCTCTGAATAATAACCTGAATGTCCACATCCTTTTTAGTTAAACATCCAGGAATGGAAGATCCTCCGACATGCTCGAGTTTTACCTCAAACCCCTTAAATAATTCCATAAGTTTCTGTTTTTCCGAGTGAAAAAATTCTTGGGTCTCGTCCCAAAATTCTCCAGATAAAGTAAAGTGACAAATCTCTAAGTCTGCTGGCATGTGACCCTACCGGGAGTCGAACCCGGCTTCCAAGCTTGAAAAGCTTGTGTCCTAACCGATAGACGATAGGGCCCTCAATAAACCGCAATATTTTAACATTTTTCCCAAAAAATGCTATAGTTTTTCGGCATAAGGGAAGAGTGGCTGAGTGGTTGAAGACACCGGCTCGTCCCGTAGAAGAGCGGAGGGTTGGCAGAGTGGTCTATCGCGCCGCACTCGAAATGCGGTTGGGGGCAACCCCTCACAGGTTCAAATCCTGTACCCTCCGCTCTCTTACGGGATTGAGAAAAACCGACAAGTTTTGGACTGTTTTGTAAAACTTAATCTAGAATGATAATCTTTAACAGTCTGCGCGGTTAGCTCAGTTGGTAGAGCATTCCCTTGACGTGGGAAGGGCCAGAGGTTCGAGTCCTCTACCGCGCACTTTAAGTCTGATTTTACGAAAGTGTCACCTTTGTATATTTGTTGAACGGGTGAATAATGTGTAGAATTATCAAATATGAAATACGAAGAAATTCCTTTGGTCTCTGACCCCCCAGTAATTAGCCTAAGACTTGAGAGATATGATGATATTTTTTCAGATTTTGATATTCGTCCATATCCGAGCCGGGCTCTTTCGGTTGATTTCCTTGATGAAATCAAGCGAGCATCACAAGACAAAGAAGATGTTGGAGTTGAACTAATGCTTCATATGCCGGAAAAGGAAAGAAATGAGTCTCGCGAAACCACCATCAAAGAACGGCTAACGGCGCACTTTAAAAAACATCACCTCCTTCTCCAAGAAGAAAGAAAACGCATCCTGAAATTTGGGATAGGAATGGTGGTTATGGGCATTTTCTGCATGGTGGCGGCGACCTTTATCATTTTCAAAGACCCTTCAGATAATATACTTTTATCTTTTTTGGTTATCTTTTTGGAACCGGCAGCTTGGTTCTTGCTTTGGGAGGGGATGGACCAGATCATTTTCAATTCTAAAAATGTGAACCCTGAACTAAGTTTCTATCGTAAAATGTCCCATGCTAAAAGCCACGCTCATTTCAAGTCGTACTAACTTCTTTACATAATTTGATATTTGTGATAGAGTTCTAATTAGAAACGAACCCCTGAAAGGACGGTGTGTTATGCGTATCTTCTGGATTGCTCTTCTGGGCCTTGTCTTCACCGCGGGCGAGGGGATTGGTCAGATCCCACCCCAAGCACATGGCTGGCCGACTTTCCCAGACACTGTCGGTTGTGCTCGACAGATGCAGCAGCTTGGCCTTCGGCTGGACACCCTGGAGTTTCCCTGGGAAGGACTCAACTGGTACGAAAAAGTGTCAGGCAGAGTGTTTCGGCACTTTGTCTATGACACGGTTGCAGCGAAGACACCGGTGTACGTTGACCCGCGAGGGGTAGCGCGTTACATCCAGCGTTGCTGCAACTTGATGACCAGTATCAGCGACTGTCCCGGATGTCAGTATGTGAGGCCGGCGGATACCCTGGTTGCTCAGCCGACGGTGTCCGTGGTTCCCTCTCTGTTCCCAGACCCGTTGAACATCAATCTCCGAGTATCTGGGAGCATAACGCTGGAAGGGGGCTTGCTCTCCTCGGCTTCGACAGAGGAGATAATCATCCCTCCGATCCTCGTGACCAAGGCCGGAGTCCGCTGGTACCAACGGACACGATACCAAATCGGTATGGGGGTGGTGGCCTTGGCCCTCGGTGGCGGCATCTACAAGTGCGCCACCGATTGGTGCGACGGTGGCGATATCAACATCTTCAATCACCTCGTCGTCAAGCGCTGACCGCTGACTGACGGTTGGGCTCGTGTTCCCCGAGAGGAACACGAGCCCTTTTTCTTACTTGCCTGCGTGAAGAAAAAGATAAATATCTTCAAGGGCTCTCACAGCATCACCTGCAGCAATGTTGTTCTGGTGATAGAGTCCGTCGGTGTAATCTCCGGCTGCCCAGACACCCGCCACTTCTGTTCTTTGCGTTTTGGAGTCAATGGGAACCTGCCCAATTTTGTTTAGTTTAAGAAGTTTCTCGGCAAAACTGGTTGTCGGAATGAGTCCGATTTCAACAAATACACCACTGGCCAAAATTTCTTTCTCTTCTCCTGTCTGAACATCTTTATATGCGACGGTGCTGACAAATTTGTCTCCTTTTATTTCTACTGGCACAGCGTTCTTTATCGCTTTCATGTTTGGATGGGACAGCACTTTTTTAACCGTGGTTTCGTCTGCCTTAAATTTTGAGCTTCGATTCAGAAGAGTGACAGATTTTGCATAATTAAGGAGTTGAGCGGCGCTTTCAAAAGCGGCATTGCCTCCGCCAATCACAATGACATCTTGTCTGGCAAAAAGAGGGCCATCGCAAGAAGCGCAATAGGTCAAACCTTTATTTTCAAATTCTTTCGCTCCTGGAATTTCCAGTTTCCTTCTAGTTGAGCCGGTGGCGATAAGGACGGTTTTGGCGGAGAAATTTCCGCCGGATGTTTTTATGTTGAAACCATCTTCTTGTTTGGTAATATCTAAAACTCGTTTGCCGGCTTCTATTGCAACAAAATTGCCGGCATAAGCGCGCAAATGTTTCTCAAGTATTTTACCGAATTCAGCTCCGGGAATTTTTACCGTGCCGATCCAGTTTTCTATGCCAAGAGATTCAGTGCTTTGTCCTCCGAAACTTTCGGTGATGAGGATTGTTTTGAGTTGTTTTCGAGCAGCGTAAACGCCGGCGCTGGCGCCGGCGGGTCCGCCTCCGATAATGACCAAATCATACATCCTACTATTTTACTTCAACTTTGATCTGCGGAGAAATGCCGGGACAGCGTGCCAATCATCATCCTCGTCTTTTTCTTCTTTATCTTTGGCAATTCCGTGCACGAGAGGGGGAGGAGGAGATGCCTTCTTTATTTTTTCAGCGGAGATTTCGTCTCCTGTCGGCCTTGTTTCTTCTTTTGTTCCCGAGCCGAATGAATTGAAAATTTTTCCTCGGCTTTTATCCTCGTCTTGAGAAAAAGGTTGGAAAAGAGAAGCTCCTTTTCTCAAATTGCTTTCAGGAAAATTTGAAGCGATAACAGTAATCTTAATTTCGCCCTTCTTGAGTTTGTCATTTTTAACTGTTCCAAAGATGATACGCGCGTTCGGGTCAACAGATTCCGTAATGATTTTAGCGGCCTCTTGAATCTCAAACATAGTAAGGTCATCGCCGGCGGAAATTGAGAAGAGCACGCCTTTGGCACCGTTGATAGAGACCTCCAGGAGAGGAGAGCTGATGGCAGCCAAAGCGGCTTCCTCGGCGCGTTTCTCGCCACTGGCATAACCGATACCCATGAGAGCAGCCCCCGCATTTTCAAGAATGGTGCGAATATCGGCAAAATCAATATTAATGAATCCTGGTGTGACAATGAGGTCGGAGATGCCCTCAACCGCCTGTTTCAAAATATCATCGCACATCGCAAAGGCGTTTTTAGCCGTGATGTCTTTTTCCACCGTCTGCAAAAGACGATCGTTGGGGATGATAATGAGAGCGTCAACCATCTGCCTCAATTCTTCCACGCCTTGCTCGGCAATCTTCATGCGCTGGATGCCTTCAAAGAAGAAGGGCTTAGTGACCACTGCCACAGTCAAACAGCCGTTCTCTCTGGCGGTTCTGGCGATGCCTGGAGCGGCGCCTGTGCCCGTGCCTCCGCCCATACCGCAAGCAATGAAAACCATGTCTGCACCCTTGAGAGCTTCTTGAATTTCTTCCTTAGTTTCCTCAGCTGCTCTCTTGCCCAGCTCTGGATTCATGCCGGTACCGAGGCCTTTGGTCAAGTTTTTGCCAATATGGATTTTTTTCTTAGCTTGAGAATTGTGAAGGTCCTGGGCGTCTGTGTTAACAGCGATGAAATCAACTCCCTTGACCCTGGAATTAATCATGTGGTTAACGGTATTTTTGCCTGAACCGCCAACTCCGATGACTTTAATCCGGGCGAAAGATTCTACCTCTGGTTTTACTTGTGGCATGGTTTTGAATGAATAAATGATTACCCGAGTTTTCTCGGCGTTGTCGCCATCTTACCAAACGGATTATAAAATAAAAGCAGTTGACTTTTTACCGTTTTATGGCAAAAAACGAGAGATGAGATCGGAAGTTTTACGCGAAAGACGCTTGAGTTCGTGAATTATTGTTTCGGAACCCTTTTCACCGACGAGAATCTGTTCGTTGTCAGCATTGAATCCAATAATGGAAAGTCCGCATGCGACCGCCCAAACATGATCCTTCATTCTGCCTTTGTCGTTGGCGCTGAAATGAATCTCGGCAATTTGAGAAGGCAACTTCAAATATTCTTGAGCAAAATCTTTCACGGCGCTTAACCCCGCTCCTCCGCCTGTGATGATGATGCCGGCAGGTAGAAGCGCATCTCGTTCAATTTTTTTAAGATGGCCCTGAACAAGTTCAAAACAATCAGAAAGCCGAGCAGAAACAACTTCATCAAGCTTCTTTCTTGAATAAGTGGCGCGCGTCAATCCGCCAAGTTTGATAACTTCTGCCGCTTCAAGAGGAACTTTGAGTCCAAGGGCGATGTCGTTTGTCATGTCGGCGCCACCAATTGGAAAAACTTCAAGAGAAACAAGATTGTCGTTCTCAAAAACAACCAAGGAGAGAGTTTCCGCTCCAAGGTCCACAAGAACCACTCCCGCTTTTTTCTGTCTTTTGGAAAGAGTGACAAAACTCGCGGCCACTGGAGCCACAACTAAATCTATTACTTCCACACCGGCTAGCTCGCCGGTTTTGATGGTATCTTGGAGGTGATGCTCCATGGCGGTAATGAAGAGGGCCTTCACTTCAAGTTTCTGGGCTTTGAGTCCCTCCACTCGTCCCCAAACGGGCTTGCCGTCTATTCGGTATTCAAGCGGAATAGAATTAATAATCTTCCTATTTAAAAGAGCGGAAGAGGGAATGTTAGATTCAGCCATTTCGAGTGCCGTCTCAATATCCTTGTCAACCACTTCCAAATCAGCCCTAGTGATTACAACTGATCCACTGGCAGTAACACTGGTCAATCCGACCCCCCCGGTGGAAAAATAAGCGCGCTTCACTCTTTCGCCCGCCATTTTTTCAGCTTTGTTCAAGGCCGCTCGGATGCTTTTGGCGGCTTCCGTTGGATCTGTGATATAGCCACGCTTAACTCCTTTTGTCTCTGCCGTGCCTGCCCCAATAATTTTAGGAATCCCTCTGCCGTCGGAATCAACAATTTCCTCGGCAATAATGGCCTTGATTTGAAATGTGCCTATGTCGACCCCAGCTGCGATTTGGCGCGCCATAAATAATTTAAAAAGAAAAGAAAATTGTGTTAGAGCCCGAACGCTTTTAAAAGCGCCCTTTCTTTCTTCTCCATTTTAGCCCCATGTTGCATTTCTTTCAAATGGAGAATTCCGTGGATAAAGAGGTGAGCGGGTCCAAAAGGTTTCGCGCGAGCAAGATTGATAAAAATTTCTCCAGAATTTTTCGTAATCGGAAAGGAGAGAACGTTCGTTGGCTTATCCTTGCCACGGTAAACCTGATTGAGGCGCCTTGAGAGGGCGTCGCCGACAAAAACCAAAGAGAGCTCGTAACTTTCTCCCAGAACCTTTTTCTTAATTTTCTCAAACGGAACTTTGGGGACAGACTTCTTGGTGTTGTTGAAAATTGAAAATTGCAAAATTGATTTCTTACTTTCGGCGAGTGAATTTGCTAAGTTCGTTGAGTTTTCCTAGTTTAATAAGTTCAGCAATTTCTGCTTTTTTCTTGAGGCGCGTGAGTGTCTTGGCGCGCTTAACATTTTCGGATTTAGTGCGTTCGCTGTAGCGTTTGGAACGGACGCGAGGAAGAACGCCCGAGCCCTGGACGCGCTTAGAGAAACGTCTCAAAACGCTTAAATTATTTTCGTTTGGGCCTTTAACAACTTCTACATTTACCGTCGCTATCATAGGGCGATACTTTAGCATATGAATAGGGAATAGACAATAAGAGATTAGAGAGAAATATGTTTGAGAAAGAGTGGCAATTCGTTAATGGAAATAGTGGTTTGTGCTCGGGTGGCGACATTGCGCACCGTGGCGGTGCCGTCAAGAGCTTCTTTCTGCCCGACAATGATGAGATGCGAAACAGGAGTTCCTTCAATACTTGAAAGCTGAACAGCGATTTTATCTTTTCCTAATGAGTGATGAACTCTGATTCTCTCTTTTCTCAACTGTTCCAAAAGAGGTAAAGATCTCATTTTGGCTTCTTTTCCGAGATGAACGAGGCAAAATTTCTGTTTTGGAAGGTCTTTGTAAATTTTCATTTTCATCCTTTCTGTATCTTGCTGTGCGTTATGGGTTCCAAAAACAGTGGCGCTGGCCATAGGTATTTCTCTTTTTAATCCAAGACGTTTGCCTAACTTTGAGTAATGATGACCGACTGCCACGACGTTCTCGCTACTTCCGTTTTCTTCGCGGATGCGAAAAATAGTTTGAGAACAAAATTTCCGGTTGCCAATAAGTTCGTGCGCCAGGTGGAATTCAATACCAAGCGTTTCAAGATACTCAAGCACTTCCTTAAAATAACTTCGGCTTTGGGTTGAAAGCGAGGAAATGGGGGACGGAGCAGAGTGTCGAATAGATTCTGTTTCCGGCAAATCAAAATTAAAGAGATTAAAAACATCCTTCTTAATTTGCTCGCGAACTGTCTCGGAAAAATCAGACATGGATTTGCGAAGATGAGAATGTAACTCTCGTTCATATGAAGACATTGATTCTTTGTCGCCAACACTGTTGATTTCAACCACCAAATGTTTGCAACCAAAATCTTCAAGCATGGATAAGGCTCCGCGGATGAGCATCGCATCCGCTATGCCCTGGCTTGACCCAACAAAATGCAAAGAGTATTTATCTATTCCTCGATTCGGAGAACTTCTTTTATATACAACGGAAAGAGGAAGCATCTCGGACTGAAGTCCTCTCTCCAGATAAACTCTAATAAAAGCCGCATTTTCCGCAACGTCAAAATATGGATGCGAACCGTATTCTTCCCGCAGAACAATATCTTCTTTTGAAACTCTGGGGGTTTCAATGGGTCTAAATCCAAAATACGACGCCGTTACAAGCGGTTTATCAAATTCTCTTGAAAGCCAAATTGATTTTTCGTGCATGCGAATTTTATTTGTTTTCGCTGACGATTGCGTTTCCAGGAAATAGAGCTGGCGGCACAAATCTAATAATGGGCCGGCCGACCACTTCTTTTCTTGACACTGGACCCCAGAGACGAGAGTCGGCACTGCCGAGCCGATTGTCTCCCATAACAAAGAATTCATTATCATCAAGGGTGACCGACAAATTATCCGACCTAGGGTATTTAACGTACGGCTCTTCAAGTGTCATCCCGAGAGGGTTTGCGTTATTCTTAATCGTGACAACACCTTTTTTTATTTCCAGAGTTTCTCCTGGCAGGCCAATGACACGTTTGATGAAATATTTGCTTGGGTCGCGAGGGTATCTAAAAATCAAAACCGAGCCTCGTTCCGGATCCTTCCAGTGATAAGTCAATTCATCCACAATTAAATACTCACCATTTTCAAAAGTGGGGTCCATAGAGGCGCCCTCCACTATAAAAGGTTGGGCGATGTACAGGCGGAAGGGGATAACAATTACTAGAGAGATGAAAACAAGCTTACCGAGTTCCAACCAGAAATTTGATGACTGCGAATGTTCTTCGGTGCTCATTGTTTAGAGAGATTGTATTATCTAATCTGGTTTGACACAATAGGTTTATGTATATCGTTGTAGGTTTAGGCAATCCCAAAGAAGAATATTCGCACACACGTCACAACACAGGACGAATGATGGCGGAATATTTATCTGAAAACTTTCCCGCTGGTACAGAAAAAGTGAAGTTCATTGTTCTAGATAGCTATATGAACAAGTCGGGTGAGGCGGTAGCAAAATTTATAAAGAGCAAAAAGGCGGTGGAGAGTCTTATTGTCATTTATGATGAACTCGATTTGCCGCTTGGCTCTCTCAAAATCTCTTACAACCGGGGTTCGGGCGGACACAGGGGGCTTGATTCTATTATTCGCGCGCTTAAGACACGAGAATTCATTCGCATTCGCGTTGGCATCACTCCAACAACCCCAACCGGTAAGTTGAAAAAACCAAAAACCGAAGAACAAGTTGAAAAATTTCTTTTAAGCGATTTTAAAAAACCAGAAATGGAAGTTATCAAGAAAATGAGAAAAAAAGTTGGAGAAGCTATCGCCACCATCGCGGACGGCGGATTAAATAAAGCGATGAGTGAATTTAATTAGAGACATGCAAACTATTCAACAGAAAATAGTAGAAGAAATTCTGCAAGAATATAAAAACAAAAAGCATGTGGTGGGGGTGCGTGTTTTTGGAAGTGTGGCAACAAATAGGGAGAGAGAGGATTCAGATTTAGATATTACTATTGTATATGACGATCAAAGGGATTGGGAGCTTTTCAAAGAAGAGAGATATGGTATCAGGATTGATCTAGAAATAGTTACAAAAGATATTTGGGAGATAATGACTGAGAAATACCCGTATCTTTTCTATCTAGAAAATAGCAGGATTATTTTTGATAGAGATGGGTTTTTACAATCTATTTTTGATAAAAGTCGCAACTATTTGGAAACACATCCAGAAGTTTTTGAATTTTGGAGAACTGAGTATGAGTTGATGAGAAAACAGAAAGAATTAGGTGAAAAACCAGACAATTTTATTGATGTTTGTGATAAGGCGGAAATTAGATTTTCGAGCCATCACACAGTCAAAAGAAATGTACTAACACCAGAATTCTTTCATAGACATAAGAAATCCTAGGGTGTTTCTAATTGAATTAATTAGAAGATGACCACCACTTCTCATACTCACGAATATCAAGGGGGGCCCTTGATATGAAATCTGGAAGGCTGGCAAAATCAACAATTTGAGATTCATTTCTTTTCCGAGAATTCTGGAAATCAAAGTAACTGGAATATCTGTATGATTCTAAAAATTCTTTAGTCTTCTTTCTGTCTTTTAATCCATTTTCTTTCCAGTTTTTATCTTTCAATTCAATACAGTTTAGATGTATATAACTAAAAATATGTCTGAAATATACATCATCCCCTATGTGTGATGATCTAAAGGGACGCACAAAAAGAGGTCCGCTTCTCTCATATTTTTTGTTGAAAAACATTGAATATGCGGTAAGTACTTTACTCATAAATTTGCTAATTCCACCCCTCTTTATCTCTCTTACGATCACGTGAAAGTGATTTGGCATGAGTGAATATCCAAGAATAGAAATTAGGGGTTTCCCCTTCTTTATTTTATATGTCTCACTGGCTGTTTTCCCGCGATTGAAAAAGTTACTTACATGAAAATGATCCTCCTGATTTAATATGTATAAGAGCGCAAGCATTCTTTCATAATCACGAGTCTCAAGAAATATTTTTCGTTTCTCAACCCCTCTAGTGAAGAGGTGGTAATATTCTCCTTCTGTGAATTTTACTTTTCTTTCCATATATCAAGGGGGGTCCTTGATATTATACTTCTTTTTTATTCAGTTCAATAAAAGACAAAGCCATCTTGTGTTCTTTCGGGTCAAA
>ERZ1292629.2731-Hain-H43-01um-R1-2731-length-14424-cov-4_pt1 | contig 14424 bp, 27 predicted proteins | sample MGYA00564399_ERZ1292629 | MGnify/ENA primary metagenome ERZ1292629 (study PRJEB36523, sample SAMEA6512636) | groundwater metagenome | collected 2019-01-08 | study: AquaDiva: Metagenomics assemblies of 32 groundwater samples
ATGGCGTCGTCGTAGAAACTCTCGCTGTAACCTGATCGGCTCATTTGTTCTCCTCGGTGTCGTCGTCTCGCGTCTTCAACCAGTGCTTCCACGAGCCGAGGTTCCCGTAGGTGATCCCTAGGTACTGGAGGTCCGCGGGGGACTCAGGCGCGGCGTAGCGCTGCATGAGCAGCGTGTCGCCAGCGAACCCTCTCACGGCGAATCCCGTGGCTTCCAACTGGGTGGGAATGTCGTAGCCGTAGCCGTTGTGGAACCACTTGGGCACTTGTGGGTTTCCCAGCGCCCAGTAAGTCGCTCGAACCATGCGCTGAAGGTCTCGGTAGGGATAAGCGAGGGACCCACCAACACCCCGCAGCAGGACGGGCATGTAGCACTCATCAGAGAACCTCGCGAACCCAATAAGTCGCAGGTGATGACCGGCTGCTTCGACATCGCAGGCGACTCCTTCGGGTGAGGTGGTGGGGAGGGAGTAGAGCCACGAGCAGACCTCGTCGGCGCTGGGGAGTTGTTGGTGGGGGGTGAGGTCGGGCTCGAGGGGCTCGGGTGGGTCGGCCCCGGTGTCGAGGTAGCGGCGGAGGCGCTTTAGGGCGCGGAGTTGTTGGTGGCGGCGGCCATACTGCCCGCGGAGAATGAACGCTGGGTGCGCGAGGAGGAGGCCGGCGACCTTCACTTGAGCGCCGCCGAGCAGAACGGACAGTTGGTCCGCTGCCTCGCGTCCAGTCGCTTGTAGCACTTCGGGCAGTTGTGACCCTCTTCGCCGAACCTAGCGTCGAGGCGACGGCGCTGGTCCGCGATGCGCTCAGCGAGGACGGTGTCGTTGGACTTAAGAGCTGAGACAGCGCCCTCGAGCGCAGCGATGCGGGTCTCGTAGCTGGCCTCGATGACCTTGAGGCCGGCTTGGATCTGGGCGTGGATGGCGGCGGCCAGCTTGTCCGGGGGGGTGATGCCGGACTCGTAGACCTGAGGCGGGGCGGGTTCGTCTCTCGCTGCGGGATTCATGGTCTCGTCGCTCATTGCGATTAGAACTCCACGGTGTTGAAGGTGCCTGCGGCCCGGGCACTCGCCCAGGGACCAAACAGGAACCGTCCGGCCGGGACGCCAACGGCGACGACGGCCTTGAGGTAAGGGAGAGAGTGGAGGCGCGGGCCCCAATTCCGCTTGAAGCAAGCGGTGACTGCGGCTAGCGGCGCTTCGTCTGAGCCGTCGGCTGTCTGGATTCGACAGCGAGACCCGTTGTCTAGCCAGACAGTCTCGCGCGGGAACCCTGCTGACTCGATCCAACTAGTCAGTACACGACCACTCGGCGCGTCGGGGTGGAATGGAACACCTGAGTAGACTTCGCGCTCTCCTGGGCCTTGGCCAATGAAGGCGACCTGGGCATTAAGGGGTCCGATGCCTGGGACATAGCCCTGGCCGCGCTTCTCGAACTCGCATCCTGAGCAGGCGGGCGGTTTGGGCTTCACAAAAATATCCCCCCTTTCTGTTGGACCTAACAACTTATTAGGTCTCGGCCTATCCGCGGATCACGAGAATGAGGACGATGAGGAGGAGTAGGGCGGCGAGCAACGGTAGCTCCGAGGTGGGCCGCGAAGACCCCGCCCAGGCACCCGGTGCAAGTTGCACCGGGTGTTGAGGAACCTGGGGCGGGGTCCCCAGCCGGGTTCGTGATGGTTCCCGGCTAGGCCCTATGCGCTGCGTCGCTGCCGCCGCCCGCGCCGGATGACCTGCTTGCGGCCCGTGTACCGCGCCCGGATCTCGCGCCCCGTGGCGAGGACCTCGTAGCCCTTCCAGGCTGCGATGTGCCGCATGGTGTAGGCGTTCGCGTGGGCGATGGCCCCGCTGGGGGCCAGCTTCACGCGGCGCCAGGTGCCCTTCTCGCGCTTGAGGCGCGCGCGGAGAGCGATGTTGCGCTTCGGGTTGCCTGCCATGGGGCTACGCCTTCGCCTTGGTGGTGGGCTGACGCGGCGCACGGGGAGCCCGCGGCTTTCGCGGGGCGCGCGTCGCAGTGGCCTCGAACGCGATCCGGGCCTTGGGCACGGGCGTCTCGATACGCACGCGCCGGAGGACCTTGTGGATCTGGTAGAGGCCGTCGGGGAGCGCAGAGCAGTAGCTCTCCACGTCCTCGAGCTTGTCAGCGGCGAACACGACGTTGCCGCTGAGACCGACGAGTCGGTAGTTGAAGGTCGAGGGGTCGCGCTCTGCGGCCACGTCGGGGGATGCTTCGCTCACTTGTTGTTCTCCTGGCAGTTGTTGGGGTCAGTGGGGTAGGCGACGATCTCGCCGATGATATCCCCGTCGGTCATGATGAGGTAGGGGTGCAGGGGCTTTCCCCGCACCCCCGCGGTGTCGTACTGCTCGTTGACATACGCCTCCGAGGGGTCCTCGGTCACGGAGTACGAGATGCCTGCGTGGCGGCCGAAGGCGAGCTTGCGCAGGAGGATCTCGGACGGGCCGTAGACAGAGAATCCGAGCGGAAGGCGCGAGTCAGGAGCCCCCACGAGTTCCCCAGCGGCGATGACCCAACCAAAGGCTTTCGAGTTGGAGTCCTGGACTGACTGGGGGATGTAGAGCTTCCCGTAGGTCGCCTCGGGCGCCTCACGAACGAGGAGCATTCGGCGGCCCCAGGGAACGAACTCGAACAGCTCCTTGGGGAGCTTTCGGTTAGCGACGGCCTCGGCCTCGGCGCGGGTCACGCGCCAGGGGCTTGAGTGTCGCTGAGTCAGGTCCACGTCGTCGTAGATCGCGTAGCCGTTGAGAGACATCGTGCTGGGGAGCCTCGTGGGGTGGGGGGATGGGGAGGAGGGGTGGTGTGGCTGGTGGAGATCGAATCCACGGCCTCTAGGATCACAGCCTAGTGCTCTGCCAACTGAGCTACAGCCACCACACGACCTAGAACAGCGAGATGTTCTGGAGTTCGTTCTCCGTCTGCTGCTCGCCGTCGCGGTTCTTGAACTGGCGGATGTCTGTGTCCACCACCACCTTCTTGCCCTCGACGGCGGCCTTGGCGTCGGCCTTCGACATGCCCTTGGAGATCCCGAGGGCCTGAGCGAACGCCGGCCACTTCGAGCCGGTCTTCGAGGCGAGGTTGGTGTTGAACTTCCCGAACATCCCGCCGCCGAAGATGGTCACCTTGCCCATCTCGGGGTGGATCACCTCGACGACGAGACGTGCCCAGCGCTGCGTCTGGAGCCCGTCGCGCCCGTCCACCTCCTTGGACTCGAAGGTGAGTTCCTTGAGGGTGGCCTCGCCCGCAGTGCCGTACTGGCCACGGGGGAGGCGCGGGTAGACAGGCTTCTCGGCGGCGTTGTCGTCCCAGTCGAGGTTGTCGTCGTCTTGCGGGGAGTAGTTGGCTTCGCTCATTGGTCGTTGTTGTCCTTACGTTGCGGTTGCGTTGCGACGTTCGCCGAGACGTTCGGCAAACTTCTCGGCAGCTCGCTCTTGGGCTTCACTGAGGAAGCCTTTGGTCTCGAGCTGTGAGTGGAGAGAGCAGAGGAACTCTTTGGCCTTGGGGTCTTCGTAGTCCTCTGCGTAACTGATCTGGAGACGGAGCCAGCGGCCCCACTTCTGGGCACGCTTCGTTTCAAGCCTGGTGGGTTCTTCCCAGTCAAGAGGCTCGTCGTCAGTGAGGCGGCGCTGCTGCCTCCAACTTGGCGCGGACGAAGCAGTCCTTCGCTTCGAGCAGCTTGCGCAGCCCTGCGGTCTTCTCGGCGCTCTCAGGGAGCGACGTGTCCATGTGCTCCGCGAGTGCTGCACAGGAGCGCGACGGCTCCTGGAGATGCTCGGGGAGGTGTTCGAACTTGAAGAATTGCATCAGACGATTCATAGTGTCCTCTTGTTGTCGGCGGTGGTTGTCGCAGTCTCAACTTGAGGCTGCGGGGTCAACTGTTGGAGTTGGAGGAGCTGGTGTTCGACTCGCTCCAGGACTCCGTTGTCGTGGTTCATTCCCCGGAACTCGCGGGGGGTGTTCTTGAGCATTCGGACGTTCTTGAGAGCTTCGGTGAGGAGGGCGAGGCGACTCGCTTCACGGAGGGGCTGAGAGGCTTCCTTGAGGCGCTGGAGCCGGACCCAGAGAATGAATCCCCAGCCAGCGATGTCTAGCGTCTCTGCGGCCAGCTCGTCAAGTAGACGTTCGGGGGATTTGCTGAAGGACTTGTCGCCGTAGTTACGGGCACCGGCCTCGACTTTCAGCTCAAGGGCTTGGAGGAACGAGGCGAACTCGTAGCGCCAGCCGGAGTGGTTAGAGGTGAGAGGCAACTGCTCATAGACCTTGACGCTCTCAGCCTCATGTGGGCCAGCGTGGCCTCCTGGGCGTTCGCATCTCCAGGCTTCGCTGTAGATGCCATCTCTTGACTGTCCTCGAAAATGGGTGTTGCAGTCAGCCACGCTGACCTCCTGCCACGGCGAACCAGATGAGCCAGACGATGGCGATGCAGAGGAACAGGCTCCTCACTTGGGCGTCTCCTCTTCACGGATAAGCGCTGCGGTTCGGCTTCGGATCGCTACAGCGATTGCAGCGATCTCCTGGCGAGTGAGGCGGACGTTGTTGAGAGTCACGAAGCCACCAGAGCCGGCATATAAATGAACAGACTCTCCGAAGAACAGCGAAGACGCACAGCTACGCCACTTCCTCGGGTGCTCTCGGAGGGAGTCACAGACAGCCTCCACGTCAACGCCGATGCCAGGCGGGTTTGCCCAGCGGATTCTGATGTTCACTTGGGGAACCCCCACGCGGCGCTGAGCGCCTGGTAGCTGCCATCCATCCGCGCCGGCAGCCGCTTCCACTTCCCACCGCTGATCCCGTCCTTGAGCTTCACGAAGTTGTCAGGGGCGACGGTGTGGATGAAGTAGCGGTTGTAGCGATCCGGGCGCCCGTCGAACGGGGAGTTGACGATGGCGCCCTTGTCGTCCTTGCGGAGCTCGGTGGTCACGTCGGACATGAACACGCAGTCGGTGTAGGAGGGGAGGTCGATTTTGAACCCGCCCTCGAAGTTGGGCTCGTAGCCGACCAGGGTGCGTTTTTCCTCGTCGCCTTCCCAGATGGGGACGAGGTGCCAGGTCAGGACCACGTTGTAGCGCGGGCGGCTGGGGTCGCCAGGGTAGGGCTTGGTAGTGCTGAGGACAGCTCCGATGTCCTGGCGCGAGTTGGTCTTGACCAGTTGCCACTTCGCGAACTTGTTCTTCGGGTCGTGGGGGGTTTCGGCGACGAGGCGCTGGATCGCCATAGAGGTGGTGTCGAGGATGATGGTGTCTACGTCGAAGCCCAGGGTGGCGCGGTTGAGCTGGCGGTTCTTGATGGCTGGGAGGATCTTGAGCCGGAAGTGCTCGTAGCTGTCGGGGACGATGAGGCGCTCGGCGCCGACGTGCTTCTCGGCTGACCCTCGATTATGGTCGAAAGCCACAACAACTGGGTTGGGCCAAGTGCAGGCCGCGTGGGTCTTCCCAGAGCCCTCGCGCCCGATGTAGGCGCAGGAGACGTAGGGGCGCCCGTCGGGGGTTGGGGTGAGGAACAGGGAGGCGGGGGATGTCACAGAGCGTTCTCCTTGTAGTCGTGATTCCGTGCATATTCAGCTTCTCGGTGGCAGGTCCGGCAACGCCGACCACCGGAGCGTGAGGCTGGTCCTGTGTTCTCGTCGTCGAAAAGGTGCCCTCGTTTGCAGTGTGTTTTACGTTGGTTCAACGCAGCCGGGGCAGTCCCACGGAGCACGTTCTCCCCGCGCGTCACAACCTCTCCATGCCAAGGGTTGACGCAACAACGAACGCGGCAGAGATGGTCGAACGTTAGGTCTGGGTCAATAGGGCCACGGAAGTGCTCGTAGGCCCAACGGTGTGCCATGACACGCTTTCGGCCGTCTTCAGTGTCTGCGTACATCAAGCCGTACCCACCGTTGTAAACCATCCCTGTCCAGAGCCAACAACCACTCATAGGCTCTGGAATGTAGCGAGCCTCAAACCTCTCTAGGTCTGTCATCGTGACTACTCCTGTTCATCCATGAACGCGGCTGGAGTGTTAGTCGGGCGCTCGAAGGGCTTGCCATTGACACTCTTGGGGAGGAACTGGTGGAGTGCGAGCGACGGGCCTGACCCTGCCTGAGAGCAATAGTCGAAAAATTGGCAGGGCCGCCCGTACCTGTAACAATTCTTATTCGACATACCGCTCATCGGGAACACGCGGGGGCCGGCCGCTAGGGCGCTGACCCCAGGTCCCAGTAGCCGCTCGTAGCTCTGGACCCGCGACTCGATGGTGAACAGCCAGCGCTCGAGGTTGTCACGGAACAGGGCGAGCTGGCCCTGAGTGAAGTCGAGCTTGATCCAGGGGAACGTGGGGAGGTCGGACTTCTTGCCGCGGTCCTTGACCGCATAGCTGAACCTGACGCCGTCCACGTCGAGGTGGGGGAAGTTGTGGTAGAGGGCCAGGGCCTCGCCGCGCCCCTGGATGGACATGGCGGCCTCGCGCTGGGCCGTAGACAGCCACGCGGCCTTGGAGGTCTTGTATTCGTTGATCTGGAAGTAGCCCTCGGCCGTGGTGATCCCGGAGTCGATCTTGACGGTGTAGAGGAAGCCGTAGATCGGGACGGTGAGCTCGAACTCAAGGAGCGGGACGGAGGGGTCCTGGGGCGACGCTGCGACTCGCCAGTCGGTGACAGGGTCCTTCTCGGCGACCCACTTGAGGAACAGAGCGGAGACAGCGGTGACGACCTCCTCCTGGACGGAGTCGGACTCGAACTCCCCGGCCATCTCGGTGGCGCGCTCGCGGATGTAGTCGAGGGTGGCCTGGGTGTCGTAGGTGCCGGTATCCGCCCAGGTTACGCCTTCGTAGTCTTGGATTGGGCCTGTCACTGGGGGCGTGCTCTTCCAGCCACTCAACCGATAGCCATACATCGCCTCGTGCCAGAGCGAGCCGAACAGGAGGGCGTCGGACTTGTTGAGGGTCTGGAGCCCAGCGGAGTCAGAGTGGTCTGGGTGGGGCATGATGTAGGACAGGAAGAACTCGAACTCGCAACGGGTAGCCGTCTCTAGGTAGGTAGAGCTGGCGGTGAGGCCAGAGAGGTGGAGGGAGGAGGGCTTGTAGGTGTTGGGGGTTTGGTCAGCCACGGAGCTGCTCCTTCAACACGGCCTGGTCCGCGATGGCCTGCCCGAGCTTCGCGTGGAGAGTCCGCGCGGCGTCCAGGGTGAGGTAGAGCGGGGTGCGGTCGTCGCCGACGCGGATCGCGATGGGGTGGTCGTCCCCTTCGAGGAGACCCGCGCAGTCTACTTCTAGGTCGTGGTTGTCGATGAAGACGAAGAGTTTGAAGTGGCTCACTGGGGAGTCTCCTTCCATTCGATGCTGGCGGGGAGCCACACACCTACGCGGCGCGTGCGTAGGAGGCCGACGGTGCGCTCGTGGCACTTGAATGCCACGCGTCCGACCCTGGGCTTCGGTTCCAGCGGAAAGTGGCCGCAGTCTGGACAACAGCGAGTGGTGCTGTAGCCAGTAGTCGTAACACCGTCGCTATACCGCACAGGATCAAATTGCCCAACCACGTTCTCGCAACTTGGACAGCACCAGTAGACCTTCCAGGGAGAGTAGGGGGGAGCCTCAGTTGTCATGCCTAATTCCTCTTTTGGTTAGTATAGAACTCAACAGCCCTCGGATGCGCGCTGACCTGCGCGGCCCGGATGGGTTGGGTCAGTGACAAGCCCTCGAGCCGGCGAGCGCGGCTCAGCGCGACGTAGAGCTGCCCACTGTCGAATATCTCGCCGCCCCGGTTGTGGACTAGGACGTTGTCGAGGGACATCCCTTGGGCCTTGTGGATAGTGATGGCCCAGGCGGGCTTCACGGGGAGCTGACGGAGCGTAGCGGCCTGGTGCCCGTCGCCGTCTCGCATCTCCCAGGTGTGGGGCTCGACTTGGTAGCTGTAGCCGTCGATGTCTACGATGAGCTTACCCAGCGAGGCGTCGGTGACAGTGCCCCTGGTGCCATTGACCCATCGTCCCGCGCGGTCGTTGGTCAACAGGAGCACGGGGGCTCCAGGGGCAAGCGTTAGGTTCTCGTCGGCGAGACAGTGTTTGCGAATGCCGTCAACCGCGAAGGTGGTAGTGCCCCAGGTCTCGGCGCGGTAGCTGACCGGGGACTGCTTCTGCTCGACGCAGAGCCGCGCGAGGCGCTGGGCGTTGATGATGCGCGCCGTCTTGTTGCGGCCGACGAGGTAGGTGGGGTCGAGGAGCTTGCGCTGGACACAGGGCTCGAACGTGCGCGTCATGTGGGGCGTGGCGTGGCCCAGGCGGAGGTCGTTGAGAGCGTCTACGAACGCCTGGTCGGCTTGGCGAAACGAGCGAGTCAGTTGGTGGGTCTCAAACTCCGCTCCAGCCCAGGCGTCGGCGTCAAAGGCGAACTGTTTGAGTGGTTTTCGCTTGGGGCCACGCTGGACTGGAGGGAGCTGGAGAAAGTCACCTGTGATGAGGAGCTGGACGCCACCAAACGGGAGGTCCGCGTGGACACCGTAGCGCCGCATCCAGTGGTCCATCATGGCTAGGTACTCGCCGCTGAGCATGGATATCTCGTCGAGGACTAGGAGCTCGGTGGAGCGGAAGCGAGCGCGGAGGCGCGGTTCGCTAAAGGGGGTGACCTTGGCGGCTTCTTCGATGGTGCCGGCGAGGCCGGTGCCGAGGTAGGAGTGGACAGTACACCCCCCAATGTGGCTGGCGGCGATCCCGGTAGAGGCAGTCATGCGCGCGTCGCGGCCAGTCTCGGCGAGGATCGCGTTGACGGCGAACGACTTCCCGGTTCCGCCTGGGCCAGTCAAAAACACCGAGCGGCCCGAGGCGACGGCCTCGAGGGCGAGCTGTTGTTCGGGGGAGAGGGTAGTCACTTGCTGCCTTGGCGGGTGCAGCCAGGAGCGTGGCTCTCGTCATAACCAACGCTGCTCTCGAATTGGCACTCCGAGCACACCTTGCGCGGTGCCTGTTCGTGCTTGTGCCACGCGTCGAAGAATGGACGAGCGGACTTCATCACGTCGGCCAGCGTCTCACGAAAGGGCTTAGGCATTTGGGGAGTCCTCATTGTTGCTAGCTATCTACTTCTTCCCGTTGCCACTGTCAACAGGTTTCTTCGCAGGTTGTGAGAAATATTTGGTGGGGACCGGGGCGGTGACCTTAAGCATGATCTGTGCCAACTGGTCAGTGGTGGGGAGCCACCTAGGGTCAGGCCCGGTAGACATAAGCCACCCCGAAGCCGAGGGCGCAGACTGCGCCGGTGAGGAGCCATGCGTAGCCCTCGAGCGTGAACCAGCGCCACCACAGGGCGGTGTAGACGAGACGGAGCTCGGGGCGGAGGGGGTAGCGGGTTTGGAGAGACATTAGCGGTCACCCTTCTCGCGCTGAGCGAGCAGCTCGCTCAGGCGGGCGAGTTCGCGCTCAGCCAATATGCGCCGCTCGCGCTGCTCCAGGTCTTTCGTCTCTTGCTCGATCGCCTCCGCCTTGAGCCGCTGCACCTCGGCGTCGCTCCGCTGGATGGAAACGATCGCATCGTGTGCTCGGTACTTGAAGTACGAAGCGACACTTTCGGCGTCGAGGATCTGCCGTAGCCCGTTAACCGCGTATTGCGCAGTCGCGTCGCCGAGCACGGGCTGCGCAGAGGGCGGCCCCGCGCTTTCGCGCAACCCCATCTCGTGAGACGGAGCCAGGCCAGTAGCCGCCCCCTGCGCATTCTGTAATCGCTGCACCTCGGCGAGCAGGTCGCGGATCACGCACGCCGGGTCGTAATCGACACCATCCAGCCACTCGCGTGCCCTCTCCAGCGGACGACCGCTCTCATCCACGGGCGCGACACGACGAACTACGCGCGACTCTTGCTCCATGATGCCGAGAACTTCATCCACTGGCGATGGCGGGGCGGGAGGCTTTGACGCGAGTTGACACCGAAGGTCTGCGATCTCGTCCCGATCGCGGATCGCTGCGCACAGAAGCAAGCTCTTCATCTGCGCGACTGGAATCTCGCCCTCTGCGAGCGGGTCAACCATGATCGAGTGCAGCGCGTCCAAGAACTCACCGACCGCGCGCGTGTGCATCTGCCACTTCTGCTCGGAGGCGTCGATGGCGGCGAGGATGCGGTCGCGCGCGCGCACAGTTACGACGCGCATCTCGCCCGCTTCGAATTGACGGTGCGTACCCGCTATCGCGTCAAACTCGTCCCATGTGCGGACCAGAGCGATTACACCAGAGCGCGTATGGTGCCTGGCCGATGCACAGCCGTATGGTTTCCCATCGGGTATTTTCCCGCGGCTCTCGAAATCGCGCACGATTACGTACGCCTCTCCGATGTCAGCCGCCAAATAACTTCCGGCGAGCCAACCGCAGCAGAACAACTTCACTGTCCTGAGCTTGGTCGCTGCGTCGTTGCGCTCCGTCTCCGCGCTGCCCGCCGTGGCCTCATTCACCATCGCGTGCCCACCCCATGATTTTGAACTTGAGGAACTCGCCGATGCGCGCAGCTACCGCGCAGTGCTCGGCGTCGCTGCCGTAGGTCGTGACGTGCTCCATGCCGGACTCGCCGACCTTGCGCGCTAGCACGATCACTTGGTCGTAGCCGAAGCGAGCAGCGATCTCTGCGGCGGCGCTGACCGGGATCGGGTGTGCGCTGCCCGCCGTGGCCGGTGGCTCATCCTTCAGGATGCCGCGCACGTCGGCGAAGGTGGGGAGGGGCTTCTCGTCGCGCACGTAGTGGGCGGCGCGGGGCTGGCCGCAGTGCTCGCCAGAACCGTCTCCGAGATCGACACTCTGCCCGCAGTCGCAGTTGCGACATGGAACGTGTTCGTGCCCCAGCATCAGCCACTTCTCACTCATCTCGCTGGCCCTCCTTGAGAAAGCACTCGTGATCGAGGATGACGCCGATGTACGGCCCGGTGTCTCGATAGATGCGGCGAACGCAGCCAACGAGCTGGTCATAGGCCACTGCCAATTCCTGCCCGTGCTTGCGGCAGAGTCCGCGCTCGACACCGTTTGGCCCGTAGGTCGCGAACAGCCCGTCGGTGCAGAACGCGCACTCGCGAGGCATTTCACTTGTCATCTCGCTGGCCCTCCCCCTTCGCCCGGCTCGCGGCGCGGGCGGAGTCGATCTCTTCCATGCGCATCTCGTCGTCGATGGCCTCGCGCACCGACATGTGTTCCCCGTGCCCGTACACTGGATATGCGCCGCGCTTGTCGCACCAATCCAGCCGCGCCGTGTCCTCCCGCCCCTCCACCGCGGCGCGAGCGAGGGCCTCTACGCGGTCCGCGAGGCGGGAGAGAAGCCCAGAACTGATTCGACACTCCGTCGCCATCCATCCGCCCATGACGGCTACCCCGACCTCCAAGAGCCTCCCTTGATGGGTGCGCGCTTCCTCGATCATCGCCAGGTCGGCGTCCGGCACAGGCTGCTGCGTCACAGCCTGTTCTTCGTCCGCTCGCATGAAGTCCTCACGCTCCTTGTTCCAGTTAAGCGATGTGAACCTCTCACGCTGTATACGATCTTGGTCAGGCCACAGAGCAGGCTGTACCGGCTCCAGCTGCGATCCCGTTCCATCCGTATCACCTGCAGCAGCCATTGCAGCTGTGGCACCGGCTTCGCTAAGGAGTTGACGTTCAGTACGGGTGACGAGATGGCAGGGGGCGTAGCGGGGCCAGTGACAGTGCTCGCCGTTCACGAACGCTGCGCACATCCCAGGAGCGTTGCCGTTGGGATACGGCTTGAACGCATGCGGCTGCACGTCGCGAGGGGTGGGGGTCATCGTCTGGACTCCTGCGCTGCGGTTTGCTCCGCGTAGTCTCGTATCCTTTGCCATTGGTTCTCGGCTTCACAGGGCCATGAATGGCCGCAGCGAACGCATGTTCCGTGGCACTTGCCGTTCCTCGGGTCATGCTCCTGCGCGATGCAAATGCGGTGTCCGTCGTCCATTCAGCGGCCCTCCTTCGCTTCGATGTGGTCGGCGGCGCGAGCGAGCAAAGCTGCCAGCAACGGCCAGCTGTCTAGCGCCCAGACAGACCGGTCCCGTAGTTCCCACGCCAACTCCAGCCCCTTCGCCCACCGCTCGGCGCAGCCGGAAGAGAGGCAGTCGGCGCGGATGCGCGCCGCGAGTCCGTCCGCGACAACCTCAGAATCCAGAAACGATTGCGAAATATTAGGGAACTCGCCTACGCGCACGCGACGTGCGAACTCGCGAGCACGCTCTTCGCACACCTTCGCAGCGCGCTCGTGCGCGGGGCAGACGGGATGGGGGATCATCGCTTCCTCCGCTTCTTGCAGGTTGTTACGTGACGCTCCAGTCCAGCGCTGGAGGCGTAGCGGGCTTTGCAGTACGGGCAGCGGCTCACGGCTTCAGTGACTCCACGAAGGCGGCGTAGGTGCAGTCGTCGAAGTGCTTCGGCTTCGCCGCGCGCGACCACGACCGACCGCACACGCGGCAGCGCAGGTTTCGACTCGGCAGGCGCTCGGGTTCCACGTCGGCGATCAGCGCGATCAGCGCCTCGGCCTGGGCGGCGGTGAGGATGAGGCCGTCGCCATACGGCTGCACGTGCTCTCGCAGCATCTCCGCAGCGCTCTTCGTGTCGGGGTTGGGGGTCATTTCAGCCTCCTCGCTTCTCGCATTCGGTGTAGCTCGTCCCCTGGGATATTCTCCTCGCTGTCTACCTCCCAGGGCGTAGGGTCTCGGTCCCCGCAGTCACAGAGACTCGAGCCCTTGACCAGTCGGTCGCCGCAGGCCATGCATTCGCTCCCAATGTGGGGGCAGCGGGTATTGTGGACTCCGAGGCACGGGCCGTGGGCGTCGCAGAGCTCCAGGTGGCACCCAGGGCAGGCGCCCGTCGCGAGCTCGTCGCACTCGTTGCAGGGGATCTCGGCGCCGGCCTTGAGGCTCACCGTGGTGCCGTCGCAGGTGTTCCCGGCGTCCCAGGCGTTGACGCAGCGGTCGCGGCGGTCCAGTAGGTCCTGGGCGTCGGCAGCGCGGCGGAAGCAGGCGCACTGGAACGTGGTCAGGCGGTGCTGGTGCCACCAATCGCGGTTGGCGGTGGGGTTGGGGGAGGTCACGGCACCCCCCCAGCCGCGCGCAGCGCCACCAGGAGCCCTCGGTAGGTCAGGATGCCTAGGGCGAACCCTCCTGCGGTGAGCAGCGTCGCCAGGAGCCCTAGGGCGGTGTCCAGCATGCGGGAGCGCCCTAGGGCGGCGCGGGCCTCGGCCTCGAGGTCTAGGGGTGCCAGCTCGTCGGGGTAGTCAGTGTGGGTTTCGCTCACGTCGGTCTCCTCATTCGTGTCAGGTCTCGACTGGCTCTCTGCGCCAATCATCGCCCCCGGCCGGCCAGTTGGGTGTTCGTGGAAGGGGCTCGGTCCGTGGCCGGGGGCTGTGATTAGTCACAATGCCATGCGCGGGCCTCCGTGTCTAGGGTTATTTTTGGCTCTCTAGAGGCGCCACGGGCACGCATCACTCGCGGGCAGCGCGCGCAGCCACGCGATCACGTCCGCGGGCACTTTTTCCATCAACCACGCGCTGCCGTACTTGTGGCCACACGCCGGGCACGGCTTCGTGAACACGCCGCGCGGGTGTTCGGTCGGGTAGACCCAACCCGCGGTTTTCGTTTCGCGCTTGCGCACCTCGTAGCAGCCCGAAAGCGCGTCATCGGCGTCGGGCGGTGCGAAGCGGTCGCGGAACCAATCAGGCGCGATGAGCGCGCGCCCCGTCGCGGAGAGGTTCGCTACCTCGCCCGCGCTTGCCGCACGGATGCACTCCGCCTCCGCCGCGCGCTTTTGCACCCACGCTTCGCTCGTCAGCCCGTACGTCACGATCTCGAGTGTTTCGCTGCCCCAGTCGTCGGCGCGCTGGTGTTCGCACGCTACGCGCATGTCGTTCAGGTGCCAGCGCTCCCAGATGTCGCGCAGCTTCGCTGCGTCAACGTCTTCGCGGAGGAGGCCGACGAGCGCGTCAACGCATTGCCCGCACGAGCCGAGCGCGTCGCCGTTGCGCTTCGGACCTTCCACACCTGAGATACTCAGGCGCTTGCCGTCCCAGCGAATCGAGACGAACACTTCGCCGCGAACGCCGCGGCCGGCGAGCACCCATTTATCGAACGCACCGATTGCCAACACTTCCGTTGCCGTAGTCATTGGGGACTCCTTCGGGTTGGGTTTGAACGTCGCGAGCCATTCCGCGTGGCGGATGCGCTGGCGCTGGGGAATCGGGAGCTTGAGTTGCCATCCACCGATGCCGAGCAAGTGCGCCGCGTGCGCGCGCGTGCCAGCGCGCACGTATTCCTCGAAGTCTTCCTCATCGGTAGCGCACCACAGCGGAGCGCCGATGCCCCAATAGGCGCCGCCTGCGTCGTAGCCTTGTGAGTCGATGCGCACGCGGAATAGGCGCACGCTGCGCGGCGGGCAACTCGTCGCGTCCGAAGTGCCTGCGTGTCGGCCCATCGGCGCGCC
>ERZ1292629.2732-Hain-H43-01um-R1-2732-length-14422-cov-6_pt1 | contig 14422 bp, 16 predicted proteins | sample MGYA00564399_ERZ1292629 | MGnify/ENA primary metagenome ERZ1292629 (study PRJEB36523, sample SAMEA6512636) | groundwater metagenome | collected 2019-01-08 | study: AquaDiva: Metagenomics assemblies of 32 groundwater samples
ACAGGGATGCTGATTTGCTTGAGCAGTTGAAAAATGAAAACGAAAGAAAACTTACTGAAGTTAAATCTGAAGAAGAGAAAAAAGAAAAATCTCTTCTGGAAGAAAAAATGAAATTTGAGAAAGAGCTGAGGGAAAAAGAAGCGCAAAAAATGAAAATTTTTAATGAAACTTTACATAAAAAACTTGAAGAACAGCTGAAGTTGAAAGAAGAACTTTTGAAGAAAAATATTCAGGAAGAATTTGACAAAAAATTGCAGGAAAATTTGAAAAAGCAAAAACAGGGTTTGGATAAGCAGAAAGAAATGTTTGAAACAGATATACGAAATAAGATTGGAATTTTATTGAAGATGGTTTAATTGCTCGCTTCGCGAGAGATTGATAAGGGATTGAAGTAGTGCGAGAAAAATTTGATATAATTAAACTAATTTATAAAAAATATAATAATAAGTAGTTTTTTCTATTACTTTTATTTAAAATTAATTGAGCAACGAAGTTGCGAACAAATTTCTAAAAAATTCTCTGCTGTTGTTGAGGAGGTTTAATTCTCTTAATGATAAATCTTGAGCCAACTTCTTCCGAAATTATTGCTGAAATCTCGAGTGTTCCATATGCTGCGTTAAAAATACCAGTTTCGTAGGGTATTTTAGTCAGCGACGAGAATTTTTGAATTATAGTTTCTATTTGATTTTCTGTTAAGATTAAATCAATAGTTTTTGTTCCTTTTACCCCGTTTAATATTAATTTTTCATCTGGGCCGTGGCATTCAATCGATTCTATCAATTGATTTTTAATTAGAGGATTTAATTCATTCAAGTCAATTTCTACTCTTACAGGTATTGGAGCTAAATATTGCAGATTTTTTGGAAATCTTGGCGAAGGTATTTTTAAAATTCTTAATCTAGGATTTGCGTTTTGCGTTGAAGGGTGGAAGATTCGTTTTTGAGTAAATTCTTTTTCTAATTCTACTGCAAAAGGGTTTTCTTGTTTATTAATTAATTTTTTTATATTTTCTTTTTCTTCTTGCTGTTCTTTTTTAATTTCTGTTTCAAGTATTGAAAACGGGGCAGTAGAAGAATTCTTTATGAGTTGTTTTGTAAATTCAAGAAGAAAAATTTTTTTGAATTCATCTGAATTGCTCTTTAACATTTTATATCTCTTGAGAAAAATTTTTCTGTCCTGAGGAAATTGATTTTTCATATCCTCTTAAGTCAACACCATACTCGGGAATTTTTGCTGTTTGTGGATTTGGAATTTGATTTCTTGGCTGGGGTGATGGAGGCATTTCTTCTGTTTCTTCACGAACGCCGTGCAATAAAGTTATTCCTCTTGCCAGTATTTTATTTTGCTCCAATAAACCATCAAGTTTTTCCGCAATTTTTTTGTCATCTCTTTTTCCTTTTTCAGCATCAAATTCTTTTTCAGCGAGGGTTTTTGCAGAAATTTCAAACAAGTTCAATAATTTTGAAATCTGTTCAGTGAGATTGTCAAATTTTAGCGAGAGATTTGTCATAACTTTTTGCAGTGCAACAAAATTTTCTATGAGTGCTTGGTTTATTTTTGTTTCGCTGGAAGTTTTACTCTTTTTTTTTGAAGATTTAATCATGATTTATTGAGGAGAATATTGTTTAAAAATCCTTCGAGGATTTTTAACTCATGAAATTTTGCAATTTCAGATTTAAAAATGTTATGCATTTTTAACCCAATTCAAATCAGGAAAATTTGAAGATACAGAAAATAGGAAATTTTCTGTCTCGTTCAAAACCTTCGGTTTTGAAGATTTAAAAAAGTTTGGAATTGGGGAGAGGGTGATGGAAAAGATTTAAAAAAGCTGTTAATATATTTATATTTATGATTAAAAAGCAAAAGAAGGTGAAGATAATTATTGCTGTTCCTATTAATACGAGAGCAATATTTTGTTTATTCAAAATATGATTATATTCTAAATCTTTTAGATTTTTTATTTTCTGTTTCTCGTCCATTTTTATTGAACATCCAAAAAATAAAGTAATCCTACAAAGAAGATTATTAGTCCAGTAATGAAACCACTAATTATTATTGTATTTGATATTTTTACTATAGGAGACGAAATCATGAATAATGCTCCGATAATCATTCCAGTAATAGACGAAAATCTTTGAGTTCTTATTCTTCTAAATGGATATAACATCTTTTTCACCCTTTTTATTACTATAATTATAATTTTCGTATTTTAAAACCTTTTCTTTTCAAAATATATTCAGCACTTCATCATCATCGTCGGAATTTTCTATTTCTTTTTCTATTTCATCGTTGTCCTCGGAAATTTCCTCAAAATCTTTATTTTCTGATTTTATTTCTTCGCTCAACTCTTTGACAATTTCTTCTTCCTCTTCTTTTTCTTTTTCAATTTCTTCGTCGGGATTTGTGTAAGTTGGTTCTAGAATCGGTTCTTCATTTTCTTCAGAATTTTCTTCTTCAATTTCCTGCTCGATTTCATTTTCTTCTTGAGGAATTATTTCTTTTTCTGGCTGGTATTGCCGTGGCTGTTCTCCAGATTCTTTTTCAAGTTCTGCGACATAATCTGAAATTTCTTTCGCGACATCGGCATTCACGCTTATGCTGTCAATTCCTTTTTCCACCAAGAATTTAACCATTTCTTTTTTGCTTCCAGACTGCCCGCAGATGCTTGTCATTACTTTATTTCTTTTGCACACACGAATTACAAATTCCAATTGATGCAAAACTGCCGGGTTCATCTCGTCGTACAAATCCTGAACTTTTTTATTTCCTCTGTCAACTGCTAAAATAAATTGTGTTAAATCATTTGTTCCGAATGAGATAAAATCAATTCCTTCCTCGCAGAGTTCCCGTATCATTTGAACTGCAGCAGGAGTTTCCACCATTATTCCAATTTTTAAATCATGGAAATTTAATTCCCTAATTATTTCTTTGGTTTTTCTTAATTCATCGACGGAAATCAATTGCGGAATTAATATACCGAATTTTTTATCAGAATGGGAATTTCTTTTTAATGCATTTAATTCTGCTTTTAATATTTCAGGGTTTTTCAAGGAATATCTTATTCCATGAAGTCCGAGCATTGGGTTTGCTTCTATTTGTTCTGGAGCTCCCTCGAGATGGTTGAATTCGTCGGTTCTTATGTCTGAAGTTCTTATCCAGATTTCTTCAAAATATTTTGAGATCCCTTTTATTCCCTCATAAATAATATCTTCGTATTCTTTTATTTTATGATTTTTCAAAAAATATTCCGGGTGCTTTCCTGATTCCGCGATTATTCCCTCTATTCTTGTCAATCCGACTTTTTTTAATCCTGTCTGCGAGGCGCGTTTGGCGAATGTCGGCAAATCAACTATGACTTTGATTTCTGTTTTTGTCGACGCTGTTACTGGAAGAATTTCTTTTTGTCTTGTCTCTGAAACTTTCCCCTTGTAAATTTTTCCTGTGAATCCGTCGACAGTTATTATCTCTCCTTCTTTTAATTTTTGAGTTGCTTCGTAAGTTCCGACGACTGCGGGAATTCCCATTTCTCTTGAAATTATTGCTGCGTGGCTGGTTAGCCCCCCCTCGTCGGTAACAATTGCTGCGGATTTTTGCATTGCGACAACCATGTCTGGATTTGTCATTTCTGTTACTAAAATGTCGCCGAATTTTATTTTTTCCAAGTCTGACATTTCGTTTATTATTTTTATTTTTCCTGAAGCAATTCCTGGAGATGCAGCAAGTCCTGATAAAATTACTTCTCCTTCGACATCTTTTTCAATTTCTATTTCTTTACCGAGAGTTGTTATTGGGCGCGTTTGAACAATGTAAATCCCCTCATCTTGTATTGAAAATTCAATGTCCTGTGGTTTCAGATAATGCTCTTCCAACTGCATTGCTATTTCTGCTAATTTTCTTATTTCATAATTTGTCAGCACTGGAGATTTTGCCCGCTCTTCTTTTAATTTCACAGTCATTTTTCCTCCGGACGAATCCCTTGTTATTGCGATTTTTTTATTTGATATTTTTTTATCTGCAATTTCCAAATCTTTTGTGACTTCATATTTGTCCGGGGTTATTTGTCCTGAAACAATTCCTTCTCCAAGCCCCCAAACAGCCTCGATGATTATGTTTTCATTTTTTCCTGTTGGACTTTTTGAAAATACTACTCCTGATTTGTCCGAATCTATCATTTTTTGGACAACCACCGCTAGACTTACTTTTTCGTGTGCGAATCCTTTTTTATTTCTGTAATAAACTGCTCTTGCTGTGAATAAAGACGCGAAGCATTTTCTTACACTTGTTAGCAAATCGCTGTTTCCTTTTACATTCACGAAAGTTTCCTGCTGTCCCGCAAAACTTGCGCCTTCCAAATCTTCTGCAGTTGCTGAGGAGCGAACAGCGACGAAGATTGGTTCTGAAGAATTTTTTAAAATTCTTGTTGCATACCCCATTTCATCTTGTATTTCAGAAGCACCCAAGCTTTCATAAGATTCCAAGATTTCTTCTTCTATCTCTTTCGGAAGTTTGGAAGTTGTGATTAACTCCCGGATAATTTTTGTTATTTCGTCGAGTTGTTTTGTATCTTCGTAATTAATTTCAGAAAGCAGCATTTTTATTTTTTCTTTTATTCCTGCTTTTTCAATAAAATAATCGTAAGCTTGAGCGGTTACCACAAATCCCGGCGGAACTGGAACTTTCATATTGTAAATTTCTGCGAGGTTCGCGCCTTTTCCTCCTGCTACAGCTCCAGAATTTTTGTCTAATTCAGAAAACCATTTTACGAAATCAACCTTTTTTTCAATTTGCATGAAATAAGAAAAGAAAAAGAATTAATAAATGTTTTTATGGGAAGAAAATGCTCCTCACTTCCTCGTCGGATTGATGGAGATAATAGTAGTATGGAAAAATTTCTTTATTAGATGAATTATAAATAATATGATAATTGGTAGTTTTTTCTATTAATTAAATTTAAAATTAATATGAGCAACTTGTTGCGAACTAATTTTTATTTATTCCCTTATCGCATCAACAGGGCAGGAAGTTATGGCGTCCTTAACACACGGAATTTTTTTTTGGACTTTGACTTTTGCTTTTCCGTCTTTGTCCATTTCAAAAACTTCGTCGCAGATTGAAGCACACAAACCGCAGCCAATGCATTTTTTCCTGTCGATTTTTATTGTCATAAATTAATTTGGAAAAATAAGTTTTTAAAATTTTGTAATGAAAAATAATTAGTTCGCTTCGCTCACAATTGATAATTTAAAGTAAGTCGATAAGAAATTTATAGACGTTAATCAATTTTCCAGCGAAGCATCCTGGTGAAATCTTATAAGGAGTTATAATTCTTTGATGAGATAATTTTATAAACTATAATATTTTATTTAATTCATGGTGTTATGGATTGCTTGGATATTAATTGCAATTGTTGCTTTAATCATATTAATTTTTTTATTTTACTACAATAGATTTGCTATTTTAGGAAATAGAATTGATAATTCTTTGAGTCAGATTGATGTTCAACTGAAAAGAAGAGCTGACTTGATTCCGAATTTGATTGAAACTGTGAGGGGTTTTGCGAAACACGAAAAAGCAGCGATTAAAACTGTAACTGACGCGCGAAAAGCTTTGGTTTCAGCGCAGAGCATAGAGAAAAAAATCAAAGCCGATGAAGGATTGGAAAAAGCCTTGAAAACAATTTTTGCCATCGCTGAAGGCTACCCTGATTTGAAAGCAAACACTAATTTTTTGGAATTACAGAGAGAGCTTGCTTCAACAGAAGACAGGGTTGCTTATGCGAGGCAGTATTACAATGATTCAATTTTGAGTTATAATAATTTGTGCAGAACTTTTCCTGGAACTTTCTTTGCAGGAATTTTCGGAAAAAAAGAAAGAGAATATTTGAAAATTGCAGAAGCTGAAAGAAAAGTTGTGAAAGTTGAGTTTGAATAATCACTAGAGAATATAAATAATTATAAATATATTTGCTATATAATTTTATGACTGAAAAAAATAATCCGCGATATCCTCTTGAAACTATGTCTGAAGAGGATTTTCAACAATTCAGGGAAAAATATTTAGATGAAGGCAGATTAAGTGAAGATGCTGTTAGGGATATAGAAAGACTTTTTGGAACTATCGGCGAATTATGTTGTAATGAGTATCATGCTCATCATTATAGTTGTGTTGTATGGGAAAAACCTGAATCAGCAATTGTTGCTAGATTATTAGATGAAATAAAATATTATCAGAATTTGATTAGGGAGATTCATAGTAAAACTGAATAATTAATCCCAAATCTTAAAAACTCTTTATTCTTATAAGTTTCATGCCAGAAAATCAACAAAATTTTCTTAGAAACATTTAAATATTATTATATCTGTTGATATAATATGATAAATAGATTAAATTTTAAAAGAATTTTTGGGAAGAAGCAGGAAGATGTTTTGAGATTTCCCAGATTAGATACTGTTTTGATGGTTGAGGAATTTATTATGGAAAATGGCGGGGAATTTAAGAAAAGAAGTCTCTGGGAAAATCTTCCCAAGAAAATGATGTACCAAACTTTTTGCATTATATTTGATTATCTTTTAGATTCAGGAAAAATTGCTCTGGACAGCGACGGAAAAGTTGCATGGATTTGGAATCCCAAATTAGTTAAAAAATATTTAAATAGAAAAAATCTTGCATGGAAAAATGAAATGTGAAATACGTTTTGCCGACGTTAAACTGAAGGAAACTTTTGATAAACTTAAATTTTCTGAAACAGAGGATAAAAAGCTTTATGAATGGATTTGCAGGGCATTAAAAGATATAGAAGAAAATGCTTTTTGCGGAAGGCAAATTCCAAAAAGACTTTTTCCTAAGGAATATGTTCAGAAATATAATATTAATAATTTATGGAAATATGATTTGCCTTCTGGATGGAGATTAATTTACAGCATTGGAAGAGAAGGCACATTTATTTTATCAATTGTTCTTGAATGGTTTAACCATAAAGATTATAATAAAAGATTTAATTATTTATTTTAAGATGCCAGAATATCAACGAATTGATTTTCGCGACCAGATTGCGCGAAATAAAATGAATTCGGTTTTTTTAATGGTAGTAATATTTATTGTGTTTGTAATTTTGGGATATGTGATTTCATTTGCGTTTGAGCCTGGCTTGTTTTTTGTCGTAATGATTTTTTCAATTATAATTTCATTGAGTTACATTTTAATTAGTTATTACAATTCTGGAAAAATTGCTGTTGCATCTGTTGGAGCGAAAAAAGCTTCACGGCAAGATTATAAACAATATTATGATTTAGTTGAAGGATTGACTATTGCTTCGGGATTGCCGATGCCAGAACTTTATATTATGAATTCTCCGCAGATAAATGCGTTTGCTTCTGGAAGAGATCCAAAACACGCTGTGATTTGCGTTACCGACGGTGCTTTGGAAAAATTAGATAAGAGAGAATTAGAAGGAGTTTTGGCGCATGAGTTGAGCCACGTCGCTAATTATGACATGAAATACATGACTCTCGTCGCTGTGATGGTTGGAATGATTTCAATTATTTCTGAAATTTTTTTAAGAAGCTTGTGGTTGAGGGGAGGAGATAATGACAAAGGAAAAGGAATTTTTATTTTAATTGGAATTTTAATGGCGATTCTCGCACCGATTGTTGTTTATTTTGTCCAAATGGCTATCTCAAGAAAAAGAGAATATGCTTCTGACGCATCAGCTGTGAAATTTACGAGAAATCCTCATGGCTTAATTGAGGCTTTAAAAAAGATAAAATATGACAATTCTTCTTCAGAAAAAAAAGTTACAAAAGCAATTGCTCCTTTATTTTTTGCAAATCCTTTTAAGAATTTAAGTAGCACCCATCCTCCTCTGGAAAAAAGAATTGCAATACTGGAAAGGATGTAGGAAAATTTTTTGGAAGATATTTTAAAAGAATAAATTCTCAAGAATACAAATATTTATAAATCTATTAAATTCTTAATTAATGCAAGGAGGTAAAAGACATGAAAAAAATAGTTTTAACAATTTGTTTAATCGGCATTATTTTGGTGAGTTCATTAGTTGCTGCAGGTATGCTGATTCCAGCAAATGAGAATGCAAAAGAGAATGCACAAGCTCCAGAGAATTCGCCTGTTATAGACGAAACAGCAGCAGGAGAATGGGAACTTGACAGAGTTGATTTTATACACTATGTAAAACCAGACGGCAGTATTGGAGCAGCGTCTGCAAAACCGACAAGCTGTTATAAATTAATGGGGGTTAAATGGGCGACTCTGCCGGTAAATTATGTGATAAATCCAACAAATTCTGGTTTAGATCCAACATTTGTAACTTCCACAATACAAACATCAGCAGAAACATGGGATTTAGCAACATCACAAGAGCTTTTCAATGATGCATATACAACTAATTCTTCTGCACAATATGGTGTACAGAATTATCAAAACGCAATTGCTTTTGGCAATTATCCAACAGCAAATGTTATAGCAGTAACATCTGTATGGTATACACGGGTTGGAAAAAGAATCGTGGAATTTGACATGATGTTTGATACAGATTTTGCCTGGGGAGACGCAACTATAGATTCAACAAAGATGGATTTACAAAATATAGCAGTGCATGAATTGGGGCATTCTGTAGGATTGGCTGATTTATATTCAACAGCGTGTTCAGAAGTAACAATGTATGGCTATTCTGCATACGGGGAAATAGATAAGAGAAGTTTAGAAAATCCAGACATAACTGGACTTCAAAAAATGTATGGAATTTAATTATTTATTTTTTTTATTTTTCAATTAATTTTATAAATCTCTTTTTCATTAAGGTTTTATGGGATTTATAAGAAGAGGTTTGTTTGTTATTGTTAGTCTTGCTTTGCTTTTTGCTTTAATTGCTGGAAGTTTTTTCTGGACACTCTCGCAATCGCTGAATTACGAGGTTCTTGCACCGCAGTTGAAAGAAGTTGCAAAAGATGTTACAAATAATCAGATGAATTTGAAAAATGATATTTCTATAAAATATTCTCAAATGAGTTCGCATTGCATGAATAATTCTGAATATAGATTTTATAATGATAACTTAAAACACGAATTTGTTTTTTCCTGCAGTTTAGTTTTAAACGGCACCGACGCTGTTTTTGACAATGCAATTGACGAATTAGTAAAAGATATTTATTTCAGGGAATATGACTGCGATTTTTGGGATTGTGCGCTGAAAACAGGTTCGCCTTTTTTTCTTATTTCACAAAAAGCAAAAAATTATTGGAATGAAAAGTTTATGATTGCCTTGGCGATTTCAATTCTTCTTGTTGTTTTGCTTTTCTTTTTAATAAATAATAAAATGAATTTGCCGATTTATTTGGGTTCGGTTTTAATTTTAAGTTCGCTTTTGTTTAGATTTTTAGAGATATTTTTGCTAAAGATTGCAATGATTCCTCTTTTTGGAATGATTCCTCAAGGGCTGGAATCTGTTATTAGTAATTTTGATTTCTTGTTCGTAAAATCTTATCTTGTTATGTGGGTTGGTTTTTCGTTAGGAATATTTTTGATTGCCTTGGGAATAAGTTTTAAAATCTGGAATTATTTTTATGGGAAAGAAACTGAAGGAAAATCTATAGTAAAAAATAAAAAATAAAGTCTCGCTTCGCGAGAGATTGATGTGGAAATATAAGTAATGAAAGAAAATACTTTTTATTAATTATCGTCGACGTTTTACATTACTTAATTAAGAAATATGAGCAACGAAGTTGCGAACAAAAATCAAATAATTTTTAAGCGACGTTTCTTTTATTTAATCATGTGCAAGTTGTGCGAAACAAAAACTGTTTATGAATTTACAAACAAAAGAAAACTCTGCAAAAATTGTTTTATTAGATGGTTTCAGAAAAAATTCCTTTATACATTGAGAAAATTTCAGATGATTAAAAATGGCGATATTATTTCTTATAAGGACAGAGGCGATTTCAGAGAAATTGTCTTGGAAGAACTTTTGAAAAAGTTTTTTGAAAATGGAAATGTTAGATTGATTAAGAATAAGGGTTTTGGAAAAATTGCTTTAGCAGATAGTTCTGATATTGTTTCTTATAAAATTCTTCATCGTTTAATCGAAGAAAAAATTAATTCCAAGGAAATTTTGCCTGTTGAAGGAAAAATAATTCGTCCTTTGTATTTATTTCTGGACAAAGAAATTTTGCTTTACGCCAGATTGAGAAAATTGAAGTTTAAAAAAATTCCTGAGAAAAAAAGCAAAATTTCCACATTTGTCGACGAGATGGAGAAAAAACATCCTGAAGTCAAGCATTCTGTTGTAAGGAGCTGTTTGGAGATTTATGGGTGAATTGCGAGCAACAAGTTGCTCAAATAATTTTATTGAATTAAATGAAAAAACTCGATGAATAACATTATTACATGTTAATAACTAATGGGTGTGAGATAAATTTATTTTTAAATAAATTATGATAAAATATATTCTATAGAATAGAAATAGTTAAAGACTTGATTTTTTATATTTAAATTAATTAATAAAAATAATTTATTCTCCCCTATTTTCTTCCTCGTATTTTCTTACAAAATTGCTTATGAATTTTTTGTCGTCTCCTTGGTGCTTTAGTTCTCTTATCTTGTAATATTTCAAACCATCTTTTTCGTGTATTTCTGTTTTAGCTTCAGAAATTAATTTGGCGTTTATTTTTTCGCTGAGCAATACTTCGCCGCTAGATGCTGATGCTATTTTTTTTGTTTCATTTATTAAGTTTCCCATGCTCATAAATTTAAATGAATCTTTCTCTAGTTTTGCGACGATGATTCCAGAATTTATTGAGATTCCAAAATTAATTTTCTGTTTTGCTAATCTATTGTAACTTGCCAGCATTTCTTGTGATTTCATTGCCATATTCAATGCGGTTTTTTCGTTTTTGAAAGTTTTTGTTTTTACTGGTGCTATGATAAAAAATATATTTTCCTGATTTTCGTATGTAACTGCTTTGTTGCTCTCGGCAAAATCAATTACTCTTTGCAGTGTTTCTTCTGCATTTGATTTTGTTTTTTTTATCTCATCAAGATTTTTTACATTAAGGCAGAAAACGCTCGCTTCTTGCCTGTCTCCTTTTATTGACAAAGATAATTCAGCTCTGTTTCCTGATTTTAAGAACGAATCTTTTTTTAAGGGAAATAATTTTCCCCCCCTTAATCCAATTCTTCCAATGAAGCTTCTTTGATAACCTTTTCTAAAAATTGTATAAGCAACAAATCCCATTATTGCAATTATAAATATCCATACTGCTGGATGCCTCGCGATTTTCACTACTCCGATGCCGGCTTTTTTCAAATCAATTGCATTTCCAGTTAAGAACACATTTTTTGACAATAAACTTTTTCCATCTTTTATTACTTCAACATTATATTCTCCGTCGGGAGCAGTTAAAAAATATCTTTGAGTTTTGTCGACACCTAATTCGCTGTCTAATACAATTGTTTCGTTTCCAATTTTTATTATTAATGTTTTATTGTAAGGAACATTTCCAATGTTTTTTATTTCCAATGTTTTATTTACGATGCTTACGCCAACTTCCATTTTTTCCAAAATTTTGAATTTTGATTCAGCACTTAATTTATTTGAAACAGCGACGACAATCCATTCTGCTGGAGATTCTTTATAGCTTATTGGATATTCCAAAAATTCATCTGTTGCTAATTCTTTTTGCTGCATTATTTTGTTGTTTTTATTTTTAATTGTCAAAATATTTATTGATTGTATTTTTTCCCCTGTTTGGTCGCGTAAAATTCCCTTGACTTTTAGATTTGTTCCTGGTTCAACAGAAAAGTTTTCAAAAACAAGCTCGAGATTTGTTGGTATTTGATTTATGTTTATTGTGTAATCCAATGAACCTTTATTTGTGGCGTTTTCTCCTTCTTTTTCGTAGATATTTACGACAACTAAATGTTCTCCGGCTTTTTCATTTTTTGGAATAGATAAGTTCAAATAAAAATATCCATTGTTTACGCTGTCTGAAAATTTTACTGGTTCTGAGTTTACGGCATTTAATTCAACATCTATGAATCCATTCACCGGCTCGCCGGTTTCTTTGTTTGCTTTTCCTTCGATAATTATTTTTTCTTCGGGATTGAATTCTTTTTTGCTTTCCTTGAGTTCTATTAATATTTTGTCAGAAATTTTGAATTCATTTGATAAAGCAAAATCTTCTCCTAAAATTGTTTTTATTTTGCAGGAGCCTGTAGTTGAGATTATTGATTTTATTAACGGAATGCTTGGGTTAATTGATTTTTCTTCTCCGGATTTTACATTCAGGAATTCTTTGTAAATTTCCATTTCAGCTCCGTTGCAAATTATCTTCATCATCAAGAAATCTTTAATGTCGGCGTTTGTCTTGATTTTGATTGGGAAATTCATTATGTCACCAAAATTGTAAACTCCATTTGGCTGTTGGTTGATAATTATGTCTGATGAAATTAAGGGAGTTATAAGAAGGAATAGAAAAATTAATGTGATTAAAGTTATCTTTTGCATAAAGATTTTATGTTTTTATTATTTAAAAAACTTCGTTTTTTAACTCGTTCAATTCTTCGAATTGAAGATTTAAAAATGCATCTATAATTTTTTTGGTTTTTTTGAGAGGATTTATGCGCCTGTCGGGATTTGAACCCGAGTCACGACCTTGGCAAGGTCGCATTCTACCACTGAACTACAAGCGCACAGCAATAATTAATATTATGACTTTAAAAATTATTTGTTGATGTTAAGTAAATTTTAAAAACCTAACTTCTCAGAAAAAATTGTTCGAACTTCGTTCTCATAAATAATTAGTATGTGAAAAACGTTGTTGATAGAATAATAAATAGTTGTTTCTTCCATTACTTAAATAATATCAATACAAGCGAATGAAATGAGCGGGCAATTATCTTTCATCTAATACTTTCAATTTCCCGTTTCAATCTCAAAATAAATTTTCCGGTTATTTTGCCGACTGGTTTTTCAAGAATTTTTTCGTCAATTTTCATTTCAGAAATAATTTTTCTTGCTTGATTTTTTGTTTTTCCTATTTCAACAAGAGAATAAATTATCGCGTTTTTTATTTTGCCTTTTTTCGCGATAATTTTTCTTAAAATTTCTTCGGTTTTATTGCGGGGATTTTTTCTTTTCAATTTTACAAGCTCGGAATTTACTCTCGGATTTGGGTTAAATGCTTTTTTATTTATGGAAATTATCGGCTCAAAATTAAAAAACAAATCAGCGACAATTCCGATTTTTGTTTCTTTTTTTGACAAGAGCTCCTTAAAATTTTCTCCGACAATTAAACTTAATTCTTCAACGCTGTCGTTGATTGCTTTTAATATAACTGGTTCAGACAGGGAATAAGGAATATTAGAAACGATTTTACTATAATTTTTCCAGGAATATTTCAGAGCATTATCATAAATGATTTTTAGATTTTCGTATTTTTTTTCCAATTTTTTTAAATTTTCCTCGAAGGTTTTATCAATTTCAAAACTCAAAACTTTTCCAGAATTTTTTGCGAGTTCTTCTGTTAGAATTCCTGTTCCTGCCCCGATTTCCAGAACATTATCTTTTTTGCTTAATTCAGCAGATTCAATTTCTTTTTTCAAGATTTTTTCATCTATCAGCAAATGCTGTCCTTTATCTAAATCCATTATTATACAAGAAATTTTAATTCTTTAAATGTTGCTGAAAAAATATTTTGCTCACTCTGTGAAAGATTGATGAAATTTGTCAGACTGCGTCAAGGCAAATTTTTGGGAATAGAAATAATGTGAAAAAATATTTCCACTTAAGTTATTATGTATATAGAAATTTATTCGCTCATTCATTTTCTTATTTCCAAAATCGTCATCTATTTTACAATATTGATTATGAAATCCTCTTTGAAATTAAATGCATTGTCCATCAGAATGATTTACGCATCTGAAAGAATTATCCCTTGGAAGATAATTTACGCAATTTACTTCAGATACTTTTCCAGTTTTTACATCAATTCGAATAAAAACTGTGTTTCCCTCGCATCTTGAGCAGATTATTTTTTCCAGAGTTCCATCAATATTTTTTATCATTTTAAAAATTTCCTATTTTTGAAAGGCAAAAAATTTCCTATTTTTTTCATCTTAAAAATCTTCGCTCATTCCTGCTCTGCTGCCCGCGAAATTCATTCCGCCTTTTTTTCCTGAAGAAGCAATGACGTCGTCGATTCTTAAAATCATATTCGCAACTTCTGAAGCAGATTTTATTGCTTGACTTTTAATTTTGTATGGTTCAATTATTTTTGCTGCGAGAACATTTTCAACTTTGTTTGTAAAAAGATTTAATCCTGCGTTTTTTTCTCCAGCGTCGTGTTTTGATTTTAATTCAGTTAGTACATCAATCGGGTCCATTCCAGCATTTTCTGCGAGTGTTGTTGGA
>ERZ1292629.2733-Hain-H43-01um-R1-2733-length-14418-cov-5_pt1 | contig 14418 bp, 30 predicted proteins | sample MGYA00564399_ERZ1292629 | MGnify/ENA primary metagenome ERZ1292629 (study PRJEB36523, sample SAMEA6512636) | groundwater metagenome | collected 2019-01-08 | study: AquaDiva: Metagenomics assemblies of 32 groundwater samples
CCGGTAAAGGGAAAGGCGGCGTGCGAGTAAAACTAGAAGTACTATCCTCTAAGTACGCATGTAATGGATTTAAATGTTTAAAAAAGAAATTTGGAAGTAGTAATATTCCTGATAATGTTTTATTAGAAATGAAAGTAATGGAGTGATAGAATGTCAGCACGCAAATGGGATTCAGGTCCAATGAGGCTAGGGGAGCACTATAAACTAGAAGACTACGCTAGAGCCCCTATTATCGGCAGATTAACTTCAATCAGGGAAAACCCCAACAAAAAAGGTAATCTTATTTATACGTTTGAAGCTTCAATGGGAGAAGAATATGAACTTAATGACATTGATCCAACAGCCTGTAGAAGATTTCCTGATTGGAGTGACCATGCTGCAATCATGGAACCTTTATCTTTAATCGAACTAGAGTATGAAAGAAAAAAATCGTTGAGAATTGTTGAGTGGCTTAGTAAAGAAATAGAAAGATACTCTGAAAAATGAATCAACTAAAAGAACTAAAAGTAGGACTAATTGCACTCTGTATATCTTTAGCATTTTTAGTAGCACTATTACATATAAAAGAAAATACAATAAATAGTACTATACTATCCACTAATAATATACAACTACAGCACTTATTTAAATGTGAACCTAGTCTCTTTCCTTTGCTGCACAATGAAATGCTTTTAATGTATGTTTGTGAAAACTTTGAATATAAATGTTTTATTTTAAAAAATAAAAATAGTAATGATTCCTTAACTTGTGAAACTAAAATTATAAAAGAAAGCATAAAATGAAAGTTTTGCATCTTGAAATAAGTAACTGCCAAGATTGCCCCCACTGCTTTTATCACTCTGGTGGTGATTATTACCAAGACATGTATTACTGTGATAGATTAAGTGGTGATGCTCATGGGCTCGCCGAAGCAACAGACGGCAACCACCATGTCCAAATTATAATTCCTCCCGATGCTTGTCCATTGCCAGATAAGGAGGAGTAACAATGAGCATCACACTTGATCATGCTGTACACGAAGCTAAAGGTGGACACTTTCATGTATGGAAATTTGAACCTTTATCTAATGAAGAAGCTGCTCTGTTCGAAGCAACTAGAAAAGATCATTGGAGATGCAATTGTGGTATGGATACCTTCCACACTGATACTGCATATTATGCATCTATCCCTAACTATTCTGGAGACCCACGTCTATTCTTACCACTACTTGAAGAATTATTAGCTGATGGCTACTGTATTTCACTAACAACTGTGGGAAAAGATAAAGGCAAAGTAACTATAGGCAAGTGCAATGTTGATGGCTTAGACCACAAATTAGCACCAATTACAAACGAGCTTTTAATAGGTGAAGCTGTATGCGAAGCGTGGCTCAAAAAGGAAAAAGAACAAAAATGAAGTTTGTTATTATAGTAGACGAAAAAAATATGAAATTACTCCAGCATCAAGTGAGTGTTGCGAAACAGACCTTAGCGACAACTGCGACTACTGTATATATGAACTTACAACAAGAATTCCTAGATGTGTTCTTTTTGACAAAGAATTATGTGAAGGTGATGACTCAAATCCTGATGGAGATAGATACGCTATTCGCCTTCCTTGTTGCATAGAAGCAGAAATACCAACATCAAACTAAGAAGAAAGGTAAATAATGAGCGATCAATATCAAACTAGATGGACCGATGAAACACCTGTGTGCACAAAGTGTAAGAGTTGTAGGTATATAACAAATTGGCCTTGGTGTAATAACCAAAATAATGCTGAAATAAATAACAATTATCCCATTTATGGTGGAAATAAAACAAATTCAGTTTTATGCGAAGAAGTAAACTCTAAAGGGGAGTGTACATACTTTGAAGCTAATCCCCCTGTACCTCCAAAACTAACACCAAAAGAAAAGAAAATTTGGCGAAAGATCTTTAGCAAGTTGGGAATAAACAAATGATTAAATGCCCTTTGTGTGAGAAGTTTACTTTAGCTACGTATGGACAAGAAAAAATATGTGTCAATGGTAAATGCGGGTATACTTACCCAATGGGAAATGCTTCAGATATTAATTTAAATGAAGTGATGCCCTACTTGTCTAAAACCAGCAAAAACAAAATGAATAAATGGTTAAAATTAAAAGAAAAGTAATATTATGTGGAAGACTGTAACTACAGAATATTTTGATACTAGATTTGGTCGTATAGATGCAAATATTAAAGACCGTGGATGTAGAAACATAATAAAAAGAATAAACAAAGAACTAAGAATAAAACCACTGGTTATTATTAATCGCCTTTACTGGGAGAATGAACCCATTACAGAAGCCGTAGCAAATCCACTAATCTGGCCGGACCCAATAGCCTACTACGCTACCACAGGTTCTACTGAGATAGTAATTAACATGCCTAGTCCTTTTAGACACGATTTGTTTAAATTCTTATATGCTCACGAAGCTAAACATTGTTGGCAACATGGATACGATGGGTTGTCTGCCATATTCCAATTAGAACTCGATGAACTTAATAAGGAATGGAATCAAAACGAAAAGAACGCTAATTTGTTTGCTTTCGAGAAAACAGGGATGCGTCTTGAAAAGTTTCTAAAAGAATTTTATAAGACTTACCTAAGACCTAAGATAGGAAAAATAAATAATGATTACCATAGATGAGGTTATTAAGAAAATAAAAGAAGAAATTGGGTGGGCTGAAGAGCCACCAACTTATGGAGATACAGAAGCAGATATAGCCAAACAAGAAGGAAAAGCTTGGGCATTGCGAGATATGCTAAGCTTTATAGAACAAGCAAACAAAAAACCAGAACCACCTAAGGACTTAAAAGAATTTTTGAAACGCCACAAAGAAAACAAAGAAAGATTTAAAGAAGAAACCAGAAAAGATAAAAGAAAAATAAAAGGCAAATAAACAAAAAGAGGCGGTATGAACCGCCTCTTCGTTTTTACGATTAAATAAAAAATTTAAACTAGGGAACACAATTTTTTCCACAACCGACTAATATGTTCTTCCATTTGGAGGTGAGAATCATGGGTATCTACCAGCAACAGATTGGCAACGGTAGCAAACGCAAGTTCAGTCGAAATCCTTCGGTATTCTTTTTCTTCGAACTCCGAAAGACCCGCCGGGATCCGTTCCAACCAAGACGTATCAAAGTAATCACTATTGTTGGGAGTTCTATAATTATCACGGCTCATCAAGTGTCTCCTTGAAAAAAATTTTACATCTGGCGAAAATCTGGCTTTGAACCGGACCTTCGGCGAACTCAAGAAAGGTTTTAAGTTACTGTCACCTAAAAAAATTTTACATCTGGCGAAAATCTAGGCTAGACTGCACTTAAACTTAAACTCAGCTATGCAACATTAAAAGGTCTATTCTGTCTAATTAACTGAATTGTTTTCTTAAATTGTGATTCCAATATTCGCAACTCATGGTCTGCAATTTCTGCATCACCCATCTCTTTTAAATCTGTAAGTAGCCCATCTAGCAACCCAACAACACCCTCTAGGTTATCAAATAACTCTTTATTAACTCTAATAAACATCTGACTTCTTTTTACCTGCTCCTTTTTTAGTTATCATTTATTTTTTTTATTTCCAGTTTTATAAACCTTCATTAATTTACCAGTATTTAATTCTACGTATAAATCAATTAAATGTATTACAGACTGCTTATCCCTATAAGAAGCTTCAAAATACCAATATTTTCCTGCTCTATTCTCTATTAATCTACAAGCTAGTCTTGTTCTGGATATATTAAATCCTTCGTGAATTAACGCCTTTTCTACAACAGCAATAGCGGATTCTTTAGATAGTTGCATGTTTTCTGCCTCTTTTATAGTACGTAAAATCATTTCACGTCTAATCAATGACCAATCAAAACTTAAAATTAAGTTATCTAACAGGAGCATGAACTCGTCCTTTACTAAGGACCATGTTTTCTTTAAAGCATCAAGGGCTCGTTTAAACATGACGGCACCTCTCAAGTGGTTTTTATGCTCCGTAGCCTAAAAGGTTACGTTAATACTTACCTTTCCGCCTATTTTATAATAGGGCATTATCTTTTAATACTGAAAAAGAGCTAGGATTCCTAAACTTATCAGGCTAAAAACCCTACTAATGCCTTTTTATTCCTCTTGAAAGTACCTTACATGGAAAGCTTCTTCACTATTCCTCGGCACTAATAGCTTTTTTAACTTCCCACTCACTCTCTCGACACTGATTGCATCTTCTTGGTCTGGCATTTAAATCAACTTCCTTTACGCAGTCTATAATTGCGCTAGCGTACACACTACAAAAATTTCTTATCGCACGCCAAGGCTCAAATCCAACTATTCTAATAGGAATAAACATTTGATTAGTAAGCTCCCCAATTAAAAACTCACAAGGAGTACGAGACTCATCACAATATTCTTTAGAGGCTGATATCTGATGAAGGTTCCCAGCTAAATCTTTTATTACTCGCATTACCTACTACCTTTCTTTGTCTGTAGTGCCTGTATTACCTTTTATTCTATACAGATCAAACCTTACTTTACCTGTTTCTACCATCTCTTTAATTCTTTTTTGTTTAGGAGTAAGCTGGCTATTACCACTTTTAATTTCTAAAAATACAATCTCTCTATTGGTCTCATCGAAGACCACATAGTCAATAGGCATACCCAAAAATCTACATTCCTCTGGATTGTATTTGAAGTCTGTAAGGAAAGGAGCCATGCTCTCTGATATATGTCCAATTCTCACCTCTGAGCTTTTCTTTTGCCCTAAAAGGGTATCGTATTCTTTTTTAGCAGACTCGGATGCTACTTGTAAAGCTTGTAACTTTTCTGTTTGTTCTGTTATAATGTTAGAAAGTTGGTATACTTGGGCTTCTTTTTGTCCTCTATCTGCCCATAATTGCTTAGTCTCTTCCCCGTATTTAGTGCGCACATCCTCAAGTTCTTTTTCTTGTTTATGTGCTAAGGTTTCAAAAGAGGTGCTAGACTCTTCTAGTCGCGTAACCTTTGATACTTGCGCGAGATAAGCATTCTCTAACTCAGCAATCCTTGTTATAAGCGCCGAGTTCTTAGAATCAAGTTTAAATAGTGTATATAAAGCCGCAAGTAACGGAAAAGCTAAACAAAACACTATAACTATTACAGTTGAGGTTGTCATTATATAACTCTACTTTCCTGTTTGTCTCTGTGAATAAGCCCTATCAATAACTTTAGGGTCTCTATACTTTATCTTGCCTGTATCCCGTAATTTTTCTACCGCGCGCTCGATGGCCTTATGCGTTCTAGTTGGAAATTCTTTTTCTAATTCGGCAGTAGTCATTATTTGAGCTAGTTTTTCTAGCTTTATTAGGTCTGCAGCCGACCAAGGCTTTCTATTAGTAGGCATTAATTACTCCATACTCTTGTTGTTTTTGCTGTTCAACACTAATCTCATCATTTACTATAGAGACTATAAGCGTAATATTAGTTTCATCTAAATCTATTAATTTATCAGCAATTTTATCATGAACTTTCTGTTCAATAAACCTTCTAATTGGGCGGGCGCCATAACGATCATCTATACTATTATTGTATACATAATCGTATACCCCTTCTTTTACTATTAATCGTGTATCATTATTTATCAATACTGTTTTCTTTAGCTCTACAAGGTAGTACTGAATAATTTGTCTATAAGATTCTTCAGTAAGGGCATTAAAATAAATTATTTGATCAAGTCTATTTACAAACTCAGGTTTATACTTTTTTTCAATACTTTCAACAACTATTTGTTTTTGTTTAGTATTATCACACTCTTTATTACCAAATCCAATACATCTTTCAGCTACCTTAATCTCTTGGGCTCCAAGATTTGTAGTGAGAATAATAATACAATCCTTAAACGAAACCATTGTATTCTTACCATCACACAATTCTCCATCCTCTAAAACTTGAAGCAACAGTTCTTGGACCCTATCATGCGCCTTTTCAAATTCATCAAAAACTACTACAGAAGTTGGGTGGTTAGCGATATAATTAGTTAGTAAGCCACCCGATTCGTGCCCAATATAAGATGGAGGAGCCCCAATTAGTTTTACTGCTTCATGACTTAAGGCCAACTCACTGCAGTTTATTTTAATAAAACCTACCTCTTTACCGAGGGATTTAGCAAGCATTTTAGCACAATAAGTTTTGCCTACACCAGTTTGTCCCGCAAAAATAAAACTTCCAGCTGGGCGATTTACATCTTTTATTCCTACACGTGACCTTTTTACCGCGCGAGACAGCTCATCAATAGCTTCATCTTGCCCAAAAATAAAGCGACCTAATTCATCATAAAGACTTTTAACTCGTTCTTTTTTGATATTTTTAAAACAGAAATTTTTAGATTTATTTAGTTTTGTTTTTTCTTCATTTTCTTTTCGAATTTTTTTTGAAGATTCTAAAATAGAATTTTTCGAATTTTTTGGAAAATCTGAATTTTGATCAGAATTTTTAGAAAAATTTCCAAATTTATCTTTAGACTTTTCTGAATTATTTTTAGAAAAAGGATTAAAATTTCCAGAATTTTTTGGAAATTTTGTATTTATGTTTTTTTGAACAAATTCCCAATCAATTTTTTCGTATTCTAATTGTGAATTTATTTTAATTATTGCATCGTATAAAATATCTGCCACCCATTCTACTGAAACATCCTTATTTAGATCAGAATAACAAACATTGTGAAGAACATCAGTATAATTATAAACTAATGCAGCAGCTAATGCTGTCTTATAAACATAATCCTGTAATTGACATAAAACAAAAGAAGGTTTTACGTTCTCCAATAATTCTTCTAATGAACTAACCTTTATAGCTGCAATAGAATTTACATCTGGAAGCATAACCGTCCGATACTCGACGTCATTACTATAAACTAAAACTGAAGATAGAGAGGGTAAATTAGAAAAATTTTCAAATTGTTCTGTATATAACCTAAATGCCTGATTATCAACACCTATTTTTACCCTCTCAGGGCTAAGCAGCTTATTTACAGCAAGTACCTCACCTAAAATAGCTTTACGCAACTCCCCTATCTCTAAATGAAGGGTATCTGGGTCTAACTTCAATTGACTTACTAAAGCTTCTCTATCTATAACACAGTTCTTTAAAAGAAAAACTTCAAAATCATCTGTTGAAAAAGACCCTACCTTAGTAAACTCTATACCCATCTCTTCAAGAAGAGCTTGTTGCTCTTCTAAATTAAGTATTTTAATATTAAGCACTACTAAAGCGCTGCTACCCCAACGAAATGGCAAAGTTGCTACTGTTTGCACTAGTTACTTCTCCTATTATGCTTGTGGTAATGTATTGCCAAACCGAATTACTTTTACGGCCTCTTCACTAGTTAATTTTAAAATAGAATCCTTGGGGATTCCTACCATCTCTAAAAGCTTTCCCTCTACTAACCCAGTTGTCTTGCACATTGAGCGCAAAGCATCCACCTGAGGAGCCGAAATTTGGGCAGGTGCATTTGTCATTACCCCACCAAATGGGGAAGCTTGCTTTACTTCTGCTGTAGGAATAATGTTTAATGCCTTCATAAACGGGTTAGGAGCAGTTTGTACGCTATTAGAGGGTTTCGCTACCGGAACACTCTCTAGCGCGCGCGAGAACGGATCCTGAGCGGTTTTAGGCTGTATATTTACAGCAGCCGCTACAGTTTTACCAAATGGGGACACTGCAACTTGTTTTTCAGGCACAGGTTTTGGCGCTTCCTCTTTTTGAATTGACTCCCGCGCGGGCTGAGAAACAACAGGAGAAACCGCAGGTACAGGTTTACTAAATGGGTCCGAAGTACTCGTAGGAGTACTCTTTGGTGCTGCTTGAACTAAAGCAGGTTTAGAAAACTGAGGCTTATTTCCATAATGATTATTATTACTATAAGACTCATTGTTTCTTGCTATAGCCTCATTAATATCTTCAACACCAACTCCAAAACTTGCAGCTATCTTTTTTAAAGCATCGGTATGAGCTATTTTATAGTCATCTCCAAGGTTTATAGCTCGGCCCGCATTAGGTCCGTCACTGTAGCATTTAACTGGAGTGGTACCAAAAACTTCTCTATGGATATAAATATGAGGAGTAGATGTAGGAAAATCTGCAGCTAAATGTACTAAAATAGACCCTTCTACCTCTTTAGCGTCTTTTATACTAAATGACCATCCAAAACCAAAAGCTTCATTTAGTCTTTCTATAATAGCTTCGGCAGGAATAAATAGATAGGTTCCTCCTACTCCTCGCCCCTTTCTCGTTTTTACCTTATCCACTCCAAATCTTCTGGATAGTATTTCAATTGTTTCGTTTGTTAAGTTACTCATTTTCTTTTTCCCTTCTTATTTAGATTTTTTTGTTTAACAATTTCGTCTACCAAGCCCATTTCATGGGCTTTTTGCACATCAAAGTAGTAGTCTCTTGGGCTTGAAAGTAAATCTTCCCATTCCTGTTCTTTTAGTTTTGTTCTGCTCGCAAGAAACCCTACTATCTTATCATTTATAGTATCATGAAACCCAAGTTCCTCTTTTAAAACTGTTCGTGATCCTTCCCAATACTTCATTTGCTGATCATGGGCCATAAAAGTAGACATTGGATAAGCAATCCTTCTATCTCCCGATGCAAACAACAAGAGGGCTCCAGACAGCACCATACCAGAAGCAATAGTATACACAGGTTTATTAATAGATTGAATAAAATCAACACAAGCTAAAGAATCAAATAAAGAACCACCACCACTATTTATGTAGAGTTTAATGGTCTTTATGTCACGTCGTTCACTCAAGTAGTTTAAATTCATATTTAGTCTGCTAACTGTACTAGAAAAAATAGGTTCATTTATCCAAATCTCACCTTTTTCTAACTGTCTAAAAAATAATAAACTAAACATAGGATCCATTGTAGGATCTAGCCCCTCTTCTTCATTAGAAGGACAGTCAATTAAAGGTGCTGTTTTTTTATTCATGTATTTCCTTTTTGTTAATTGTTATACTTAGGATCTTTTTTATTTAACTTATTTAGTGTTTCAGTGCTAATTTTTTTAGAAACTCGTTCTATTTTTTCAGTATCAAGCACGTCAACACCTGGTTCTTGCGCCCCATCTACCTTTGAACCATCGAAAAGAACAACTCCGTCCGCAATTACCTTAATATCTGCCATACTATCCATTATAGGCTGCTGAGTTTCAGTTTTAATTAATACCTTATTTTCCTCTTCGGCGTCGTAAATATAAGCACGAATTGGTTCTGTGTATAAAGTACCATTAATAAAAAATTCAGCATCAGGGTACTCGACTACACTTAAACTTTTCAAACCAACTACGGCACAATACTGTTGCCCAAAAACTTGGCGATGAAAAATTAGTTTGGAAATACCCCTAATTGAAGCAATCCCGTCTGTAAAGCCTAGACAATAAGAATCAAATTTAGTCATGCTTTCTTGAGCATTAAACGTTTCTTTAGCCCCGCCCAAAGAAGTAACTCTACCCATAGATTCTAGAAAATCTTCAACCGTTATACTTTTAAAAAGTCCAACTAAATAAGCATAAAAGCTTTTTCCAGCCTCATCCCCAAGAAACTTATTTAACACATCAAACTCAGTGGCTACATCAATGTATAACCCGGCTTCTGGTTGCTGAAAGCGTTCTATAGGCTCAGCGGGTGCCGAGCCTATAGGTTCCTCTTTTTTTCCAAATAAAGATTTCAGTTTGGTCCAGAAGTTGTACATTTAGTCTCCTGATTATCAGTCACTGGGAGCATCATTTCTTTAGGAAGAGAGGATCCTCCAATTGATACTACCTCTGGAACACTGTTTGCTGTAGTAGCAAGGTTGTAATTAGCAGCCATTTGCGCAAGGAACTTACGAACTGTAGATCCTTTTTCCCAATACCAAGAAGGTCTCATGGTAGATGGAACTTCCTTACGACACTTTAAATAAGCTACTAGTTTTTCTTCACTGTAAGTATATGCAGAACACTTACGTTCTTTCATTACAACTCTTTTAGGGTTTCTGTATGTAGTTGTTAGCCCTTTACCCATACAGTGCCCATCCTTCTCTTTTTTACAAAAGGCGCATCGAGGGCGCCTAATTAATGTTTTTGCTTTATCAGTAAGGTCCATTTAGTTTTTCTCCTTACGATCCCTGTTGATTCCAAGTTTCCTTTGCCTTATCAACTACCATATTTGTAATTGTAGTACGGGCCTCGGCGGTAACTGGAAAAACCTGATCGTAATACTTTGGCTTTCCATTTGCATCGACTTCTTTGCCCTTCTGCGTAGGAAATCCTAAGAAGAATGACTGATCATCTTTTCTCTGAAACAACTTAATTCCCTTTATTACAAAATGAGTTGTTCCGCTGTTAACCAAAGCCAAATCTGCAAACCCTAGCATGGTACTCTTATCGTGCTCCGATACGTTCTTATAAAATCTGCTGACTGTCAATTCAAACATTTGTTTTTCTCCTTCTAGTTATTGTATGTTTCTTTTTCATTTTTAGGAAACATTAGTATAGCGAGTTCGTGCCCTTTTTCACAAAACTCGCACGGTGTATCAAAGGGACCTGTATAAACATTTTCTACCTGATAGTGCCCTTTTCCCTTACATTCAGGACAAACTTGGGTGTCCTTCAATTTACTGCGCTTCTTTTCCTGCATTAGCTTTGGCCTTGGTAAAGTACTCTATAAGCTCATGAGTAACTTCTTGAAGCTGCCCTTTGCACTCTTTGGAAAACTCACGAGCGGCTTTAACCTGGGCTTCTGCTTGCTCGACCTTATCAACATGGCGTCGAAGGTCATCAAGCAATGCTGCTAAGTTTGTGTCTATAGCCATTACTTATCTCCTTTCTTTTCTAGTTGTACTAATATCTCTATACTTTTTTGATTTTTTGTTTTCATAACTATAATATAACAAAAATTTCTTTAAATGTCAATAGGCAAACAAATAATTGTTTTGTTTTCATATAAATAGTTGAGGGCGGGGTAAAATCAACCCGCCCTCCGGTAGGGTTACTTACCCTTACCTTTCTTTCCACCCTTCTTTGTCTTACACGCCACTAGGAGCATCACCTCCTTTGGGCCCCGTCGGAGCCACATCAACTACTTCTTAATAAATTTGCCCCATAAAATAAATCCGACTACTATAACTAATACTGTTGCTATTGCTGAAAATGTTATCATTTATAAGTACCTCCTACCATAAAAAATATCTTATAACATACGAGGTATTACTTTTTCCGGGGACACGCATCCACCAGTGTACATACCCTCTGAGTCTACTTCGATAATAGTTAGTCCTGCATCTTTTGCATAAATTACACCCAAGTTATCATACGGAGTCTGTCCAGCTAGACAGACTATTTTTTTTTACTCCAGCATTTATAATTTCTATCATACAATGCGCACAAGGCACGCCACAGTGGCAATAAAGAATAGCATCTTTAGTTGAGATTCCATTCATTGCTGCCGCCAACAATGACGAACGTTCACTGTGAACGGCAGGACAGAGATGAATGCCTTCACCCGATTTATATCCCATTTTTCTTCTGGGACAAATTTTCTCATTATTATCAATGGGCCAGCCTTCTTCTTGGTTCCACTCGTTACAGTGTCTCACCCCACGGGGTGGACCGTTATAGCCTGTGCTGACGATAGTATTATTTTTTACTAACACGGACCCTATCTGACGCGAGAAACATTTTGAGTTCTTTGCTATTTCTTTGGCAATCCCCAAATAGTATTTGTTCCAATTAGTCATCAATTATTTCCTTAATTTAATTGTAGTAGGCTTTGTAGAATTTACATCTTTATAAATAGCAGCCATTACTGTATCTTCTGTATAGTCATCATTTTTTGCTAGTAAAAAATTTATAACAGTATCCTCAGTTTTACATATTGGGCATATAGCTTTATTTTTACTATTTAAATCAGTACCATTAAAAATATTTCCACACTCAGCACTAGTACACTTATATGGTGTACTAACTAACCCACCAAGTTCGTATATTACTTTTGGCTCTTTCCTCATTTTAAAAACCCTCCTTTTCCTTTTATAACCACTCATCTTCGGCAGAACTCGTAGGTTCTTGTTCTGGGACAAGCGGCTCCCAAGTATCCGCTAAGCAGTAGCCATACTGCTTAGCAAGCTCTTTTTGTTGTGCATCATCCCCTTCTTCCAACAAATCATCTAAAATATTACAACATAAATAAGCATCTTTCATGTCTGTAGTTAAAGCTAACCCTTCTGCAGAGTATATAACTAAAGCGGAACTGGACCTTAATTTTCCATAGCGCCGGCCCACACAAATACTTGTTGCAGTAATTCCAACAGTTAAATACCCAAATTCATCCTGTAATTTAGTCTTAGAACAAAAAGTAAATAGGTACTGAGCAGTATCCGATAAAGGCTCTATAGAAGCATTACAGTCTTTTAATCCCTTAGAATGCATTTCTACGTTAGCAAATAATGCGGCTACTTCATCAGGATCTTCTTGAGGTGGCATTGGTTTAGCGCCACAAAACACAGTAACAAGAAGTAGCAATAGGACAACAATTAGTATTTTTTTCACTTTAAATTTAAACTCTCCGCTTCTATTTTTATATGCTCTACTTTCGTCTTCATGAAAGTACACTTTAAACAGACATAAATATATGTTTCTGTTCTTGCAGCTTTGCTATAAGCATACCTAGTACAATACCAATTATGTTCACATTGTTCTTGTTTTTCAGTAGGCTTTATAGGGTTCATTTTTCGTTCTCCGGATTTAAAATATAAAGACTTGGATACCTATAGTCCGAACCACAAGTAATTATTCTTAAGTTAGACAACACCCTTACGGATCCGTGCCCATGAGTGTGCCCACAAAGCACAGTGAACTTAACATTTGGATTATCTTCTGCTACATTCTTAATACTTTCCCCTATTTTTTTGTTAGAAAAGTAAGGAAGAAAGTCAGGTGAAGACTGCTGCCCCTTATACCACGAGGCGGCATCAAACGGAGGAACATGCATGAGCAAAATAATGTGCTCAAACCCATCGCTGACCGCATATTCCAACTTCTTTTTCGCAGAATAGGCGTGCATAGACGCAAAGTTATGTAATACTGGAATTCGTTTTTCTTTTCCAGTGATTCTTAACTCCTCTATTGCTGTAAAGTCTGTTAATTCTACCGTAGTATCTTTATTACCATAACCAAAGTCGCCAAAGGCTCCATTAATTCCTACTAGCCCGACGGCGGGGGACAAAGAAATAGGACCATCCACTGCAAAGAGTGGAATTAAATTCTTAAACTCCTCACAAAACTTAGTAATCCTTACCTCTGTTTCTATAATAGAACCATTATAGTAGTCATGATTACCAAGAACAAAATAGATAGGCACCTTTATGCCCTTGCTCATCCTATCTAAGACGTCAATGATAGATTTTGAGGTGGCAATGTCTCCTGCTATTAAGAATGCAGAAGCACCTGAATTGTTTACATCTTCGAATAATTTTTCTTGGCGCGCGGGTGTTAAAAAATTAAAGTGAAGATCGGATGTCCATAGTAATTTCATCTCTATACCTCTATTTTTTCTCCCATCTCCTCTATGAAAGACCAATACTTAGCAGTCTTATCCACTAACTCCACAGCTTCAGATAAAGACCCTATTTTATGATGGTCCTTAAATTCAACAATAGCATACCCTTTTTCTGGAAGATGAAGCACGGCATTAACTTCTAACTGCATACCGCCACCATTTTCATTCTGCTTAAGTATTACCTTATTGCCCGACTGTAATACATTTGGGTAATCCACAATACCAGAGTTAACAAGCTTACCAACAGAAGAAAATGCCCTTTCTCCGTCTGGCCTACTATTACCTGCAGGGGTTACATCACTGTATCTAATTGACATTTGGAACAAGTACTTCATACTATTTCTCCTCTTTCTTTTTATTTATTTTACGAACAAACAATTCCCGACGTAGTCGAGATAAATTATCAAAAAACATTTTACCGTTAAGGTGATCTATTTCATGCTGAATTATTCTTGCCAATAACCCTTTAGCAGAAAATTTAAATGGGCACATATTTGTGTCTAAGGCACTAACAACAACGCTTGTTGCTCTTTTAACTTCAGCTGTAACTCCTATAAGAGAAAGACAACCTTCTTCCATAGAAATAGAACCTTCCATAGAAATTATTTCAGGATTAATAAGAGTAAGGATCTCTTTATCCTTCTTTATAACAGCAAGCCTAATAAGGCTACCTACTTGATTAGCTGAGAGTCCAACTCCATTAACTGCACCCATTGTAAGCACCATTAAGCTAATAAGCTCCAAAACATCAGCATCAACCTCTTTTAATACTTGCGAAGGTTTAGTAAGTACTTGAGAAGGCCATTGCTCTATATATAAACCGCCCACTTACTATTATTTCCTA
>ERZ1292629.2734-Hain-H43-01um-R1-2734-length-14417-cov-226_pt1 | contig 14417 bp, 14 predicted proteins | sample MGYA00564399_ERZ1292629 | MGnify/ENA primary metagenome ERZ1292629 (study PRJEB36523, sample SAMEA6512636) | groundwater metagenome | collected 2019-01-08 | study: AquaDiva: Metagenomics assemblies of 32 groundwater samples
CCGCGCAAGCAAAACGCCTTCGGGCGTTTTTTGCTTGCGCGACTGAGCAAGCCAACTGCTTGGCTTGCGTATGGGTGCTGACAGACGCAGCCATATTTTTGTAGCAACAAAAATAGGCGAGTCGGGGTCGCGGAAATTTTGTTTTGACGAAAACAAAATTATCTGTGACCAGCATTTCACCCACTTTGTCCCGCCGTAGCTTTGCGAAAGGGGATCGTTTTTTTTGTCCATAATTTAAACCATGAAAAATTCACACCACAATATTTGAACTGTGGTATATTGTTCTTATGAACCAACTTAAAAAAATTAAACAGTATATGGATGACAGACCAAAAGTCAAAAAAACAATTGGTGTTATTTTAATACTTATTGGTCTCACTGCCCTTGTTACACCTCTTACTCCCGGTTCTTGGTTGGCAATTATTGGTCTTGAATTACTAGGGATACGAATTTTGTTTTTGGACAAATTTAAATTTTGGAAGAAAAAATAATTATAAAAAATTACAATTTTGAAATTTCTTTGAGGTCGTGGTCGGGCAGATATAAAACAATAAGACCTAAAATAATACCACCGAGAGCGGTGAAAATATGACTTGAACCAAAAAATACTATATCTATTTCATCTAACACATACCAAATACCGCGCCAAATAAGAACTAGACCTACTACTATAAAAATATTACGGGCGAAATAACCAATTAATTGTGTTGTTTTCATATGCTACTATTATATAGTATGAAAAAATTTGGGCAATATGTTTCCACTTTTATTTTGGTGATACTGATAGGGGTCTCGGCTTATTTTATATATCAAAAAACTCTTAGCCCATGTGAAAAACCTTTAGAATATAGTATTGGGCAATTTGACACCCAATTTGGAATTTCTCAAAGTGATTTTAAGTTTTACATTATTGAGTCCGGTTCGGTCTGGGAAAAAGTTTTGGACAAAAAATTTTTTATTTACAATCCAAATGCCGATTTCAAAATAAATTTAATTTATGATGAAAGACAATTGGCTACTGTCCAGAAGCAAAAAACCGATTTCGGTCTTTCGATGGTGGAAGATATTTTCAAGAAACTGGATGCAGAATTTAATATTTTTAAGAGCCAATACGATCAAAAAGTTTCTGCATACGAACAAAATTTGGCTTTGTATAAAAAAGGAAATTTATCAAATGCCGAAATTCAGCAACTTAATAAAATGGCTTATGAATTAAATAAAGAGACCTCCCAATTAAACGCTCTTCTTAAAGAACGAAACTTGAAAGCGGTTGAATATAATAAAATAGCTCAGAGCTATAACAAAAAATATGGTCACGGTTTGGAATTTAATCAGGCTGAATATACCGATAAAGAAATAAATGTTTACCAATTTGGCAATAGAAAAGATTTGATTTTGGCTCTTACTCACGAACTCGGCCACGCTTTGGGAATGGATCATGTGGAAAATCCAAAATCTATAATGCATTTTCTTACCGGTGCCAACACTGAAGTCTCTCTTACCCCCTCTGCTGAAGATTTGGCTGAATTGAAGAGAGTATGCAAAATGTGATAATATCTATTTAGTAAGCCGGGGTAGTTCAGTGGCAGAACATCCCCTTGGTAAGGGGAAGGCCGAGAGTCCGATTCTCTCCCCCGGCTCAGGTGATTAAATATAACTGCGGACTACATTATAAATTTGCTTTAGTCCGCAGATTGATTATACTTAAAGTGTGCCTAATCCTAAAAAACCAAGAAAAAATTGTCCGGTTTGTAGGAAAGAACCATATCGTTCTTATTATAAATATTGTAGTAATGCATGCCAACAAAAGTATCAATCCAGCCTTTATGTAGAAAAATGGAAAAAAGGTGAATTGAGTGGTCTCCAAATTTCGGGTATTGTAACAACATATGTGAAGAGGTATCTTCGTGAAAAGTATGGAGACAAGTGTTGCCTTTGTGGATGGTCAAAAATAAATGTAAAATCAGGTGTTGTGCCATTAGTCGCTGATCATATAGATGGTAACTGGCGCAATAATATAGAAAGTAATCTTCGTTTAATTTGTCCCAATTGTGATTCCCTTAGTCCTACCTATTCAGGATTAAACAGAGGAAATGGTAGGGGAAATAGAGTTATAAGTAAAAGAGCAAAGGAGGGTCGATTATTTATCACAAAAAAGCCAAAGTAGTTCAGTGGCAGAACACTGCTTTCGTAAAGCAGGAACGTGAGTTCGATTCTCACCTTTGGCTCCAATTTATGGATAAACAAGAAACAGGACAAAAAATGAAAGAGTTAGAAGAGGCGATGATAAGCCCTGATTTTTGGAGTGATAAAGAAAAAGCACAGGTGGTTATAAAAGAAATTCAAAATTTAAAAAACCAATTAGAGGGAGTGGGGCAGTATGATAAGGGTGATGCTGTTATGACTATTTTTTCGGGAGCTGGCGGTGATGATTCTGAAGATTTTTCGGCTATGCTTTTGAAAATGTATTTTAAGTATTTTGAAAATAAAGGTTGGGGCTACAAAATTTTGCATGAAAATCAGAATACACAGGGGGGGTATCGCAACATCACCATAGAAATTACCGGACCCCACTTCGCTAAAGCTTCGCGGGGTTTCGGACCCTATGGGATCCTCAAAAACGAATCTGGGGTGCATAGATTAGTGAGGATTTCTCCTTTTAATGCCAATGCCAAAAGACACACAAGTTTTAGTATGGTAGAAATAATTCCCAAATTTGAGAAAAACAATGAAAAAGACATTGAACTTGACGAAAAAGATTTGAAAGTAGAACTTTCAAGATCAAGTGGCCCGGGCGGTCAAAATGTAAACAAAAGAGAAACGGCTGTGCGCATTGTCCACTTGCCGACAAATCTTTCGGCTCAAGCTGATGGTGAAAGAAGCCAAGCTCAAAATAAAGAAAAAGCCATGAGTATTTTGAAAGGCAAAATTTATAAAGCTTTGGAAGACAAAAGAATAGAAAAGCAGGAAAATATGTATGTAAGCAAAACAACTGAAATAGAATGGGGCAGTCAAATCCGCTCCTATGTTTTGCATCCTTATAAAATGGTCAAAGATCACCGCACTCTTGTAGAAACCAGCAATGTAACCGGTGTTTTGGAAGAAGGCAAATTGGACGATTTTGTAGAGGCAGAAAAGAATTTGTAGTATAATAAACTTATGTCCATCATCTTTGATAATGTCTCAAAAAAATACAGTGATAATTGTCTTGCTTTGGACAAAGTTTCTTTTATTGTAAAACCCAATGAATTTGTTTCTATTGTTGGACCGAGTGGGGCCGGAAAAACAACTTTGCTTAAAATGCTTTTGGCTGAAGAAAAACCGACAGAGGGCAAAATTATGCTACATGACATTGATATTAGCTTTCTTTCCAGTAAAGATATGAATTTTGTGAGAAGAAAAATAGGGGCGGTTTTTCAGGATTTTAGACTTTTGCCTCAGAAAAATGTATATGAGAATATAGCTTTTGCTATGGAAGCAGCGGGGCGACCGGACGAAGAGATAGAATCGGATGTGCCACATGTTTTAGAATTAGTTGATTTGGGCAATAAAATATGGAATTTTCCACACGAACTTTCAGGGGGGGAAAAACAGAGAGTGGCCATTGCGCGGGCAATTGTCAACCAACCTGATATAATTATTGCAGACGAACCGACCGGCAACTTGGATCCCGTCAACACTTACGACATTGTTCAGATTTTAAAAAAAATAAATGATCTGGGCACTACCGTCATTCTCACCACTCACAACAAAGGAGTGATTGACTCAATTGGTCGGCGAGTTATAACTATGCAAGAAGGCAAAGTAATTAGAGATGATCCGATAGGAAAATATATACTATAATTAAATTTTAATGAATGAACCAAATTTTAAAACTAAACTAAGAAGAGTGATGAAAGCGGGGTTTTTTAATTTCTGGCGAAGTGGTTTTGTTTCTTTGGCATCAATTTTGGTTATGGTTATAACTTTGTCCGTCATTGGCTCTGTTATTTTTGTTGGCGCCATTTTGAATATAACAATGGGAGAATTGCGTAATAAAGTTGATATAAATGTGTATTTTGTTACCACCGCTACCGAAAATGATATTCTCTCTCTAAAGAAAAAAATAGAAACTTTACCTGAGGTAAAAACGATTGAATATACCAGTCGCGAAAAGGCTTTGGAAAATTTTAAACTGGTCCACGAAAACGACCAAATTACTTTGCAGGCTCTTGAAGAATTGGGAGATAATCCTCTGGAAGCATCTTTAAATATAAAAGCCAAAGAGCCGTCCCAGTATGAAGGCATTGCCAATTTTTTGAATGAAGAAAATATTCTTTCTTCCGACGGCCAAAAAATAATTGACAAAATAAATTATTTTGAAAATAAAGTGGCTATAGATAAACTTTCTAGAATTATTGATTCAGCCGAGCGACTCGGTCTAGCTCTTTCTTTGGCTCTGGTCATTGTTTCGGTGGTTATTACTTTCAATACTATTCGTCTGACTATTTATATTTCTCGCGAAGAAATTTCAGTTATGCAATTGGTTGGTGCCTCCAAAAATTATGTAAAGGGACCTTTTGTTATTACTGGCATTATTGTCGGACTTATTTCGGGGCTTATTACAATGTTTATATTTTTTCCTATTTCTTACTGGCTAGGCAATACCACTCAAAATTTTTTTATTGGTTTAAATATTTTTGATTACTACCTAAGTAATTTCTTCCAGATTCTTTTTATTGTTATTGGTTCGGGTGTTGCCATTGGGGCAGTTTCCAGTTTTTTGGCAGTCCGCAAGTATTTAAAGTTATGATATGTTTTGGGGAATGAATCCCGTAGTGAATTTTGGCTATAATTCCTGCGGAATTGTGTTTATAACATAGCCAAAATCTACTACGGGATGAAAAAGAAAAATCATAAATATATTTTTGTTGTGGGTGGTGTGATGTCTGGAGTGGGCAAAGGAATCGCTTGTTCGTCTATTGGTAAAATTTTGCAGTCCAAAGGCTTTAAGGTCAATCCAATAAAGGTTGATCCTTATTTGAATGTTGATGCCGGCAACATGAATCCGACAGAACATGGGGAAGTATTTGTACTTGATTCCGGATTGGAAACTGATCAAGATCTTGGAAATTATGAAAGATTTTTGGAAATGGATTTAAACAGCGAGGATTATATGACTTCCGGTATGATTTATAAACATGTTATAGAAAAAGAAAGATCGCTTGGTTATCGTGGTAAATGTGTAGAAGCCATTCCTCATATTACGGAAGAAATTATCCGTCGCTGGAAAAAAGCGGCCGATGAACACGAATCAGACATTTCACTTATTGAAATTGGTGGTACTATTGGCGATTACCAAAATGTTCTTTTTATTGAAGCGGCCAGAACACTCAAAATAAAATACCCACAAGATGTTATTTTTGTGATAGTTAGTTATCTGCCAATTCCCGGTTCTTTGGGGGAAATGAAAACTCGGCCGACCCAAAATGCCGTTCGTCAGCTTAATTCCTACGGTGTTCAGCCTGATATTATAATTGCTCGTGGCGCTCAGCCACTGGACCATAAGCGTAAAGAGAAAATTGCCATGGCCTGTGCTCTGGCTCCCGAAAATGTCATCTCGGCGCCAGATATAGAAAGTATTTATGATGTGCCTCTTAATTTTGAAAAAGATAAAATTAGTAGTATTATATTGAAAATTTTTCATTTGCGTTCAAAAACCAACGGGAATTCTTTAAGAGAATGGAAAGAGTTCGTTCATAAAAGAACTAGGGCCCAAAAGCATCTTAAAATTGCAGTGATTGGAAAATATTTTGATACGGGTGATTTTGTTTTGTCCGACGCTTATGTTTCAGTTATTGAGGCAGTTAAGTTTTCATCCTATTGGAATGATGCTCACACCTGTTTGACATGGATAAATTCAAAAGAATACGAAATAGGGGAGAGAAAAATTTCTGAACTTAAAAATTATGACGGCATTATTGTACCGGGCGGGTTTGGTGAATCTGGAATTGAAGGAGTGATTATGGCCATTGAATTTGCTAGAAAAAATAAAATTCCTTATCTAGGGCTTTGTTACGGTATGCAATTGGCTGTGATTGAATTTTGTAGAAATGTTATCGGTTGGGAAGATGCTCACACGGCTGAAATAAACCCGGGTAGTTCTCATGTTGTTATAGACATAATGCCCGAGCAAAAGAAACTTTTGGAAGAAGAAAAATACGGAGCCACTATGCGTCTTGGGGCCTATCCGGCTGTTTTGAAAGAGGGGACGATTGCGTATGAATCTTATAAAATAGCAGACTTGGTCGCCGATGAGGCGACAATTTCTGAAAGACATAGACACAGATATGAAGTTAATCCCGAATATATTACTGAAATAGAAAAAGCAGGCATGATTTTTTCGGGCACATCACCTGATGGGCGATTGATGGAAATTGCCGAACTGCCAAAAGAAAAACACCCCTTTTTTCTCGGGACTCAATTCCATCCAGAATTTAAAGCTCGCCCCCTTCATCCCCACCCTCTTTTTTCAGCTTTTGTTGAAGCCTGCCTAAAAACAAACAAAAAGTTATAAACAGCCAACACCTTGCACCGGATTTAGTTTAGTATTACACTTGTCCATAAGTTGTACGACGACGAAAGTGCATTAGTGCATTAGTGCGTTCAGCTGCACGGGGGGCTTTCCCATGGTCCCTCTGGGCGTTGCCTGTGTTCCTCCGAGCAAGGCAACGCCCTTTTTCTTGTTTATTTTTTGTATATTATGCCAAGTTTAACGGCTCAAACACCGGTATTTGAGCTGTTGGTGAGCCGTTAGATTTTCTCATAATATGTGTATTTTCTTTGTCTGACATGGTTTTATTATGAAAATGTCATTCGTTTATAAATAGCCCGAGTGGTTTCAACATCTCTTTTGCAGTATTCGCAAATTTCGTCTATTCTTCCCGCTTTATAAAAATCAAAAACCTGCGAGCCGTCAATGCCTTCTTTGGGTGTAGGAATACCGAGAGCTAATGCTATATGTTCCAGTCCCACTTTATTCATCGTGTCCCATTTGGCCCACTCTTTCATGGTGTCGTAAATTGGGCTACTTCTATATCGGGCAAATGACAAATTTGGAATGGTTGGTTTAACTCCCAACACGATTGACCTTTGGTATATAAACTTAAAATCAAAGTCCATAATATTATGCCCGACAAACAAATCGCAGTCTTGAGCTACATCCCAAAATTCCTCCAAAGTTTTCTTTTCATTTCCGTCGTTGCAGATTACTTCTGTTGGTTCATTATCTATGGCGTAAGCAATACAAAGCACTCGGCCAAACCCGCCATCAAATGAAGTGTAATTCAAAAAGTCATCAAAATTTTTGGAACACTTGTCTTCTTCCATATAGACCTTCTCGTCGGCGCTTCTATTTTTCCTGTTTCTTTTTAATCGTTCTTTTGCCAACTTTTTATCAAACAAATATTTCAGCTTATCGTAGGACGACTCCTCCGCCGGCAATGTTTCTATGTCAAAATATAGTGTGGTCATAAATTAAGTATAACTCTCTATAAAATCTTTGCATATTCCGGATAATTTTCTCTAACTAAATTTTTCCAACAAGTGGTTTCGTTACTATTTCCCAAATCTTTTTTATTATAAACAAGCAAGACGCATACTCTGTTCTCGTCTCTATGAATAGTAATAATACATCTATTTCCCGATCCATGTCTAGACTCTTGCGTACCAGCAATCTTAAATTCCGTCTTGCAAATTTTTATATTCCCATAATCACAAATTATTTCTGCTGTATTTTTTAAAAATAATAAATCTATTTGTCTAAATTCTTCGGTAATTATTCTTTGAGTAATATCCCAAGCGCCCTTGTATTTCTTTGCAAAAGTTCTTATATAATGTCTTTCGGTGAAAGATTCAAATTTGACTTCATAACTAGTAGATTTCATCGGGATTCTCTTGGGTAAAAAGTTCATAAGATACAATCTCATTATCTTGAGCATACAGATATGGAAATTGTTTGTGTGCAAAATCTACAATCTCGGCTGTTTTTTTATTTTGCCACTTTTTTTCTATATTTTTTATTAACTCCTTTTCCTTTTTGTTTATTTCTTTCAAGTCAATTTTTGCTCCACTTCGTGTTTGCGATATAATCATGGCACCATCTTCTCTATTTTCTATCTGTATTTCTCCATTATCAAACATCTCGTCAATAATTCTAAAATATGAGTCGGCAACAGGACCGTATTTAATTCTTCTGTATTGCATACCACTCATACTTTTAAGATTTGAGTAAAACCAACCAAAATCGGCAAAATATAGCATTTTTGCAAGTTTGGTTTTGGTCATCTTTCCTCCTAGTCGCAAGAAAACTAAAATCATTTGCTTATATTTCTCATAATTTGGGGATTCTCCACTTTCAACCTCATCAAAAGAGACATTTAAAATACTAGAAAGTTTTTCAAACTCTCCCATTGTTAGTTCTCTTTTGCCTTGTTCTATTGCAATATATGAAGGTCTAGAAATAGATAATTTCAAAGCCAAATCAGACTGATAAAGTCCTTTTTTTAATCGGGCCTCTTTTATAAATTTTGCATATTTTGTAATCATATAAACTTATACTATCAAAGCATGTCAAAAAACGCAACATAAGTGTTGATAACCTTGACACCACTATTTTTTACTTGAATTTTCTATAATTCTAAATCAATCCAATTTCCAAATTCACCCTTTTTTAGCAAATCGCTTTTTCAATTATCTCGTCAATTTTATTTCTTTCTGCTTGAATTTTTTTCTTTATTTCTTCTTGTTTATCAAGCTCCATTTTTATTTCATCAACAATTTTTTGCTGATCTTTTAAAGTAATGTCAATCATTGGAAATTCTTGTATTTGGCTCGGAAAAATATTTGTATTGTTTCCTAATCCTTTTTTATTTACTTCAATCAAATACTGAAAATAATTAGTTCTAAAATAATAGTAGGCGAATAAAGGATTGTAGTTTTGCAATCTAATTCTCATTGTAAAATCGGCAAAAATTCCCTGCAAATCTTCGTCATTAATTAAAGCCACCTTTCCAATAGTGCCTTCGCCTGAACGAGCTATTAAAATATCGTCTTTGGCAACTGTTTTATTTTTGTTTTTGTCTGAATATTCTTTTGAAACTAACCTCGCGTCCTCGCTTTCAAATTTCCAGTTTTTAATATTCGCCATTGAGATATAAAAATAATCACCATTATCGTCGTAATTTGACGGTGAAATACCTTTACCAAGAACGATTGGCTCAGCGAGATAATTCTTTATTTTTTTATCTGTGATATTCTCTAATTGCTCGGTTACAAATATCCCTGCTCCCCTATGAAATTTTACGCTTTGCCTGACATCCCTATTGTTTGCAAAAGCGGATAAGTCCAAGTAATAATTCTTGACCTTTTTTAATTTTTCAAATTTTTCCAAATCAAACCCAAATTCTCTGGCAAAAACTTTATTTATAATTTCTTGTGCTGGACTAATTAGATCTTTTAGCTCTTTGATTTTCTTTTCAATCGGCTCGATTTGCGTAACGATTTGGTCTTGTTCTACTGAAAGTTTATCAATAATTTTTTTATCAAATTTTAAATTCAGAAAATCATCTTCCTTTAGTGTCGGATATCCTTTTCCTTGTCTCGAAATAGCTATTAAATTTTCGTAAAAAATTGTTCTAAAAGAATAATATAAAATTTTGTTTAGTTTCTTTGGGATTAAATGAACGAAAGCAGAAGTATAGAAAAAATCTTTATTGTCTTTATTTATAAAAATATACTTTTTTAAATTTGGGCGGACTTTTGAAAGTAGTATTTCATTTTCTTTCACTTTTATAATATCGCCTTTTTCTATTTTTTTATAATAGTTTTCTTCATCTTCTTTCCTGTCATTAAAATTCAACTTTACTGGTTCAACATCACCATCTTTCGAAACATTGCCTATTTCAGAATAAAAGAAATTATCATCTAACTTTTCAACATCAACTTTATCTTCGGATGCGAATGTAAATAAATCATTAAAAAAGTAAAATTGCTCTGCTAAAAAATCATTTTGGAAATTGATAAAATCAACATCATATCTAAATGATTTCTCTTTTCCTAGTTCTTGAAAATCAATTGTAAATTGTTTTAGTGACATAGTTTTCTTAATTTACTACATGACCACTACATGATTTATTGGCTTAAATAAAGGGTTTTTGTTGTTTTTCATAAAAATACCCATTAATTTATTACATGCTTTTTACGCCCAAACCGGAACATATTCTTTAGGTCTTTCCGATTCCTTTATAAGTTTTTTCTCTATTGTGGCCTTGATAATTATTGAAGCAGCGGGGTAATTTTTTTCTTCAATTCCAAGCCGTTCTCTCAATGTTGCGTTTGTCATTCTAGAATTTTCAACATACTTCAAAACACAATGTTGAAAACATGCACGCACTTTATCGTCCAAAGTCATATCTCTCAAATTTTTATGGGCATATAAGGTTACCTTTGTAAAATTTTCGTATCTTTCAAAGTTTGGAGCCGGTAATTGGTAAAGAGCGATACCAATTAATGCTCTATCAATACCAGTTCCTCCTTCTTCACAAACACCAATCTGTCTCATAAATGAGGCCATGTCTTCATTACGAGAGCGGGGTGGATGATCAATAAATCTGTCAGTATCAATAAGCGGCTCTCCTGTGTTTGTTATTTCAATTCTGTTATCAAATATCTCTATCATTGGTCCAGCTCCAGATATTGAAAGATCTTGATGAATAAGCGCATTTGCGACAAATTCTCGGATAGCAACCTCCGGATACATTTTTACTTCTTTTCTTAATGATTTAGATATTTCTTCATTGTGTGGAAGTTTGTCATTTACATAGTCAAGCAGATTTTCAAAAGATATTGCATACCCAAACGAACCCCCTTGTTCTTTTAATCGATTTACTCGCGTATTGCCCTTATAAAGTACAACTCGTACAGATTTTCTTTTCACAGTTGGAAAATCATTTAGATTTTTTGCAAATAATATGGCACCGAGATTCATAATATCGTAAGTGTTGTCAAATACTTTTTTTACTAAACCATGTTGAACCATTTTTTCCGTAAATTGATGGGTTTCGCTTGGAAGCTCTTGTTTTGTGAGAGAAAAATATTTTGCGTAGTCCAGTAAATTTAAAACTTCCGACACATTGACATTCTCTTTAGCTATACCTTTTTCAAAACTTTTTCTATTAATATTATTCCAGATTTTTCGTTCTTTATCGGGGTAATCAATTAATTTAGGTGTTGTAGAACCAATGCGAATATACGCAATATTATTAAATTTTATCGGCTGATTAATTGCTGGTGGAATTTCGAAAATAACAATTTTTTTGGTCTCATATTTAAATTCATGAATTCTAAAATCAACCCGTGGGTTTATTTTTCTAGACAACCAAAATTCTAATTGATCGTTCCCAATTTTTTCATTGTTTGGCGAAAAACTAGTCCCAACAATATTATGTGTGTTATCTTGAATTCCAAAAACCAGAAAAGCATTTTTTTTGTCATGTAGATTTGCCGAGTTTGAAAGAGCCGATATTCTTTTTCCAATATCATCTTCATCAAATCTGTTTTCTTTAAATTCAACAGTTTCGGTCTCATTTGGAAGAGAAACTAGATTTCTTATTAATTTTTCAAATTGTTCTTGATCCATTATTTTATTCCCACTCAATTTCTCTCATATAATCCAAAGCTGTTTTTGTAATACCATCATCAACTAAAATCTCGCCTTTGTCATTCACACGATAAAGTTCGTTTGGCATCGGCTTTTCGCCTCGTTTGGTTCTCTTGTAGCCGATATTTTCTACTTCTGCCATGAAAATTTTGTAATTCAATTCTTTCGCCACTTCTCCAAAAACCCACCACGAATTTACAAAACCAAAAATATCTTTTGTGTCGTTGTCGTATTTGCAAAGATCTTTTAGTTCATCTTGATATTTTTCTATAAGTTCTTTGATAGAAAGTTTTTTATCGTCTTCTTCAAAATAATCTTTGAGCATTCTTTTCAAAATTTCTTTTTCCTCTGCTTCTTTTAAGTTTTTAACTGAAGATAGTTTTTTTCTATCTTTTTCATCAAGATACACATCTAATAAATTTTCGCACCTGGTTTTAAGATTGCTCCATTTATTGGAATATTTACTCCATAGATTGTTCCATTCCACAATTTCCACCCTTGTTTTCTTTTGCGCGAAAAGCAAACTGGTTTTTGTAGAAGTAAACGGTTCAAAAGTGAGTTGTGGAAGCGAAACTACGGCCTTGACTTTGAAATATTTATAAATAAAAAGACGAATATATTTGTTTTCAGTAGTGTCAAAAACACTTTCCGGCAAAACAACGCCAAAACGCCCTTTTGGTTTCAGCAGTTGATACCATCTTTCTACAAAAAGATTTTCCGAATTCTTTTTGTCGCCAAAAATAAATTCTCTTTTTACATTCTTTTTTGTTTCATTATCTAAATCCACGCTAAACGGCGGATTAGTGATAATCACATCAAATTGTCCATTTACTTCTTTATCAAAATAAGCATTGTCTTGTTTATATTGTTCCAAAAAATTAGGCGCGGTTTCTTTATCGTAAAATTTGAAAGGCAAAAGCCCATCTTTAACGAAAATATTGGTTGAACCGTCGCCGTGCAAAATCATATTTACTTTTGTAGCGGTACCAAGATTAAAATTTATTTCAATTCCATAAATAAATTTTTCTGCCCACTTGTTTTCTCTGTGGTCCGGCATAAACCATTGGTGAAATTTATCCTCCACATCTCTTTTTTTTGCCAATTTATCTCTAAACTTTCTTTTGAGATTATCGGTAATAAATTTCATATATTCAATAAGAAAAGTTCCACTGCCAGCGCTCGGATCAATCAGGTAAGGAATTTCCAAGTCATTATTTACTCTTTCAATTGCAAGCTTATCAAGTTGCAAACTCCAAAGCAGGAATTTAACAATATTGATGTGAGTAAAAAATTGCCCTTTTGTTTGTTTAAACCCTTCCCTAATAATTCCTTCAAAAAAATCGCCAAGAATATCTTTACCATTAATGCTGTTTTTCCCATCAACAAATGAAAATCTTTCAAGCTCTGAAACAGCATATTTTAGTTTATTGAGTGATAATTTATTTTCATCTATTACGAAAGATTTTTTTAATTTTGATTCATCTGTAATATTCAGTCGTTGCTTCAACGCTCTTTTATATAATTCGTTTATTCTTTCAAAAAGCTCTTCATTAGATTCAAAATTTTCTCCATCTTTAAAAGTACGGATTTGAAAATCATATTCTTCACCATCTTCTTTTTCACTTTCATCTTGAATTTTTGCCAAAATTATATTGACTAGCGAGGAAAAAATATCATTATCATCGGCTCCGCCACCGCCCCAAAGTACATTGTGGAGATTTTTTCGTAAAGCATCTAATTTTTCATGTGTAAAATTTATCTCTAAATCTTTTTTTCCTTTAATATATGGTTCTTTTTGTGCCTTTCCGTATCTTTTTGGCAATTGATCAGTAAAATCTCTAACTTCTTTCCATGCGTCAAAAGATTTGAATTTTTCATAATCAATTAAAACGCACTTATCTTTTATTTCTTTCCCTATAAGCTCAATAGTGTAAAGAACAAGATATTTTACATTTTTGCCCTGTCCTTTTTCTTGTGAAGCAAGATTGAAGAGTTGTTTCTCAATAACTTCGTCCTTATCTTTTTCATAATCTTGTGGACTTTTGACTTCAATATATAAAAATGCATTGCCGTTATTATCCCTAACAATTACATCTATTCTAGGTTTATTTACTTTTGGTCTTCCGATATCGTATTCCTTTTCAGTTTCAATATTTTTCTCTTCATATCCCAGTTCATTAATCAGTTTAGTTAAAAGATAACCTCTAACGGGTTCTTCGTCACCAGAGATTTTTTTAATATCTCTAAATTGTTTAATTTTTGAATTATATTCTACCTTTTTCTCAGAAACTAAAAAATTAGCAACTTTTTTACTATTATTTTCTATGTAATTAAAAACAAGATCTCTGAAATTTTTATCCATAAATCGATTTTACCACAAATAAGCTTATTTTCCTATTATTTTGTTGGGTGCCAATAGCATTTTGGACATTCCCAATATTCATCATAACGATATGGTTTTGGGTCTTTTTTCATAACCTGAAATTCTTCTCCTCCAAATTTCCATGTTCTTGTTCCGGCTTTGATTGCTTTTGCCCATTCTTTTTCGGAACAAATAGGTATGTCAAAAAAATAATGTCCGCCACGATATGAGTGGTCAGTATAGACAATAATTTTTATTTGTTTATCACAAATTGAGCAAGATTTTAAAAACCGATCTTTAATTATTTTTGTTTGTATTTTTTTCATCTTATTTTTATAGATAATTTTAAAGCAAGCC
>ERZ1292629.2735-Hain-H43-01um-R1-2735-length-14411-cov-7_pt1 | contig 14411 bp, 20 predicted proteins | sample MGYA00564399_ERZ1292629 | MGnify/ENA primary metagenome ERZ1292629 (study PRJEB36523, sample SAMEA6512636) | groundwater metagenome | collected 2019-01-08 | study: AquaDiva: Metagenomics assemblies of 32 groundwater samples
TACTCCATCTAGATGAGATAATCATCTGCTGCCGTCGTCATAACAAATAATCTGCGGCCACACTAAATGTTTCTGTTGCTGTTGCCACAGTGGTATGTACACGCCACTGGGGGCCAAGATGCTGATTACAAGTGACATCAGATGCATCCGCGATGCCTGTCACACCTGGGTAGACTGTAATGGTTTTTGATCCGTTGTTATGTGCAGCAATAGCTGCCCCTGGGAGGTCAAACCACGCATCAGTGTAAGGATTTTTAATCTGAACCTTAAATGCAACTGTGCCTGATCCATTCGCGACAACTGTGAAAATTCGCACTCCCCGTGCGCCAGGGTTGTATAACTCTGCCGAAGCATAGACTCCATCACTAGCATCACCACCTGTGTGGGTGCGTGCTGCTGTTGCGAGGATCATACCTGGAATGTTATCGGTTCCAGTTGTCGAAACGCCAGCAATTGGAACTGGTTGATTAATCGAACTTACTGCCATGTGCTAGTCCTTCTCAGTTGTGGTAGGTGGCGAGGAGGGTTTAGCCTCCTCAACCAGCCAGTGTTCAATATCAGCAATGGCCCCAGATATGGCAGAATATTGCTGCAACATCTGGGATTGCTGTGATTTGAGTTCAGAGAGGCGAGTATCGAGTTGTTCACGTGTGATTGGCATAACGGCCTTCTAGATTACGTTATTAGAGTGCGCGGACAAGTGTGGCATAGGAACCGATGGCTACTGTGGTGGTATCAGTGTGTGACGTATTCTGACATGCTTGCCAGGCAAATGTTCCACCAGTACCTACAACCATGGAACCCTTGATATTCACATGAGTGTACGCTGCTGTTGCTGAATCAAATACCTTTGTGGCATCAGTTGTGGTTGTACCATTTGTGGATACGGCTGTAGCATTGTCTGTAGCAGTTGCTGCATAGGATTGATACTGAATAGAAGTCAGCACTGCTGTAGTAAGTTTGAAGTTTACGGTCAGGCCGCCACCTGTAGTCATGGTCGCTGGAAGATTAACCTCAAATACATACGTTCCAGCTACGACTGTCCAGGAGAATCCTGTCAGTGTTGCCGCAGTGGTATTTGAAGTAAATGTAGCATTTGCTGCAAGGACCTTGTAATCAGTACTATGAGTATTATTTGCACCCATTACTTTCTGGGAAAGTGTCTGAGCAAGCGAGTCAAATACAAAGTTACTGTTTGCACCCGCCTGATCTGGAATAGTAAGTGTTGATGCACCTGATGTTTGAGCGGCAGGTGCAATAGTAACAATCTGTCCCATAGCATCAGCAGGCAGAACTTTAAGAGATCCAGATGTCTTACCTGTAAGTGAGAGGTATCCTGTATTGGTTTTCCCAGTGGCAGTTGCAAGAATAGGTGTGGTCGCATCAGCAGATGTAATGGTACCAACAACTGATAAATTACCTGTAGTTGAGGTAAGTCCAGGTGTTGTGAGTGTTGGTGATGTTAGTGTTTTATTTGTAAGAGTTTGTGTACTAGATGCATCGATGACCTGTACTTCTGTTGTACCAGATCCTGCTGGGATCATCTTTAGAATGTTATCATCTGAATCGACATAGATCGGAGCCGAATTGGGGGTACCTGGAGCTGCCAGGGGATTTGTTGCCTCTCGTCGAATATTTCTAATAGCCATTGAATATATATCCTATGACGCGCGTGAGTGGATGGACTAGGCATCCACTCCATTCCGCGTCTGTGAAAGATTACTTCCTAGTCAAGACGGATCAATTATGCACTGACGATGAACCACCCATTGGGTGCAGCGCCCGCTGTGGTATCAGTCGTACCTGCCACAGTCGTGTATGCCTTAATGTTGACACCCGCCGCGACTGGGATACCATTCTGACCTAGGAGGAGCAACTGCTCATCCTGAGGAAGTGTGGTTGATGTCCCATTAGCCCCGAAGAAGCCAATCGAGGCAAGGAAAGTCGTACCTTCTGCACCTGAGGCGTCATCGAGAACTGACATGAAAACATCTTCAGCCGTTCGGGTTTTCTTACCATAGAATACACGAAGTGTGCAGGCCGCAGCAATACCTGAGTTGTAGCCATTCGCGCCTTCAGCATCTGTACCTGCATACGGAACAAACTGAAGGTCAGCATTACCATGATTGGCTGCCCAGTCAAGGAAAAATGCCTTCATTGCATAAAAAAGGCCAGGATTGAGGTTCTCCGCATGAACCTTCTGACGAACACGCCCTGCGGATTCGAGGGATAATGCCATTGTATATGCCTATTATTCCACATACGGAGTGGAGACCGTCCTTCTATATGTAGGTCAAGAAGGATAAACCTCCAGTACACGAAGGTGGGTACTGGAACACCATGATTATGTTACCTATTTGCAATCACAATTGAGGGAGCTTTGTTGATTTTTGGATCAACCTTGTTCTTCGTTTTTGGAATATACATGTGTGATCGGACACCAAGTTTCATGAGGTAATATCCCCACGCATCTTTCGCTTGGTAATTGAGCATCTCATCAGTTTTTGATCGACGATCCAACTCTTCTGCCCATTCACGATCTTCGATATCGTTAATCACTTTATCAGCCCCACCATTCCGATGTGGGGCCATCCGACGAAGTTGATCAAACATGAGAGGATTGCCCCAATTCGCAGTAGCAATAATAGTCGTTACTGGTACGAGAGAATAGGACGCAATCATTTTTGTATCTGAGTCCTTGAACAGGATATCATTCGTGATATGTTCTGGAAGGTTAAGTTTCCGTCGTTGACACAGCCTATAGATACACTCCTGACGTGATGGAATTACAACAAGGGACGGATCAAATTCATAGAGTTGGCGAAGCCAGTAATCTGGAGGACCCGCCAATTTGAATTTATTCACATCTGGATAGTAATTATTGTAATTCATTCCTATACCTAGCGAGACGAGAAGTCGGTACGAGCTGGTCCATTTGTACTGGGTAACCCTGGTTCCATGGCTCGATCACGCTGTGTATACACACCACCAAGAGCCTTGACCACAGCTTCATCTGTGCCAAGAACCTTACGATTCATACGAGTGATGGTCTGTGTCTGTTCAATGGGTGAAATATCATCATTAAATTCAACAATGCCAAGAAGGTACTGCATTTCACCTGTGTAGGGATCTTCAGATCCCATGATCACATTCTGGCGTTTTGCTGCCTCAGCCACAATACGTGGGAGAGCAACCTTTGCATTCGCTTTAATAAGGATAGGCTTCCCATCCCATGTGGCATTCAAATCTTTAGCTGAACGATTGACAACAGTAAGAAGTTCCATGTAATTCCTTTTGAAAATTGAGTATGGGTAGCCTTTCAACTACCCATACCCAGACGATTACGAAGTTAAGTTTAGGAACCCGATGCTCTCTGAACGACAAGGCTTTGACCCGTGATTCCGTCAAGCCGCGCACAGTACGCTGGGTATTCCAGGAAGTACTGCTTTCGCATACGATACCAGGCTTCCCACGCATCACGTGCCGAGGAACCTGTTCCGACAATACGAAGGACCGAACCATCTTCATCCACCCACTTACCCGGCTCTGAGACGTATTCCTTGAACCCAGCGTTGGCGGTATCCAGGAACATCATCACATCGAGCGGGAAGTCGCGGAGTGCGCGCACTGGGATTTCCCCGAACGGGATATCTCCCTGCTTGAACGCAGCAGTACCAGGATCGGGCTTAATGAGCGATGCGCCCATATAGCGACGATCACTATCTGTCAACTGAATCACAAGCCGACGTGTGCTGTGATGGCAGAGGATGTTGGTGATCTTTCCGTTCAACTTCTGGTCTACAACGTCTGAGACACGCTGAATGAGGTCTGTGGATAGAGCACCTGTTGAGGCCGTTACATACGAACTATAGGCAGGAACCGATGTGCGGTCCAGGCCGAAGTAGCTCGAACGATACGTACCATCATCAACAAGGGCCATCACGCCCCACCATGCATGTTCATATGATGTATCAAGAATATCCGTTACCGATGAATTTGCTGCCTGAACGATGTAGTCATTGTTTGCCCACAACGTATAGGTTGCAGCATCAGTAACAATGGTGTTCCCAGCATTAGCGACGGACACCACCTTACGAATTGATGTTCGGAGTACTCCCGTTGCCGGGTCCACTGCACCAATATACATACCAGCCGAGAGGAATCGATTACCAAAGTTATCATTGGTGATTCCAGCCGGAGCATCCACATTGAGTGTCGTGCTGTTGAGCGCCGTTTCGTCAACAAGTGCTAGGACACCACGACCGTCCGAGTTGAGCGCGTACTCATCCCTTCGGGCCATATCATCGATGAGGTACTGCATCTCACTCTTACGAGCCGAGACGAAGGCACCTTCATTGGACGTGGAGTCCTGCATAACTTCCCACGTCATTCTCAGCCGTGACATCAGCTTTCTCTGATCCACGAACATCCGCGAGTAGCCCTGATTGCCAGCTTCTCCGAATGCTGAGTCCTCACCCACGAACATTGGTGAGATGTTCCGTGAGGTGTGTGCCGCACGGATGATTTCACGGCCCTTGAATGGTGCCTTTTCTGTTTGAATGAGATCCCTGAGTGGATTCTTATTGTTTACGCCCTCTGCTACACCTGACTCGAACACGTCCTTAAAGACTGCATCGAGGGCTTGTTTATCTGCGCCTGCCATAGTGATTACCTACTTTACTTATTCTGATTCATAATTGCCCAACCCGCTGCGGCTCGCTCGTCGAGATTCTTAAACTGTGGTGCTGGGGAACCTACTCGCACTGATCCACTGGGTGTATCCTGTGGAAGTGCAGCATTGGCCCTACCTGCAACGGTTGCAGAAGCACTACGACGTGCGGGGTCGATGAGATTGGACGTGATGAGATTAATGAATTCATCAACAATAGAGGGATCACTCGTGTATCGCTGTTCCATCTCTGGTGAGGACTGGACGAACCCTACAAACGAGTTGTAGAGGTATCGCTTTGCCCCGTCGTTGAGATTAGAACCTAACGCCTCGCCAGCCTTTTCGAATACCCTATCCATAGTACGTTGACCATGGGTCTGCCAATAATGAGCCTGTTGGGCTTCCATATTTGCTGACTGCTCAGTCAACCGTTCAATCAAATCTGCCTTCTCTTCCATCTTGGCAAGCCCTGGGTAGAGCTGACTAAACTGGTCGCGAACGGCCTTGATCTCTGGATTGGGTGGTGCCTGGACCCCTGTGAGGGCCATCACCTGCTGACGATAGCGATCCGCTTCGGCACGAATCTGGGCTTCCCGCTGTGCAAATGATTCATTTGCCTGACGGAAGGCGGCTTCTCGTGTTTCACGGAGACGATGTGGAGGAACCCACGAACTTCGATCTTCTGTTGATACTCCTGTCGCTGGAGTCTGCGGTGCCTGTGGTGTCGCTACGGGCGAAGCGGTTGTCACTGGTGTCGCTGTGACTGGCGCAGTAGGTGTAGCACTTGGTGTCGATGTTGCTACTTCACCGGAACCGGATACGTTGACTTCACTCATTACTTCACTCTTCCTTTTTGTTTAATGTCAGGTATAGTTCCTGACGAGTGCCTCTTGATAAACGATCAGGAGGTTGGTTACTAAGATCGGAATTGACCTTATGTAAATTTATTTTCTACAGTTACAAACCCAAAATGGATTAAAATCTCCACATGCATTTACTGGATGTAAGCCACATTTTGGGCACATACTACACTTACACATTATCTTGGACCCGCATTTCCTGGTCCTGAATTAGGCTGGGAATTATTCCCACTTGGTACAGTTGATGTTGCGGTCGAATGGTTATTACTATTACTCATAGCCTGCCCCCCTCCTGCGGCTCCTTTTTGTTGATCCTGTTGAATTGGTTTTCCATCTGGTCCTACCTGTGGTGGGGGAGCCATCATCATTTGGAGTTGCTGAAGGTGCATGGTGATAATTCCTTCAAGCATGGGATTCTGGGTAAGCAGTCCCCGCATTTTATCTGTGTTCATCCACTTGATGCGTTCATTCCAGTGAATCATCACATCGAACCAAGGTTTCACAACCAATGGTGATGGTCCTTGTGGCATCTCCACCCATTTCTCGAATTGATCCTGAATGGTGAGTGCCGCTTGGACGTGGTGGTTGAGGGCTGGGACGAGATCACTTAACCCGAACTGCTCAAGGAGAGCATAGCGTTGATCTGGGTCTTGTGGGTTCAATAATTGTAACTGGTTTGCCTGTTCAATAGCAGCACGTTTGCCCAGTGCTGTCTTGGGCATGTTAGACCCATCTTCAATCATCACATTCACGGCGGATTGGAGTTGTGCGTTCTCAAAGTGCTTGAAGGTGTAGCCTCTATTCTGACCAATGACTGCCCACACACGTTCTTGGGGACCAAACTGTCTTTCTAACTCTAATGACACCCCAAACCACTTCCGATACATCTCTCCACGGGATTGGAAGACAGAGGTGAATCGTGATTGTGACCTCTCAACAAGTAATTGAAGGGCACTGAAGGCTTCCACTCCTGAGGGTTTCTGACCCTTAATGATGTCGAATGCGCCGCTCAGATCTTCCATATCCTTGATGATCTGCTCTCGCAAAGACATCAGGGATTGGTCGATGGGTGTGCCTGCGACGCGTTCTGGCTTCCCTTGCTGGTTCCCACCAGCCGCAAGGACATTCCACTTGATGATCAGTCCGGGTTCGCCCGTGATGTTCTCCACACCAGCATTTTCTGGAATGATCCATACAGGATTCGCCATTCTCTGGACACTCAATTGAATGAGCGAGTCTAATTGATTGAGCTGATCCTGCTTCTGAATGAGTGGGCTTAATGCTGATCTGCCATATAATCTCCCACCCACTTGTTCGTATTGAGCATGGACAAAGGGCCACACGTAATTGCCTTCAATATCCTTATACGGGAGGGGTCCCGGAATATTTTCCTCCGGTGCCTCGATGATTATAGGATCGCCTTCTCCAATGGCTCGCATGACCAATCCATCAGGATAGTCAGGGGTAGGGCGCATCCAGAGTTCATACTCTGTGGCTCCTTCAGTGGTTGCAAATCCGGCCGCTCCGAGATAGGTAAATTGGGTGCCTGTGCCAATATCATTGGTAAGGGCCAGAGATTTGTAAATCTGAAGTGAGCGATCATGTGGAGACTTTTCCCAGGTAATTTTTGAGACTAACTCTGGATGATTGGCCTCATACCAGTGTTTATCTCTCCATCGCATTCGAATGATATATGGGGCTTCGTCAAATCGGGTGATACTCGGAGGGAGGGCGTATTCGAAAGGGGAGAGTGCTGACGTTTTACCTTTTCCGAACGCGACAAATTCCCCAATCGGTTGGGGTTTTCCTGTCTGTGGATTGGGCTGGCCCATCGCTTTCTGGAGGGAACCAGAACCACACGTAGGACAGTGATGTCCAGCCGCAACGACCGCTTGTGGAGGGGCAATGGCTCCACACGCAATACACTGTTCATGGGGAATAAATACTTTATTGAATCGTACATCCTTATCCCACGAGACTTGGAGGCAGGCATTGCCTGTGGTGATCAACCACCCATCGGCTTCACGCATCACCTGATCCATGGCGTGTTCCTCATGGATCATTGGGGACATCTGATTCGCGATTTCTGCTGCGGCCACAGATTCTACACTATCCCCGGCAGGACGAATGGTCACAGTGAGATTAATCGCTCCTAGATTAGTACGAATGGCTTGGAGAGTCTCCGCGATCTTATTCGTGACTGGTCGTGGAATCCACTTCTGAAGCCTCTTATCAATCCATTCTCTTCGAACTGGATGGAAGGTAATCCATTGCCTATTCAACACATAATAGATATCTCTCAGCCATTCCCGCTCCCACACCCAGCGATACTCAAAGGCTTCCTTCTTGAGTGGTTTAAATAACTCAAGAAGCTTTGCGAAGTCGTATGGATTTACCGGTGGTGCAACGAGTCCACTATCAGGAGGCATCTCGCCACCTGGAGGGAGATTTAACCCAGCCGCTGCGTTATTAAAGGTGTTCGGAGGAAACATTATAGCGTTTTAAGGTTATTAATCGTTGTGAGGTTATCGACTATCCGCTGAAGAAGTGGTAAATCTTTTGTCGTTAGGGGAAGACTATAGGTGTGATGGCTATCCACAGCGTTCCAAATTAACGACACATCATAAGGTGAAAGGACTGCATTCACGTAACTTGGTTCATATTTTACGAGGTTTGCTTTGGCCATTTAGTTACTTTTTAGCATTGGTCCGAGGCCAAGGGTCGCAGCACGTTCATCACCCATGTCATTGAAGAGATCTGCATTCATTTCGAATGGATCAATTGGAGTGCGAACAATCTCTGGCACAGGGATACGAATATTGTAGGCTTTCTCCATGAGTTGGGCACGCTCGGCTTCGAGAGCATTACACCTGACAGTGAGCCAATTGAAATTAGCTTTCGTTGAGGCTAATTCGGACTTCAGGAGGTCGCGCTCAATTCTTAGGGTGAGTAGTTCCTCACGTAGAGTGGAGAGGCTTTCCTTATTAATCTCGAAGAGGTCAAAGATACGATTTGAGATAAACATTTAACTCCAGTAGAGTCTAATACCAGTAATTGTCCCACCAGCAGTAAGAACGAATGTAGTAACTGACGATGCAAGAGCAATTGATGTAGGATCGGTAAGATGTAGAGCTACTCCAGTATCTCCGGTTACACCTTTAAGAGTTATCGTTTGTGTATTACCAGTTGGGGGAAGCACAGTACAACACGTTGGGGTCGAGCCCCCAGTTGGAGCAGTAATGGTATTAGCACCACTAGAAAGAGTTTTTATCTCAACTTGTCCAGGACTTGCAGAGTTTGTAGCTGCTGAAACGGTTTCTGTCCCTGTTACATCACCTGTATAGACAATTGATTGGCTTCGTGTTGAGGCTACTGACATTATAATTTACTTTCTGTAAGATAAGTAATTGCGCTTGTTAAAACTTCTGTGTTGTCTTGAAATAAACCAAGTGCCAGGTTGTGGCTATTGCAAAGAAGGCCACGTACCTTACCTGTAATATGGTCATGATCAACCCTTAAGTTTTTTGATTCATCACAAATTGCACAATGAAAATCGTACTTCTCTTGTAATGAATGATATTCATCCAAGGTTAAGTTATATCTCCTAAGAGTAGCACTTAGATTTACTTTTTCACTATTACTGTCTCGCCATTTATTATTCTTATCTAGATAAAAATCTGGATTTGATTTATAGTAGGACTTCATTCTATTTAGAAAACATACTTTACAACTTCTCCAACCATTCTTATCCTTATAAAAGTTACTTTCACCATACTCATGACCACGTTTACAGTGTGTTTTTCTTTTTGATATTGGTTTTCCTAGAGGATCACCATATCTATTAAACCTATAATAATGATTTTTACAATAACCCCTACATTCAATTGTATTATTGCAATTACCTATATTACATGTCATAACCAGAAATCACCAGAAATATCAGTTACTTTAGTTGATGCTTCCCTATCTGCCTTATCTATCTTTCTCATCATCAAAATATCCTGTTGGTATTTCTCTGGAAGTTTTGCGATATCTCGTGGTTTATTGACTTCGTTTACGGGAACTGGAAGCATCGGCCAGGTCATCAGGGCGTATCGGAGACAATCAGGGAGTTCATCCTTGAGTTTGAAGACTTTCTCCTTGCGTTTCTGGTCATCCTTCCCCTTGTTGTCTGCCCATCGATAAGCTTTCAATTGCTTGATGGTCATTGGGCATTTTTGCTCGATAAACCAGAGTTGTTGATTTTGGAGCCAACTCTTGACTCTCTCCGTCCCTGCTACGATGTCATTTTCAGATGGTTGGCAGTAAATCCCATGTTGTGCGAGTTCAATCATCGGTTGGCGTTCATTTCGGTTGATTGCATACCGTGCTTGAGGTGATCCGGCGATCATTTTAATGGCATTGGCGTGTTGGATGAAGGTTTTATCCCTATCCAAGTATTCACCTACTACGACCATCCCTGCCTCAGTGCTAATGAGCTTCAATGCTCCAAATGGGTGGTCGGCACCTGTGTCTAATCCTACGACCACTTGACGATTTTGATGTATTTCAGGCCATTCTGGGACAATTTGTCTAATTTGGTCTTCAGTTCGAAGGATTTGGGACTCGATCATCGCCCCGTAGACTGCTCCAGTGAAGATTACGAAGTCCGCTTCGTACTCTTGCCGGTACATCGTGTCCGACATTTGAGTTTTTTCACGTTCCAAGAAGTCTGTGGAGACTCGTGGGTTCGCAGATTCAGCCGTTTTCGCGTGGCAGGCCCAATAACCCTTGACTCCATCTTCGGCAGGCTTGAATAACTCGTCATAGACCCAATCATAGCCTCGTGGTGAGGTCGTGAAGAAGGCTACGGTATCTCCAGCTAATGATGGTCTAATCACATCCCAGTGATTACTGCTCAATTCGCAGACTTCATCGATCCAGAGGGCGTCTAATCCTTGACCTCGACCTTGATCGGGGTCTTCGAGGGTCTGAAAGTGGATAAGAGAGCCATTTTTGAGCCGTAAGTCGAGGAATTCCTGACTCCATCCACCTGGTTTGACCCATTCATCTGGAATGAGTTCCTGAATAGCGGGTATTACATACCTATGGAGCTTTGGATTGGTAGGAGCGCAGCACCAGACGATAGAATTTGGGATTGTGGCCTGTTCAACGGCTGCTATGCTCCCGACTTTACTTTTTCCCCACCGTCTCCCTGCGATAATCGTGAGACGATCAAAAAGCCGTGTCCCTTTCCCTTGGCAACTGGGGCACACGAGGTCAGGTGGACAATCGTATAGTGTCCTACATGATTTACACTGTCTTTGCCTGATTGCTGCAAGAAATGCCTGTTGATCTGGCTGATAGAAAAAAGGCTCACGAGGGATTTGTAACCATTTCGGCATGAATTACGCTGATAGAAAGGTAATTACATAGTCAAAGAATGATTTTGCCGGACTTTCAAGTGGTAGTTTGGTATTAATCCCCTTTAGGACATCAATAACATCAACCTTGATAGTTGCTGGAGGAGCTTTCTTCGCTACATCAATAGCAATTCCAAGACCTGTATCTGTAATCGTACAATCTTCCGCTGTAATATACTCCTGTCCATAGGAACAGGCCGCTGAGAGACCCCAACGAGCATCCTGTAGGGCAGACACGACCTCATCTCGTGTACAGGCTGAGGCAAAGAGAGCAGTTCCGAGGATAAGTGATAGGAGCAGTTTCTTCATTTGTTTCCTGTAATCGTGACTTCATCTTTTGAGATGAGTCGAAGTGCGATGGCTGCCCCTGCAAGAATGTAGGGCGAGGCATTGGCTTGAATAAGTCCGAAGTAGTGGCCAGTTACTACAGTGAGGACGATCCAGAATGTCTTGGATTTCCAGAATCCTTTAGGGTTGGCAATAATTACCTGTCCAACCTGCACTACGTCCTCTACAACTTGTTTCTGATCAACAACTGGTGTGGGATCAGCCATTATTCATCTCCATCATGTTCACAATATGCATCATTAACATTATAGGGCATATCAGGAGCACGTTTCATGGATGGAGTGTTGGGTTTATTGGCAGCCTGATTGAACGATTCACCCTTTTTCTTATCTGGAGTGCTCCACTTCTCAGGACTGACATCATTTCGCTTGGTTACTGGGAATTCAGGCATAATTAGGCTTCCGTTTGGGTTAGTATTTGTAATACTTGGTTAAGTTCATCCATGAGTTGCTGTTGTGACTCTGTGGAGGTACTCTCTGTTCCATTCATATGGCGTTCATGACGATCAATAGCAGATTGTAGAATAGACACCGCTTCACGTTCACCAGATGCTTCACCCATGTCCATGTCCATGTCCATATCCATCTTTGGATTTGCGGACTTCAATCCATCCATCATTGGATTATGCATCATGGTCTTTTTCCCTTGGCTTTGATCTTTTCAGTCCCTTGATCGCTTCAGACTGTTTCTTCTCTGGAAGATTCTTTTGCGGTCCAGACTCCTTACGCCATCGTTTTGCGATGCTTGGGTGCTGGGAATACATGAAGCGCCTTTGAGCATCCGATTTGAAAGGCATAACTAGGTGTGGTTACAGGCTGAGGTTGTATAGGTGCCCTGGACTTCCGAGGCGGCATTCACGCCCACTTTGGCCCCAAGAGAAGAAGCCTGACCGAAACATCCACCTATAGAAGTCGGGTAACCCGGGTTACCAATGGTTGATGTCCATGTGTAGGTTGGGCGTACACTCCATTCCTGGGTGCAACTCGTGCAATAACAAGTCTGACAGTGACTACAAAACTTTACATTTGAGTGGGTACAATGGTTGTGTTTATGACTGTGGTTCATCTTTAATTTCACCTTCAATGAATTCCTTCGGTTTTCCAATTATTGTTCCACTGGTGATTTTAACATTTTCTGGAAGAGTTGTCTCAATCTTCAATGCTAAGACGGTCTGTTGGACATTTCCAGTTGAATGTCTCTCTTGGTAGTGTTTGAAGATCGTTCCTTTGGCGGCCTCTAATGTGACTGTCTTATCGCCCTCATCAAGGAACTTCTCAAGGTTGTCAATCACCTTTGGGATGATGTGGTATTCCAGTCGTTCAAGGGGGTCGTTGAATTTCAACCAACCCTGTCGGATGGCTGTATTGATGTGCTTTGAAAGGACAGCTTTACTAATCCCGAGTTGTTCGGCGGCGTCCTTTTGGGTAATGTCTGGGTTCTGGGCTCGTAATAGCAACCATTGTGCAACCCGCTCCTTGGCGGTGTGCTTGGCCACCATATCCCCTGAGACCTCCGCATCTACATGGATGATGTCTTTCTCGTCAACCTGAGGGGGAGGGATGACACTGATTCCTGTTGGGAGAGATCTGGTTTCCGTCTTCCGCTTGCGTGAAGAGAAGGTTGGGGGGTGTGGAATTTCTGGGATAACTTCCATAGTTGGAATTCACAGAAGGCTTCGAAGGAGTCCTTGTGAGTGATGTCGGTATTCATGATAAAGTGGCATAGGGTTATCGCCGCGTCTCCACTATTGAACCCTTAAGCCCATAATTTGGCGATAGGGAGGTAGGAAGGAGGGAAGAGGCTACCTCTAGGTTTAGACCTATCTTTGGCGAGGGGGGTCGATTTACATAAAAGATAGTATACTCGTGTTTTAGTTATTTGTCAAGTGTTTTCTTTGGTGACGAACATTTGCATCAATTAGTGCTTTAATTCTTGGTTTTTTGTACCTTTTTTTGGCTTCTGAGTTGATGACAATATGTACTCGTCTTCCCTTCTTTTCAGCATCAATTGAGTTATCTGATGGTGATCCTAGAAATAGGTGCTCAGGTTTGACACATCGTGGTCTATCACAAGTATGGCAAATATAGAATCCTTTGGGTATTCGCCCGTAAGTTAGTTCATACGCCAATCTATGGGTACGTTTTCCATAGAAGTTCCCATAGCCATCATAGTTTTGGCTGCCTGTCCAAAGCCAACAAGTATCTGTCTTTTCAACGTTTTCCCAGAAATCTGGATGGTTCTTTACTCGACTCATAGATATAGGGTACCACAACTGGTAGTGGTTTGTCAAGTTTTATCCACAAGTACTCATTTAGTACTTGACAAACTGACTGATCACGAGTATACTAGAGCATAGTCAAGCGGGAGGAGCGTCAAGCGGTGACACGCATTGACACAGCACGTGTCGGGTCGCCTCCGCTAGGCTCCGGCACCCTCCACTTCCGCCTTGTTTCTGCGGGATTTTCCATTAAAATTTTTCCGTGTCGTTTTTGATGACACGGTTGATTCCCTTTATTTTCAATCAGTTACATGGTTGAGGTGGATACCCGTGTCTTTGACTCCAAAGTTGACACGACACCTAAAGACACCCTTTTTTGACTTTTTCATTAAAATTCTCCCAAATCTACCATCACCTCGGGATGACTTTATGGCGCAGGAGGGGACCCCAGGCGACGCAGTACGACTCTAACTACCACAACGTCATAGGATTGACGTACGTTGTCAATGGATTGACGTGTGAAATCATAGAGTCGTATGACTTGGGAGGTCTGTAGATGATAGGGTGGTAGAGGAAAGTAATCGAAGGACATGGCACATCGGTTGCAGTAGTAGGGAGCGGCACTCGTCTATCAGTGTCGAAAGGATGTCCTGATTATGCGACGATTCATCGTTCGGTGTCACTGGACCGTCTTCATTGGATGTCAGATCGGAGCCGTGCTACTTGTGGCATGGATTTTGACTGAGGTAGCAGGGACCGTCCGGTAGCAGGTAGGATTTTGTGTAGCTAGGTAGCAGGTAGGTTTCAATCGTTGAACCTGAGCCATCCTAGACCGATTACGGCCCTATCTGGTAGCAGGTTGGAATTGCAGTATCACGGCTCGACGGTCGATGCATCCAGGTATCCGGCCTGTT